>Ga0209323_10002510_pt1 | contig 12209 bp, 14 predicted proteins | sample Rifsed19ft2_FD_184014 | JGI IMG/M metagenome (GOLD analysis project Ga0209323, IMG submission 184014) | Soil microbial communities from Rifle, Colorado, USA - sediment 19ft 2 (version 2) | ecosystem: Environmental > Terrestrial > Deep subsurface > Rock core/Sediment | place: Rifle, Colorado...
CGCCGCCGCGCCGTCGAGCGGCGTCGCGAGGCCGCCCCGCGCTACGTCCCCCATGCCCGTCGCTCGCTCGCCGAGATCACCGAGTATGCAGCCGCGCGGAGCGTCGCCGTCGGCCTCGAGAACCGGTACCACTACCACGAGTTCCCCGGCATCGACGAGATGCTGGATATGCTGCGCGGCTACCCGCACGAGGTAGCGGGCTTCTGGCTGGACATCGGTCACGCTGAGGTGCTCGACCGCCTTGGCCTCGAGTACCACCATCGCTGGCTTAACGAGCTCGCGTCCCGCTGCATCGGCGCTCATGTCCACGATATCGACGGTCTTGCGGACCACCGCGCGCCCGGCCACGGCGATGCCGATTGGCCTCATTATGCGGCTATGCTGCCGCCTCATATTCCACGCGTTTTCGAGATCAACCAGAAGATGCCTGAGGACCAGGTGGCGGCTGCCATCCCGTTCCTGCGAGGGCGTGGCGTGCTACCCGCCCTCACTTGATCGGCGCCTTGACAACCCTTCGACCCCCTGCTACTGTCCGCGTAATCATGAACACCCAGCGTTCCGCTGCGAAGATGGTATATCCAGGGCCGGCGCGTTTTCGACGCACCGGACTGCTTATTACGTTCGCCCACCGGGCCTGGGTATCGCACACGACCTGACTAATCACCACGAGTAGCAATTCCAGGCCCGCCAATCGGCGGGCCTGATGATTCATATCGATCGCAGCTGCAGGGCTTCAGCCCTGCACGGAAAGGAGATGACAATGATCGAGGGCAAGCTGGTCCGCCTCCGCGCGTTGGAGGCTGCCGACGTCGAGCGTGCCTGTACTTGGGTTAACGACCGGGAAGTCACGGCCTACCTTATGCTTCGCTACCCGATGTCTCGCGCCAGGAGGAGAAGTACCTGTCGGAAGCCTCTTCGGAGGGAAGCAGCTTTCCCGGACGTGCGACTGGCTATCGAGACGAAAGACGGGGTGCACATCGGCATGTGCGGCCTTCACCGCGCGCGCCCGGAGGACCGTGGCGCGGAGCTGGGCATTATGATCGGCGATAAGTCTTCTTGGTCGAACGGTTACGGTACGGACACGATGCAGACGCTGGTGCGCTTTGCCTTTGAGTGTTCCGTGTCAGACTTTCTGAGACAGTCGTAGATTCGAGGTAAGGGGGGTGGCGAGGAAAGGAAGTCGGCATGGGACGACCGCTGAAATGGACGCCTGAACAGAAGCTGCCGCTGGTGCTGAGCGTGCTCCGCGGGGAGGGCTCAGTGGCCGAGCTCGGCCGCCGTCACCAGGTGTCCGACGTCACGTTGGCGAAGTGGCGGGACGCGTTTCTGGCGGGCGGTGCGGCGGCACTGGCCAACGGGAGCCGGCGCGGTCAGTCCGGACGGGAGGCTGACCTGGAGACCGAGTTGGAGGAGATCAAGGCCGCGCTGGGCGAGGCGCACGCAGAACTGCGCGTGTGGCGGAAAAAAGGGGCGATCTACCCGGCTTCGCGGACCTCGAACTGATCCGTGTCGAGGGGGCGCTCCCAGTCGCCCGCTTCTGCGCCCTGCTCGGTATTCCCCGCGCCACCTGGTACCGCTGGAAGAGGGCGGTGCGAGAGTCGCGAGGGACGCTGGCCGGCTCCCGTCGTCGATGCGCTGGAGCCAGTCGCCGCCTGCTATGCTGCTACCTTCGCCGCTTGGGGCCACCGCAAACTCTGGGCGCTCCTCCAGGCCGACGGCTACAACGTCTCGATGTCGTCGGTGGCCCGAGCCTTGGGCAGACGAGGGCTCCTGCTCCCCCAGCGCTACCAGGCGGAGCGACGCCAGCTCGCCCGGGCCCGCCGCGCCGTGTTTCTTGAGCCGCCGACGCGCCGCTGCCGGGCAGTCCGACTTCAGTGAGTTCGAGACGACCGGCGGCGGTATCTGGCGGCTCTTCAGAGTAGTCGACTACGTCGCCAAGATCGCGCTCGCTTGCCCCGTGACCACCACCCAGACCGCAGCCGCTACCATCGCCTCCTTGGAGGCCGCACGAGCACAGGCGGAGGCTTGGCTCGGCCGGCCGCTGCTCAGTGAGTGCCTCGACGCGCAGACCGGCGAGCTCCTTCCGATCGCCGTCGTCACCGACAACGGCCCCGCCTACAAGCCAGCGGCCTTCGCTCGCTACATCGCCGCCCGGCCCGAGTTCACCCACGTCCGCACCCGCCACCGCTCGCCCGGAACCAACGGCGTGATCGAGCGCTTCTTCCAGGCTCTCAAGTATGAACACCTCTACCGCGAGGAAATCGAGGACGGCGTGATGGTCTCCCGGGCGATCGCGCGCTACCTCACCCCCTACAACGCCGTGCGACCCCATGAAGCGATCGGCTTCCGCCCACCGCTCACCGCCTAGCGCGACTTCGACGCTCTGCTGACGCCAAATCTCTTTGGGCCGGAAAGTGTCTCACTTTCTTGACACGGGACATGAGCAGATGAACCTGCACAAGGTCGCCCTGGGCGTGTTCGAGTTCAACGAGCGCGCTCAGGCCTGCTATCGCAAGTGCGGGTTCGTTGGCGAAGGCCGTTTCCGGAGTACTTCCAGGACGGCCGCCACTGGGATGTGATTCGCATGTCGATCCTGCGCGGCGAATGGGAGGTGCTGAGCAGCGAGGCCCAGGTGGCGGTCACACAGACGTAGGAACGCCCCGATGCTTGCGGGGCGCCCCGTGGGCTCGTTCCGCTATGCTCTTGACGCCCGCCTGCTTGCGTGCGACGGTATGCGCCGGAGGTGTCCTATGAACGACATCGCGCTGCTAGACGCAACAGCCCAGGCGGAACTTGTACGAAGGAAGCAGGTAAAGGCGATAGAGCTTGTCGAGGCGACGATCGAGCGGATCGAGCGCGTCAATCCGCAGATCAATGCAGTTGTCACGCCGATGTACGATATCGCCCGCAAGACGGCGGCGGGGCCACTGCCCGACGGCCCCTTTACGGGTGTGCCGTTCCTCTTGAAGGACCTGGGGCCGATGTTCGCCGGCGTACGCCAGACCTCCGGCACGGCTATGTTGAAGCACATGATCGCGCCGATCGACAGCGAGCTGACGAAGCGCTACAAGGCGGCGGGTCTTGTCGTGATGGGCAAGACGAACACACCGGAGTTTGGCCTCGTACCGACGACCGAGCCGAAGCTCTTCGGGGCCAGCCGCAACCCTTGGGACACGGAGCGGACGACAGGCGGGTCCAGCGGTGGTTCCGCCGCCGCGGTGGCGGCCGGTATCGTGCCAATGGCGCACGCTAACGACGGGGGCGGCTCAATCCGGATTCCGGCCTCCTGTTGCGGGCTCTTCGGGCTGAAGCCGACCCGCGCCCGCGTGCCGCTGGGCCCGCTTTTCGGCGACCAGATGAACGGGCTGACTGTAGACCACGCGGTCACTCGCTCTGTCCGCGACAGCGCCGCGCTGCTCGACGCGACGGCAGGGCCGGACCTGGGCGATCCATACTGGGCGCCTCCACCCGAGCGCCCGTTCCTGCAGGAGGTAGGCGCGGACCCCGGCCGCTTGCGCATCGCCTTCAGCCAGACGAAGCTCTACGGCGGGGAGCTCCATCCGGACTGCGTTGATGCCGTGCGAGATGCCGTGGCGCTGTGCGAGGATCTGGGCCACGAAGTCACCGAGGCCGCACCCACGCTCAACGGCGACCAGATCATCGACGCCTTCACGAAGATGTGGGAGGCTGGTGTCGCCAACGGCATCGATACCGTAGCTCAGCTTACGGGCCGCCTACCGGCGGAGGACGAGATCGAGCCGCTAACACGCACTCTCTACGAGGCCGGCAAGCAGATCGGCGCGTCCGAGTATCTGATTGCGGTCAGCCAGATGCAGCTAATGGCGCGCCAGGTGGCCGCTTTCCACCAGCAGTACGACCTCTGGCTTACACCGACGCTGGGCGAGCCTCCGGTGCCACTCGGCAGTTTCGAGCCGACCCCAGACAACGCTCGTGCTGGTTTCGAGCGCGCTGCCGATTTCGTGCCCTTCACGCCGCTACAGAACGCCACCGGCCAGCCCGGCATGTCGGTGCCGTTGTACTGGAATAGCGAAGGCCTGCCGATCGGCGTTCACTTCGCCGCCCGCTTCGGTGAAGAGGCCACGTTGTTCCGGCTGGCCGCCCAACTGGAGGAAGCTCGCCCTTGGGCCGGCAGGCGGCCACCTGTGTCGGCTGTGTAAATGGCGCTACGAGACTAGTCCGGCCACCAGGCTACTGATCGCCGTTATCCGCCGCCCCATCGTCATCCAGTCAACAAAGCCATTCGTGCAGTAGCCGAGCGAAATCCCGGTCTCGGGGTCGCCCCAGGCGATCTGCCCGCCGGCGCCGCCGTGCCCGAACGCTCGCGGCGACACCGTCCGGCCGAACCCGCGCATGAAGGCGTTCCCGTCGTCTCCCGCCACGACGATGCTGAGGCCGCGATTCGCGGGTATCTTCCAGATCGGATCGGCGTGTCGCACCTCCGTCCGCACCTGCGTTCCCAACTCAATCGTCTCCGGCTTCAGCACGCGCGTTCCGCCCACTGTCTCGCCTCCGTTGACGAGTGGCTGGTAGAACAGCGCCAGCTCGGCGGCGCTCGCGATCCCTCCTGCCCCCGGTATCCCTGACCGTCGGCCGGCACCGTCGTTGAAGCGCAGGACGGCCTCAGGCGTCACCTCGCCCCAGCCGCCCGGCGGCTCCACCTGCTCGCCCACCCAGCGCACCTCCGCCACACGCGAGTCGTACTCCTCCGGCAGGCCGACGAAGAGCTCATCGAGCCCCATCGGTGACGTCACTCGCTCACAGATGAAGTCGCGGAAATCCTTGCCGGTCCGCCGGTAGATGATCTCCGACAGCACCCAGTGAGCAGAAGTCGGGTGGTACTCATAGCGGCTGTCAGGCTCCCAGTTGAGCCGCCAGCGCTGAAACGCCTCGAGCAGAGCTTCGCGGTCGCCCCAGCACTCCGGGTGGAACGGTGCGTACGGGAAGCCGCACGTGTGCAGGAGCACCTGCTCGACGGTCACGACATCTTTGCCGTTCGTCGCGAATTCCGGGATGATGTCCGCCACCCGTTCCTCGAGTTTGAGGAGTCCCTCCTCGAACAGCAGCCAGACGGCGACGGCGACAATCGCTTTCGTCGATGAGAAGATACTGTACAGCGTCTCGTCCGTCGCAGGCTTCTCGACCCCGCCCTGCACCGCCGAGCCGAACGTACGCAGCCCCGCGAGTTTCCCCATGCGGGCGATGGCAACCTGCGCGCTCGGAAGGACACCTTCGTCCACGTCGCGCTTCGCCCGTGCGAACACCGCCTCGAGGTTCTCGCTGTCTATCCCCACTTCTTCGGCTTGGAAGCAATCAGTTGTGGACTTAGCATTAGCTGCCTTCGCTCTCGTGATCAGGGCTACTTCCGCCGAACGAGCATCAAGCCGTCTCTAATCGTCAGCATTACTTGCGTGACGCGCTCGTCGCGCGAAACGTGCTGATTAAAGGCAACGATCGCACGGCCGCTATCTTCCTTCGGGTTGAGGACGCGCCCGCTCCAGAGGACGTTATCGACCGCGATCATCCCCTTCGGCGAAAGCAGTCGCAAAGCCTCCTCGTAGTAATTAACATAGTTCTCTTTGTCCGCATCGATGAACACGAGGTCGAACCCCGGCTCGAGCGAGCGCATCGTCTCAAGCGCCGGACCCTGGCGCAGCGATATCTTGTCACCGTGCGGACTGCGCGCGAAGAAGCGGAGCGCGACTTCGATGGCCTTCGGGTCGACGTCGCAGGTGATCAACTCGCCGTCTTTCGGTATCGCTGCCGCCATCATTTGCGCAGCGAATCCCGTGAAGGTCCCGATCTCGAGCGCCCGCCGCGCCCCCATCGAGGCGATCAGCATCTGGAGCAGCGTCCCCTCCAACTGCCCTGAAAGCATCCTCGATTGCCCGCCGAAGTGCTCCTGAGTGACCGAGATCAGTTCTTCCAGCAGCGGGGGAAGCGGCGTCGTGTGCGCCATCGCGTAGCGCTCGATCTCCTCCGGTACAAGTGTCAGCAGGTCATGAGACGGGGCCGGCGCTCGGTTCTTGGCTCTGGGTTCTCTCAACTGAGCTCGGCCTCCAGCATCTCCAGGCCCATCGGCCCCAGCGCCAGCGCTTGCGTGTGAAACGCCTTCAGGTCGAATGACGCCCCCATTCGCTTTCGAGCGGCCTCGCGGGCGTCCAGCCACTTTCGCTCTCCCACCTTGTACGATATAGCCTGCGCAGGCCATCCGAGGTAGCGAACGATTTCGCTTGCCAGGAACTCTTGAGGACGCTGAGTAAGCTCGGCCGCGAACTCCAGCATGAGATCGTGACCCCACGGGTCGCCCGGGTGGAACCGCTCGCTCTGAGGGATGGGCAGCTCAAGGTGAACGCCGATGTCGATGACGACGCGGACACAGCGCAGCGCCTGCGCGCTTAACATTCCCAGAAGGTAGTCCGGGTTCTCTAGGTACCCTAACTCACCCATCAAGCGCTCGGCGTACAAGGCCCAGCCCTCACCATGGCCGGAGACGAACGTCAGGATGCGCTGGAAGCGTGACAACTCGTCACCCAATGCCTGGGCCCCGCCTACCTGAAGGTGATGCCCTGGAACGCCCTCGTGGTAGGCGATGCTCACGTCGCCCCATTTTGGAAATCGCGTGATGCCATCCACGGGCCACCACGTCCGCCCGGGCCGCGAGAAGTCCTCGGACGGGCCGGTGTAGTAGGGGATCAGCGCCCCGCCCGCCGGGGGGATCATCACCTCGATCTGTCGCACTTTCTCGTCGAAGTCGAAGTGGGCGCCCTTAAGCGACACGATCGTCTCGTCGTGCAACACCTGAAGCCACTCCTGGTACGCTTCGACGCCCTCGACCGCGCGCGCCGGATCTGAATCCAGCACCTCCGTTGCCTCTGCCACCGTGCCGCCGGGCACGATCTGTGCCGCCGTCTTCTCCATCTCGCGCTCTACGCGGTGCAGTTCGTCCCACCCCCATGCGTACGTCTCCCGCAGGTCCATCGTCGCACCCAGGAACATGCGTGAAAGCAGCGTGTAGCGCTCCTCTCCCGCCGCCTCGCGCTCCGTCGCCCGCGGCCAATATTCGTCGCGCAGCCAGCGACCCATCTCCGCGTAGCCTTCTTGCGCCAGGCGCGTGCCGCGTCCCAGGTCAGTTCGTAATGCCTCCGACCCCACGTCCAATCGCTCGAACTGTCGGACCAGGCCTGCGAAGGACCCGTGCTCCCCGCTCGCAACTTCGCACTGGCGGACCCCCTCGAGCGCCTGCCGCCGCGACGCTGTCGTTTCGCGCCGCTGCCCCTCCGACAGCGTCTCGCGGTATCCGGCGAGCGCCCACGGTACCAGTTGTAGCCGCGCGGCGATGTTCGACCACTCCTCCTCTGTGCTTCGGGGCATCTGGTCGAACACCTGCCGGGCTTCCTGGAGAGGGCTGGCGATGTTGTTCAGGTCGCGGAAATACTCTCCCACCTCGAACAGATCGAGGTGCACGCCCATCCGCTCACGCATCACGGCGAGCGCTACTCGGTCGCGTTCGCCCTCGACGGGTACACCTTCGAGTTCGGAGACGGTCTGCTGGTTCAGGGCGGCGATGGCCGCCGGCCCTTCGGGGGAGTAGTCCGTCATCTCTCGCTCGTGTCCCGGCACGCCGATCGCCGTGGCGAGGTTCGGATCCAACGCGGCTATCTCATCGACGTAGCGGTGAGCGATCTCGAAGATTCGGGACATGGCTCACGTATCAAACCAGCAAACGGGGGCGAGGCGCAACCGCGCCCGGAGCGATGGCGTGCAGCCGTGTAATCGCGCTGCGGCGGGTCAGTTCGCCGGGATCCAGTCGGCGACTTCGTCGCGCCCGGTGCTTTCCGTAATGCGGCGCTGGTCGCTTCCGTCGGCGTTCATGACGTAGATCTCAGAATCGCCGTCGCGGTCGGAGGAGAAGGATATCTGGCGCCCGTCCGGCGACCACTGCGGGCAGCGGTCCGCCCCGTCGTTAGAGGTAAGCTGGCGCACGTTTGCGCCGCCGGTGTCCATGACATAGACTTCGAAGTCGCCGTCGCGGTCGGAGACGAAGGCGATCTGCCGGCCGTCGGGCGATTGCTTTGCCTCCGCCTCTATGCCTTCGCTGTCCGTCAGGGCAACTGCCTCGCCACCGTCCAGAGGCAGGCGGTAGAGTTCGAAGGTGCCGCTGCGGTTGCTTTCGAACAAGACGGCGTTACCGTCGGCGGCGAAGCTGGGTGTGCTGTCCCAGGCATCCTGAGTCTCCGTCAATGGCGTCTCCTCACCGGTTTCGGGGTCGATCAGCCAGATGTCTACGTACGGCTTTTGGCCCTCGGGAATGATGGTGCGCTGGAAGACGATACGCCGTCCGTCCGGCGACCACTCGCCGTAGTCGTCCAGGACTCGCTCCGCGCGGCCGGCGCTGAAGGTGAGGCGCCTGACGTTAGACCCGTCGATGTCCATGAGATGGAGCTGGGAACTGTCCCCGCTTGCCCGTTGTGAGGCGAAGACGACCGTCTTGCCGTCCGGGCTGCCGTCTGGCTCGTAGTCGCGTCCGGGTTCGTCGGTGAGCTGCGTAACGGTGCCGCCGTCCAACGTCATGAGGTAGATATCCGCGTCTCCGTCGCGTTCGGAGTAGAAGACGAGCCTGACGCTTGCGTCATTGTTGCCGCCACAGGCTATGAACAGCGAGGCGATGAGCGCAAGCAACCCGCCCGGCGGCAGCCAGCGCGAGGCTCTTGCCGACATCCTCAGCTAGGGCCGTCCGGTGGTCAGCGCGTGCGTTTGAGGGCCACGACGCCTACGAGGGACGCCAGCCCGGCGGCCACGAAGACGGCGGCAGCCGCCCACGGCAGACTCGAGCCGCCGCCCGTCTGCGAGCCTGTCGGCGGAAGGGCCGCCGGCGCTAGGGTCGGCGTTGATGTCGGAGCTCCGGTAGGAGCAAGTGTAGGCGCCGGCGAGGGAGTGGGCGTCGGGTTGATCCATGTCTTCGTCACGTTATCACAATCAAGAGGCGCCTGAAGGCCCGGGGCAGCGCGGTTGATCAGCGGTAAGAAGATGCAGACTTGTATCGTGTCCGTGCCGGGACCGCCGCTGCCTGTATACGTGAACGTGGCCTGCCCGTTGGCATCGGTCGTGCCCTGCCCGGTAGCGTCCTGGTTGGGCCCGCCGGCTTGCACGTCGAAGCTCACTCCGTAGCCCACAAGCGGGTTGCCGGAGATCGAGTCGGTGGCGGTGGCAGTGATGGTGTGGTCCGTGTTTACGACGTTCGTGGCCGACGCTGGGGAGGCCTGAACGAAGTAGACTATCGTGCCGTGGGCGCTGCGCCCAGCCGTAAGGGGCATGAAGGCTAAAGCCGCGACCGCAATGGCCGCAAAGGCGAAGCCAAGTGTGATTCTCCGTGCCATAGTGCTACCTCCCATTCGTCAGGGAACCGGCGCGCCGGCGGGTGCAGGCTCGCCGGCAGAATAAACGCCATCCGGATGGCTGCGGTTAACTCACCTGCCCAAGCGCGCGGAATCGAGTACACGGGTGGGCCTCAAGCAGATCGCGCGCAACCAGGTTCGCGGTGGCGGTCGCAGTTAGAGTCTGGTACTCGCTAACCAACGATACCTGTCGCCGGTCTGGCTGCTAACCGACGACTACACGGGACGTTCTCAGTCAAGGAGGATAGCATTGGAAACCAACGAACCAGCCACCCCCGAGCCTGACGCAGCGCCGCCGCCCGAGGCCGCGCCGCCGCCACCCCTGACGCCTGCCGTGGAGCCGCTACCGGGCCCTCAGCCGAGCGTGCCTTTCCCGCTCCAGCAGGGCGAGCACGTCTTAGCGCTTGTGCGCAGGCACTGGTGGTTCCTCTGGCCGTTCACCGTATGGCTGGTGATTGTCGCCTTCGCTCCAGTGGCGGTGCTTTCCGGGTTGTTCGACGCGATTGGCGTCCTGGACAACCTCGACTGGTTCTTCTGGATCCCGGCCGTCATCTGGATCGCCTACTGGGGCATGCGCGCGCTCTTCAACTGGTACCGCTATCAGAACGACATCTGGGTCGTGACCAACCAGCGGCTGATCGATGTCTTCCGGACGAATCCGTTCAACAAGCGGATCACCACTGCAGACCTCGTGAACATCCAGGACATGAAGGTGGAAAGGCGCGGCATCACGGCGACAGTGCTCGGCTACTCGGACCTGCTTTGCAGCACCGCCGGTACGGACGCAGGGAGATTCGACATCAGCGGCGTGCCGCAGGCAGAAGAGCTACAGCTCCTCATCGACCGCGAGCGCGACCGGGAGCGGATGAGGCGGGAATGAGCTATTAGCCCCAAGTCCCCTCCTCCTACTGCGGACAGGTCTCCCGTGCGCGGTAGAGGGGAAGGTGGTCCACTGCGGGTTAAAACCCGCAGCTAGCCGGCGAACCTGAGCAAGCTGCGGCTTACAACCCGCGGACATGGAACCTCCTACCGCACGAAGTCGCGGACCTGGCCGTATACCGTCGCGCTGTCTTTGACGCCGGCGTGGCTGAGGCAGCCGACATTCGTATTGGTGGCGCCGCTGAGGATGGTGCTGGTGTCGGGGTTGATCAACTCGTCGCAGCTGGATCAAAAGGTGCCGTAGTTGACGGCACCCGGGGTCTCGTCGCCGGAGTTGAGCTGGTTAAGGAAGCTGGAGCCCGGGATCATCTGGTTGCAGGGCGAGAAGAAGAAGCAGCCGTAGGCCCAGGTGGTGCCGTGGTTCGGGCCGGCAAGAGAGACCCAGTCGTCGACGTTTACGGCGCCCCCCATGTTCTTCAGGTAGTAACGGCTGGAGAGGCCGCCCATGGAGTGGGTGATGATGTCGACTTTCGCGGCGCCGGTGGCCGCCTTGATCTGGTTGACGCGGGTGGCGACATCCTGGGCGATGAGGGCGTTGGACTTGGTGCTGCTGAAGGTGTAGGCGAAGAGGCGGTTGGCCTCCCAGCCGTCGGCCTGGAAGCGGGAGATCGTGGTGTTCCAGGTCGCGGCGTTGGACGTGTACCCGTGAACGAAGAGGATCGGATCGACGTGGCCGGCGGTAGACTGCCTGGGCGAAGGCGCGAAGGCAGTGAGGAAAAGCGCGAGAAAGAACAGGCCGGCAAGGATAAGACGACGCATGGGATGCCCCTTTCCTGAAAGCCCTCGAAACGGCTTGGTTTGGGGCTTATATACGGGGCGAGGAGCGGTGTGTCAAGAGGGCTGCCGGTTTGTTAGTTGTCAGTTATCAGTTGTCAGTCCCGCCAGCGCCCTCCCGCGCGATCTAACTTACTTGACCGATTAAATTCGTTTGGTAGAATTGGGCATTAAATATACATACAGCATGTATATTATGCTCTCCCGCCCCCTGTGAGGAGTTGCCGGTTGCCGGTCATCAGTTGTTAGTTTAATCAGTGTGAGGCTGTCTTGGCGAGGGCAGGCAGGCTTAACGCCCGCGATGTCCCAGCGTTTTCCTAGGTTGAGTCAGCCGGGCGCGGGTCCGCTGACCTTTCGGGAGGGAGTTTCATGCGCAGAGTTGTGGCGTCGATTGCCGATTTAGCCGCGGATTGACGCGGATTGGACGCGGATGGGCGCAGATGGATTGGGTGGTAGGAGGGGTGTATGGATTTGTCGTGGGGCGCGGCCGGCCTCCTTCTGGAGTGGGAAGCGGACCCGCCCCGGCGGGCAGGCCCTACGGGATCAGGGTAGCGGGAAGGGGCGGGATCTCAAAGGGGGGAATGGCACTGGGGGAAGTCAATCAGCCGCCAGTTGTCAGAGATTGGGGCTCGGTGGCGCAAAAGAGACTGATTACGGTTGCCGAAGGATGTCGTGGGTGCCGATGCGGCGGAGGAGGACGCGCTCGCCATCGACCTGAAACGTGATTCGGTAGCTCATCGAGATGCTCATCTCCCAGATTGCCGGCGCGCCTTTCACCGGCTTCACGCGTAGCGACGGGTGCGAAGGGCTTTCCGCGTAGAGCGCCAGCTTCGGATAAGTGCGCTCGCGAATCTCTTTTGGGAGATGACGGAAGACGCGATCGAAGCGTGGCGTGAATACGACTTCACGCGTCACCGAAGTGCTTCTTCAACTCCTCGATGGTCTTGAAGGGGCCGATTATGCGGCCCGCCCTGATGTCTTCGTCGACCTCGCGCTCACCCTGCTGCCACTCGGGCGACCAGAACCAGGCCTGGCTGGCGTCGATGAGCTTCTTGGGCACCATGACGATCTCACCGTCCC
>Ga0209323_10002511_pt1 | contig 12207 bp, 9 predicted proteins | sample Rifsed19ft2_FD_184014 | JGI IMG/M metagenome (GOLD analysis project Ga0209323, IMG submission 184014) | Soil microbial communities from Rifle, Colorado, USA - sediment 19ft 2 (version 2) | ecosystem: Environmental > Terrestrial > Deep subsurface > Rock core/Sediment | place: Rifle, Colorado...
ACCGGGAGCTTCACGAGCCTGGTGAGCCTGAGTCTCTCGGCGCTTCCCAGTGGCATCACGGCCAGCGTCTCGCCCTCGACTCTCGTCGCCCCCGGCGCGAGCGTCTTCGTCACCCTCGCCGTCGCGGGCACCGTGGCGCCCGGGACCTACGGCGTCACGGCGACCGGCGAGGCGCAAGTCGACGGGCGGACGGAGACGCGCACGGCGGCGTTCACGCTCGAGGTCCTGGCCCCGGAGACGCACGCGATCACGGGCCGGGTGCTGACGGCCGAGGCGGTGCCGAAGCCCATCCCCGGCGTCACGATCACGCTCGGGAGCGCGTTCACCCTCACGGACGCCGGCGGCAACTTCGTCCTCCTCGCCCCGCCCTCAGGGCCGAACATGCTCTTGGTCGACGGCCGCACGGCGAGCACGCCGACCGCGCAGTACCCACCGGTGGAAGTCCAGATCGACGTCGCCGCCAGCGGCCTCACGCGCGTGCCCTTCGTGCTCTACCTGCCGGTGCTCGACACCGCGCACCCGATCACGCTCCCGCTCGACGCCGCCGGCTTCACCACGGCGGAGGTCCAGGCGACGACCCCACTCATCCCGGGGCTTGTCGTGACCATCCCCCAGGGGACGAAGATCACCGGCGCCGACGGCAATCCCGTCTCCCAGATCACCCTCACCCCGGTGCCGGTGGATCGCACGCCCATGCCCTTCCCGGCCGGCATCGCCCCGCCGCTGCTCTTCACCATCCAGCCGGGCGGGGCGGTGCCCTCGCAGCCCTTGCCGATCAGCTTCCCCAACACCACCGGGGCCGAGCCCGGGACGCCGGCGGACCTGTACTTCTTCGACCTCGCTGCGGGGAGTTGGCAGACGTGGGGCACGGGGACAGTGAGCGCCGACGGCACCCAGGTCGTGAGCGACCCGGGCGTCGGCCTCCCGCGCTTCGCCTGGCACTTCTGGGACATCGTCCGCGCCGCGCTCAAGCGGCTCTGGGGGTCCCTCTACAGCCTCTTCGGCGGTGACCCCATCGATCTCGCCACCGGCATCTTCACCGTCGACAAGACCGACCTGGTCCTGCCCGGACGGATTCCCATTGCCGTCCGCCGCAGCTACCGCAGCGACGACACCCGCCCGGGCTTCTTCGGCCTCGGCTGGAACGTCGCCACCTACGACAGCCGCATCACCAGCAGCGCCACGGGCACCACCCTCACCCTCACGACGGCCGACCAGAACACCCTCCAGCTCCGTCCGACGGGCATCGCGAACCAGTGGGCCTCCTCGGATCCCACGCTCCTCGGCGCCGTCGTCACCCGGCTCGTCGGCCCCGAGTTCAGCTTCACGCTCCGCTCCAAGGACGGCACCGTCCACCGCTACGACCGCATCGTGGGCTTCGCCAACACCGCCGGCCTCGCCTCGATCACCGACCGCCACGGCAACACGGTCACCATCACGCGCGCGTCTCCCGCGCCCGGCCTCTTCGGTCTCATCACCCGCATCACCGAGCCCGCCGGGCGCCATCTCGACCTGACCTATGACTCGGCGGGCCGCATCACCTCCGCGACCGATCCCCTCGGCCGGACCGTCGAGTACACCTACGACGCCGCGGGCCACCTGGCGAGCGTGACCGACCCCGCCGGCGGCGTGACGACCTACGCCTACGACGCGAGCCACCGCATCGTCACGATCACGGACCCGCGGGGGATCACCTATCTGACGAACGAGTACGACACGGCCGGGCGCGTCGTCCGCCAGACCCAGGCCGACGGCGGCCTGTTCACCTTCGCCTACGCGGTCGAGGGCTCCGGGGTGACGGCGACCACGATGACCGACCCGCGGGGGAACGTGACCGTCCACCGCTTCAACGACCTGGGCTTGCCGCTCTCGACCACCGATGCCCTGGGCCAGACGACGGTCTTCGAGTACACGCCGGGCACGAATCTGCGCGCCGCCATCACCGACCCCCTCGGCCGGGTCACCCGCTTCGGCTACGACGCCCAGGGCAACGTGGCGACGCTCACCGACCCGGCCGGGAACGTGCGAAGCTTCACCTACGAGCCGACCTTCAACCGGGTCGCCGCGATCACCGACCCGCTGGGGCAGGTGACGAGCTTCGCCTCCGACGCCCAGGGGAACCTCACGGCGATCACCGACCCGCTGGGGAACACGACCACCCTCGCCTACAACGCCCAGGGCCAGCCGGTGAGCACGACCGACTCCCTCGGGAACACGACCACCTTCGGCTACACCGCTCAGGGCGACCTGGCGACCGTGAGCGATCCCCTCGGCAACACGACCCGCCGCGCGTATGATGCCGTCTCCCGGCTCACGGCCCAGACCGATCCCCGGGGCTTCACGATCAGCTTCGCCTACGACCCCCTGAACCAGCTCACCCAGATCACGGATGCCGTGGCCGGGCTGACCGGCTTCAGCTACGATCCCAACGGCAACCTGCTGAGTATCACCGATGCCCGAGGCAACAGTACGACGCACACCTATGACTCGATGGACCGCCTGGCGACCCGCACGGATCCCGTGGGCGCCGGGGAGAGCTTCCAGTACGATGGGGTCGGCAACCTCCTGCAGCACACGGACCGGAAGGGGCAGGTGGCGACCTTCAGCTACGACGCGCTGAACCGGCGGACCGGGGTGAGCTATGCCGACGGCAGCACGACCAGCTTCGCCTACGACGCCGCCGGGCGGCTGGTCGTGGCCGCGGACTCGGTCAGCGGCACCATCGAGAACGCCTACGACGCCCTCGATCGGCTGTTCGCGCAATCCACCGAGCTTGGCACGCTGACGTATGCCTACGACGCGCTCGGCCGGCGCACCCTCATGCAGGCGCCCGGAGTCAGCCCGGTGACCTACGCCTACGACGCCGCCAGCCGGCTGACGGCCATCACCCGAGCACCACTGAGCCCGGCCACCCTTGCCTACGACGCCCTCGGGCGCCGCACGCTGCTGACGCTCCCCAACGGTGTCAGCACCGAGTACCAGTACGATCCGGCCTCCCGCCTGACCGCGTTGATCTACCGCAACGCCTCGGGCATTATCGGCGACCTCAGCTACCAGTACGATCCCGCAGGGAACCGGCAGCGCGTAGGCGGGAGCTTCGCCCGCACCCTGCTCCCCGACCCCGTGGCCACGGCCACCTACGACGCCGCCAACCGCCAGCTCGCCTTCGGCGATAAGTCGATGATCTTCGACGGCAACGGCAACGTCATGGCGATCTCCGACCCGTCGGGCCTCACCAGCCTCGACTGGGACGCCCGTGATCGCCTGGTCGCGCTGACCGACCCCGGGACTTCGGCCGCGTTCGCCTACGATGCCCAGGGGCGTCGCCTGAGCAGGCAGAGCAGCGGGCAGGTCACCCAGTACCTCTACGACGGCCTGGACGTGCTCGCCGAGGTCACGGACCGGGGGGTCGCCACGTACCTCCGGACGCTCAACATCGACGAGCCCCTGGCCCGCAATGGGGTCGAGTTCTACACGGCGGACGCGCTCGGCTCCGCCCTGCTGCTGACGGACCCGGCCGGCGCTGTGGCCACCAGCTACACGTACGCGCCGTTCGGAGCGACGACCGCGAGCGGCAGCGGCTCAGCAAACCCGTTCCAGTACACGGGGCGGGAGAACGACGGCCTCGCGGGCCTCTACTACTATCGGGCGCGGTACTACCACCCCGGGCTCGCGCGCTTCCTCAGCGAGGATCCTGTTGGCTTCTTGGCTGGCGACCCAAACCTCTACCTCTACGTCGGCAACAACCCGCTCACATATCTCGATCCGCTCGGTACCGCGGAAATCAAGGTGTTCGGGCACTCCGTTAACATCTTCGGGAGCCTCACGGTCGCCTTCATCAACATTCAAGCAGACCTGACAAGGGTTAACTTCAACTTCAATGTGATTCCGAGTTTCGGAGTCGGCGCGGACTTCTTGATCGACGTCCCCAGCGACGCAGTGATAGTGACCGCGGGTTCTGGGCGTCATGGTCTGACGGTAGGGACGGCTCTGGTTCGAGGACCTGATGGTCAGTTGCGACCACAGGGCCTAGTCTTTTCGCCCGGATTGTCGTTTTCGCTCTCACCGGTGAACATCGGCGTTCCCATTGGGGGTTTCGATGTAGACCCCAATGATCGATTCCGGCCGAAGCCACCTCCGCCGTCGATTGGTGGCCTCCCTGGGTTCGCATCACAGACTGGAATTCCGCCTGTGCCCGGCCCACTGGGCGGGCGCAAATGAGGTTTGCGGTTGCCATGCTGGTTCTCGCGATTGTATTTGCCACCGGTGTACTGCTTATCGTAGGGGCATACCAGCGGTGGAAGTGGCTCGTCGATCCACCCGACAATTGGTTCTGGTACTCTCAGACCATCGTTAAGCGGGTCTTCGGCACAGGATTCTTGCGTTTCTTTACGTATCTGGTCGGCGCGGCATTGGTGTGTGCATGCCTCGTGATTATCTATCGAGCCGTGATCCCGTGAGAGAGCCGGCCGGGGCGGCGGAGTTCGTTGCTACGGCACAGCGGATAAGACGCCGCCTGAGATGGAGTCGCCGGGGTGTCGTATTGCTCTTCCTATCTGCTCTCCCGCTTTACCTACTGGTCTTTCATCTCGTATCACCATCAGCAGCAGGCTGGACCGTTGCGGCATTGCTGATCCCCTATGCCATGCTCCACGTCTCGATTCGGGTCATCCGATGCCCAGGTTGCAGACGCTTTCTGTACGACATGTGGGGTTGGGGACTGCCTGATCACTGTCGTCACTGCGGCCTGCCCTTTTGACTCATTTTCGACAGTTTGATCCCGGCCTGCCGACGGTGATCCGAGCAGAATCGAGGCTTTGTCCGACGCGGAATCGTCTGCGAGGCGAAAATGTAGTGGTACAGAATTGGGCCGGCCGTCGTCGATTATCCTTGTACCTCACGACGGAGAGCCGCATGATCGGTTCATGTTCGTGCGCCTCAAACGTAGTGGCTCCCCAGGCGCTCTCCGTGAGTATCTCCAGATCGTCGAGTCCTTCCGCGAGCAGGGCAAGGTCCGGCAACGCCTGATCGCCACCCTCGGCCGGCGCGACGAGCTGGTGGCGACGGGGGCCCTCGACGATCTCATCCGCAGCCTCACCAAGTTCAGCGAGCACCTGCGCGTCGTGGAGCGCGTCCGCCACGAGGGCGTGCAAGCCCATACCGCCCGAGCCTGGGGCCCGGCGCTGGTCTTCGGCCGCTTGTGGGCGCAGCAGGGGCTGCCCGAGATCCTCGCTCGCCTGGCGCACGGACGCCGCTTCGGGTTCGACCTCGAGCGTGCGTGCTTCGCGCTGGCGCTCCAGCGCCTGTGCGCGCCGGGCAGCGACCTCCAGGGCGTGGGCTGGTTGCGCACCGTCGAGTGCCCGGGCGTCGACGCCCTGGAGCTTCAGCATCTGTACCGGACGGTGGGCGGCTTCTTGGCGGCGGGCCGGGCCGACCTCGAGCGCGAGCTGTTCTTCCGGGATCGCGACCTGTTCGCCCAGACCCTGGACCTGGTGTTCATCGACACGACCAGCACGTTCGTCTGGCGGACGGAGGAGAGCGCGCTGCGGCGGCGTGGCTATTCGCGCGACCGGCGCCCCGATCAGCCGCAAGTGGTCATCTGCCTGGCCGTCGACCGCCACGGCTGGCCCATCGCCTGGGACATCCTGCCCGGGAACACCGACGACCGTAGCGCCTTCACCCGGATGATCGAGACCCTGCGGGGGCGCTTCCAGATCGGCCGGGTGATCGTGGTCGCCGATCGCGGGATGATCTCCCGGAAGGTGCTCGCCCTGCTCACCGGCGACGCGCGGGCGCCCTTCGACTCCATCCTGGGCTGCCGGCTCCGGCAGGACACGATCGTGGCGGACGAGGTCCTGGCCCGGGCCGGGCGGTATCACCCGGTCGACGGCCGGACCTCGCTCCAGGTCAAGGAGGTCCAGGTCGGGGCCCAGCGCTACATCGTCTGCCGCAACCTGGACGAAGCGAAGAAGGATGCCGCCGCCCGCGCGGCCATCCTGGCCAAGCTCGAGCACACGCTCGCGCACGCCGGGCCGAAGGCCGTCATCGGCAACATCGGCTTCAAGCGTTTCGTCACCGTAGCCAAGGGCAGTGTGGCCATCGATCGCGCGGCCGTGGAGCGGGACGCGCGACTCGACGGCAAGTTCGTCCTGCGGACCACCACCGCGTTGAGCGCGGAGGAGGTCGCCCGCGCGTACAAGAGCCTCTGGCGCGTTGAGCGCGCCTTCCGGGAGACGAAGTCGACCTTCGAGGTGCGTCCGATCTTTCACCATCGCGATGACACTTCGACCGGACACATCGTCGCCTGCTTCCTTGCGCTCCGCCTGGAGGTCGATCTGCAGCGCCGGCTCGACGACCGTCAGATCGACGTCTCGTGGCCGGATCTCATGCGCGATCTCACGGAGGTCCGCGCCGTGGACCTGACGCTCGACGGACAGCGCTACCGCCTGCGCACCGACTTGCGCGGCAGCGCCTACCACGCCTTCGCCGCCGCCGGCGTCCGGCCCCCGGCCCTCGTCACGCCGCTCGGCCCCGCGCCGACGGCCGTGCCGGGCGAGCCCGAGGTCAAGGTCCCGGCGTAGTGGTAAAGTCCGCCCGCTGTCCCGTAACTATCCGGAATCCCGGGAGTCCCAAAACCAAACTGTAGAAAATGAGTTTGAACCGGTGACCTGGCACGGCCTCGCTTGACTCGAGGGCTTTTGGTTTTCTTCTTCGGAAACGAGGGCTAGTGCTGTCAACGGTTGGTCGGGCGCCGCACGCTCCTCACCCTTCCCAACGGCGTCGGCACCGAATACGAATACGACGCGGCCTCCCGCCTGACGGCGTTGATCTATCGCAACGCCACCGGCCTCCTGGGCGACCTGCGCTATCAGTATGACCCGGCGGGGAACCGCCTGCGCATGGGCGGGAGCTTCGCGCGGACGCTCCTGCCGGACCCGGTGGCCACTGCCACCTACGACGCCGCCAACCGCCAGCTCGCGTTCGGCGACAAGGCCATGACCTTTGACGCCAACGGCAACGTCACGGCGATCTCCGACCCATCGGGCCTCACCAGCCTCGACTGGGACGCCCGGGATCGCCTGGTCGCGCTCACCGGCCCCGGGACCTCGGCCGCGTTCGCTTATGATGTCCAGGGCCGGCGGCTCACCCGGCAGAGCGGCGGACAGCTTACCCAGTACCTCTACGACGGCCTGGATGTCCTCGCGGAGGTCACGGACCAGGGCGTCGCCACCTACCTTCGGACCCTGACCATTGACGAGCCGCTGGCCCGCAACGGGATGGAGTTTTACACGGCGGACGCCCTCGGCTCCGCGCTGATGCTGACGGACTCGGCCGGCGCTCTGGCCACGCGCTACACCTACGCGCCGTTCGGGCGGACGGCGGCGGAGGGCGTGAGCTCGGGGAACCCGTTCCAGTACACCGGGCGGGAGAACGACGGCCTCGCGGGCCTCTACTACTACCGGGCGCGGTACTACTATCCCGGGCTCGGCCGCTTCATTAGCGAGGATCCGTTCCAGCTGGCAGCTGGCAACCTCTACGCGTACGTGGAGAACTCGCCCCTCAGATTCAGGGACCCGTTCGGGCTTGAGAAGTGCTCCGAGACCTCCGGCACCGTGTTGCGAGACCCGCTAAAGTACCTCGGCCGATTCCCCGACTACGTCACGTTGTCGATCTTCCCCAGGCAACTCCGGCGTTTTGGATTTTCGATATCCATCGATCAGCGTGGCAACGTCTTTGTGGGTGGTGGGGCATCGTTCGAACGAAACTATAGCCTTATGGCGGGGTGGGTGGCTCGGTCGGACTACAGGGAAAGGTCGGTCGAAGACTTGCTCACAGGCGTTACGGTGACCGGCACGATCGCGAGGCGCGGACTCGGTGGCGGCGTGAGTGCATCGAGCAGCTGCGCTGCCGTAGAACTCGGTGTCTCGAGTGGGAGCGGGGTTTCCGCCACCTACGGCAAGAAGACCGTGAACATCCTTGATTGGTTGGGACTGTGAGCGGGCGCGTCGTCGCCGCGCTGGGCCTGGCGGCTTCGGTCGCGATCGTGGCGGCCGACCTGATCCGCATGTCCGTTCTGGCGGGGCAACATCTCGAGGTGCTCCAGCTCGAACTCGACAAGGTTCCGCCGTTCTCGAAAGCGGAGCGGGCCGGCGTCATGCGAAGCCGGAAGAGTCGCATCGCCGCCGTCACAGAACAGTACGTGGGTCCCGCGCCCCGACCACAGATCTTCGACCACTATCGGAAGGTGTTCGAGGCTGCTGGCTGGCAGCAGTGCGGCCATTCAATCGCACAGGACAAGTATTGCCGCGGCGAGTACGAGGCGATTGTCTCGCTCCCTTCGGCGCTTGGCTCGGGCTCATACAGCATCACGCTCCAGTGGAATCGGCTCACTTGGCCCGTGTGGCTCACGGCCAGCGCGCTCATCTTCGTTGCGTGTTGGAGTATTGCCGTGCTGACGAGACGCGGCCCGCCAGTCCACCGGCGCAGCGGGCCGTCGTCGGTGCAGCTTCGTACCCAGCTGACCCCTGGAGAGTGTGTGAGGCGAATGGAGACCGCCGGAGGACATGACATTGTCTTTCACCCCGGGAGAACGATCGACGATGGAACGATCACCTTCCGGCTGGAGAGACGACTGGGCCGGTTGACGTCCAGTGTCATGGCGCCACACTTCCATGGGGCGCTTCGGGCCGAACCGGCGACCGCGGGCACGATCATCGTCGGCGCGTTCGGCTTTCATCCGGCAGTGCGAGCTGGCGCGGTTACCGTCGGCGTCATCGTATTGCTCGCCCTCGGTCTTACGCTTCATCGAGGCGGATGGGAAGACGTCGAATGGATGATGTTGGCCATCGCTGTCGGCATCGCTGGCCTGATCCTCACGCGCTGGACACGCCGTAAGGACAGGCGCGAGATCGCGACATTCCTCACGGTGACGCTCCAGGCACAGCCGATCGATTCAGGGTCGAATGTTGCTCCGTAGGTGTTCTGGACGGGTCCTTCGATGCTGTGTGCGCCAGTTAACCGTTCGGCGCCACAACGGCGACGAACCCCGGGTTTGCGAATCCATTCCAGTTCGCCGGGCGGGAAAACGACGGCCTCGCGGGCATCTATTACTACCGGGCGCGGTACTACCATCCCGGCCTGCAGCGGTTTATCAGCGAGGATCCGCTTGGGAACGAGACGGGAGAGGTCAACTTCTACGTGTACGTGGGCAACGACCCCATCAACTACGTCGATCCGCTCGGGATGGTAGAAGAAAACGCGTGCACCTTCAGCAAGAGATTTCGAAACAATCTTCGAATCATTCACGACCCCATAGTTCGGCGGCCGATCTCGTTTGCATCAGGACTCCTGGTTTCGGGAGAGGTCGCGAGACTCACTGGCGTCCCCACCATACTTCAGTTTGCTCGGTCGGGATTCGCGCCCATCCGCGGCTATGTACCGATAGCGCAGACAATAGGGCTCGTGGGAGCGACCGCGGCCAGCCTCACAGTGACGCAGTCGGCGATGAGAGGATACAGCTTTAAGACTCATCGTCGCGGCCTTCGACCCGAACGGCAAGCTCACGACCATCACGGAGCCCGGCGGCACGACCACGTTCACCTGGGATGCGCGCGATCGGCTGATCGGCGTGGAGCAACCCGGGACCTTCGCGAGCTTCGCCTACGCCTTCGGGCGGCGCCTCGCCAAGACGGTGAACGGCGCCAGTACGCAGTTCCTCTACGACGGGCTCGACCTCGCGCAGCAGCTCACGACGGGCTTCTTTCGCGGCACCAGTCGTGGCGTTCGGATCGGGTCGGTAGGCTTCGCGATCACCGCTGCCGGCGCCCTGGCCGCCGTCGCGGGCACGCTGACGGATCGGTCGTGGCTTCACTGGGCGGCGTTGGTGGTGGCGTGCGTCGGCATCCTGGTCGGCTTCGTCGGGATCCGTTATCACACGGTTGAATTCTTCGCCCGCATGCGATCGAAATGATCCGCATGCGTGCACTTCTTGGCCTTACGCTCGTCTCGCTCTTCGGAGCCGGCTGTGGCGACAGGCTAGCGGGTGCGACCGAACGCGCGCAGGCAGTCCTCGAGGCTCGGAAGGCGAATGACATCGATCGATCACTCACGGCGTATGGCCCGACGTTCTACACCCATGTATCACGTGACGCGTGGCGCGCGAAGCTAATCGAAACCGGAAGAGCGGCCGGACAGATCGAGGAGTACGAGCTCGCCGCATGGAGCTCTCACTACGGCGTCGGCTGGGGCCGTACCGGTGGGGTCGTCCAGCTGAAATACCGCGTCCGCTATGCACTGCGCGCTGGCGACGAGGTCTTCGTGATCTTCAGGCCGTGGTTCATCGGCGATGCCCAACTGGCCGGGCACCATATCGTCGTCCCTCCCGAGCGTGAGAGCGGCGCACCAAAGTCGGTGAAGTGAACAAGACGCGTTCACTTCGCGCGATCGTCTTCCTCGACGCCGACTTCGGCGGCAGGTGAGGTAACTGTTTATCTTGCGCTCCCTCCTTCGCTCTCCGCCCGGTCGAGTCGAGGCCACGAGATCGACGAGGGCGGATTTCGTCAATCTCTTCATGGAGTCGACTGCCTCTTCAAGGCGCGTACATACTCGGGAAGCTTCGTGCGCGGCAGACTCCATTCCGGAGGACGATCGCAGGCGGAACGATGACGAGACTCGACTGCCTGTCCGCCCAGAGCACCATCCTCGGGCGCGGCGCCGCGCTCGATCGGGCGTTCTGCCCGAGCTCCGCGAGCGTCCGCGTCGCCGGCGCGCCGATCGCGCGCGGAATCGTTGGGCGAGCGCGCGGGCCCGGCGTGGCACGAGCCTTGCTCACTGCTCTGGCGGAGGATCGCGACATGACCCGTTTCCTGATGATCGATGGAGACCGCGCGGCCACCCAGGCGCTCGGCCTGGCCTGCCTCGCCGAGGGCGTGGGCGTCGTGATGGCCGAGAACCTGTGCGAGGGCGTCCGGGCGCTCCTCGGCACGAGCGTCTCGCTCGTCGTCGTGGACGCCGCCGAGCTCCGGCTCGGCCCGCGCGAGCACGCGACGCTCTTCGAGCGCGTCGCGCCGGGCGTCCCCGTGGTCGTCGTCGTGCGGCCGGAGGCGTCGCTCGACGCCCGCGTCGGCTTCGAGCTGGCGGGGTTCCACGTCCTCACGCGCCCCGTGGCCGTCGAGGACCTCCTCGCCAAGACGCTGGCCCTCGGAGCGGAGGCGGGCCGGTGATCGTCCGCGTCCTCGTCATCGGGTTGCTCGCGCTCGTGCTCACCGGGTCGCTCGTCGAGCTGTCGTGCCTGGCCGGCGAGGCGCGCGTCCGCACGCCGGGCCCCAGCCTGTTCACGGAGGCGCCAGAGCCCGAGCTGCCGATCGCCTCCGAGTTCGGCGACCTGGACGCCGTGCCGGGCGCCGCGCTCACCCGCTGAGCTTGCGCGGCCCGGCCGGGCGTGTACACTCAAGGTGTCGCCCGGATAGGCCGGACTCGCCTCCGATGAAAGGTTCCTTCCGCGTTCGCGGGGCGTGACAGGCAGCGGAAGAGAAGTCCGAGGGAGATTCCCACATGGCAGCCAAACTGTACGTCGGCGGGCTCGCATACTCCACCACGAGCGAGGGGCTCAGGGAGTTCTTCACCCAGTGCGGCAACGTCGTGTCCGCGACCGTGATCACGGACCGGTTCTCCGGGCAGTCGCGCGGCTTCGGCTTCGTCGAGATGGGCACCACCGAGGAGGCCCAGAGCGCGATCTCGCAGCTCAACGGGCGGGAGCTGGACGGGCGCCGCATCTCGGTGGAGATGTCGAACCCCCAGGCGCCCCGCGCGGGCGGCGGCCGGCCGGGCGGCGGGCGCCCGGGCGGCGGGCGGCCGGGCGGGCCCGGACGCGGCCCGGGCGGCGGGCGCGAGAGCGGCTACGCCCACCGCCCCTCCAAGCCGGTCAAGTGGTAGGAGCCTCGGACAGCCCGACGCTGAAATGATCTAGGAGCACCCGGGGGGTCAGCCGGCGACGGCTGGCCCCCGGCGCGTTTCTAGCCGGCGCCGGGGGCGGCCGGCTCCGCCCCCTCGAAGATCCGCTCGTACCGGCCGTACTCGTGCGCGGCGTCCATGAACCACTGCACGATCTCGGGGCTCGACCGCGGCGGGATCTCGCACGACGTGGAGAGGATGAAGCCCGAGTGCCGCGCCGCCGCGTCCACGCACCGCCGGACGTCGGCGTCCATC
>Ga0209323_10002514_pt1 | contig 12200 bp, 7 predicted proteins | sample Rifsed19ft2_FD_184014 | JGI IMG/M metagenome (GOLD analysis project Ga0209323, IMG submission 184014) | Soil microbial communities from Rifle, Colorado, USA - sediment 19ft 2 (version 2) | ecosystem: Environmental > Terrestrial > Deep subsurface > Rock core/Sediment | place: Rifle, Colorado...
ATATGATAGCGGTTGGAGAATCGACCGGTGCCCTTGATGCGATGCTTGGCAAGATTGCAGATTTCTATGATGACGAGGTAGATGCGGCTGTAACGAATCTTACTGCAATGATGGAACCTCTCCTGATGGTATTTTTAGGAACGACTGTTGGGTTTATTGTTGTTGCTATGTACCTTCCGATATTTAAACTGATTACACTTATAAAATAGGAATGAGATTCAGGGGTAAAGGATTTATTGAAACTCCTGAATCTCATCCCTTAAAAGAAATCTTTGGATAAAGAACGTAAATTAAGGGAGATATCAGAAAATGTAGATGCCTTTAAAAAAAGGTTAAAGGCATTGATAGTCTTCAGAGCTGCCTTTGTTACCCTTCTGCTCGGTTCATCTTTTATTTTTAAAGCAGGATATGAGAGATTTCAACATCCCCATGCCTTCTCTTACCTCATTATTGCCCTTTATGTCCTTACTGTTATCTATTCTCTTTTAATCGAAAGAATTAGACGACTTTTCGCTTTTGCCTATGCACAGTTGGTACTTGATGTGATTTTTGGAGTAACGCTCATATATATTACTGGCGGGATAGAAAGCTGGTTTTCTTTCATGCTCGTACTTACTGTCATATCCTCAAGTATTGTACTTGACAAACGGGCTGGTTACATAATAGCAACTCTCAGCAGTATTCTCTATGGTACGTTGATAAACTTCCAGTTCCACGGGCTGCTTTCTTTAATAACAGGGAAACCAATGGAGGTGAAGGACTACTTCTACAACATATTTATTCATATCGTCTCTTTTTATCTTGTTGCCTATCTCAGTGGCTATCTTTCATCCCGTCTTGAAAAAACGACCAGAAAGCTCGATGAAAAGGCTACGGATCTTCGCGACCTTGAGTTTTTTAATAAGGAGGTCATCGAAAGTCTTCCGAGCGGCTTGTTCACAACGGATCTATCAGGGAAAGTATTAACATTTAATCGGGCTGCTGAAAAGATAACAGGCTGCAAAAGAGACTCTGTCACAGGCAGGAGGGTAGACGAAGTCCTGCCGTATTTTAAGTTTCCTTTTGTTCAAAGTCGACGTGAGGAGGCCATAAAGGCAAACGGTGTCCGGAAAGTAATCGGATTTCAGATCACCCCCTGTAAAGACATCAGCGGAAACAGCACAGGGTTTATAGGGATATTCCAGGACCTAACAGAACTGAAGAGATTTGAAGCAGAGGTGAAACGGAGGGAGAAATGGGCTGCTATAGGAGAACTTTCTTCAAATATTGCCCATGAGATAAGAAACCCGCTTGCCTCTCTGAAGGGTTCTATCGAAATGCTAAAAGATGGCACGATGCCTCAAGATCACAGGAAGAGACTGATGGAAATAGCACTGAAAGAGATGGAGCGTCTCAACTGTATCATTACTGATTTTCTTACTTATTCGCGACCCACTCCGCCTGAATTTAGAGAGTTCGAACTGCACAGCATCCTTGATGAGACAACAGAACTCCTGAGAAACGTGGAACAGAACAAAGGCAATATATCAATAAAAAAGAAATATACTGGCAAAATAGAAATGAATGCAGATCCACAGAAACTGCGTCAGGTTTTCTGGAACCTCGGGATAAATGCAATAGAGGCAATGCCCCAGGGGGGTGAACTCGTAGTTTCTACGAGAAATACCGACACGACTGTAGAAATAACTTTTGAGGATTCAGGAGTTGGCATAGATAAGCAGAATATGGAGAAGGTCTTTTATCCCTTTTTTACTACTAAAGACAATGGTACCGGTCTCGGCCTTGCTATAGCCTACAGGATAATTGAAGAACATGCAGGGAAGATAAACGTAGAAAGTAACCCTGGAATTGGTACCACCTTTGAGGTTATATTACCTAAGACAGATGGAAAAGCATAAAGGAAAGATACTTATTGTAGAAGACGAGAATAGTATGAGGGAAGTTCTCAAGATTCTTCTGGAAGGAGAGAGCTATGAAGTGACTTCTGCTTCTGACGGGCTTGAGGGAATTTCACATATTGATAAAGATATCTTTGATCTTGTCATAACTGATATAAAGATGCCCGGGGCTGATGGCTTTGAAGTACTCAAAAAGGTGAAGAATATTTCTCCTGGTACTGTTGTAATCATGATAACAGCCTTTGGCACTACAGAGGCAGCAATCGAGGCCATGAAATTAGGAGCCTATGACTATATTCATAAACCTTTCAAAATAGACGAAATCAGGTTAATTGTCAAGAAGGCCATTGAAAAGAAGAGGCTGAGTGAAGAGGTTTCGCTCTTAAGGGATAAGGTAAAAATAACATACAGACTCGAAAATATTATCGGCCAGAGTCCAAAGATGCAGGAGCTTTTCAGACTTGTCCCCAAGGTGGCGCAGAGCAATTCAAATGCCTTGATAATAGGCGAAAGTGGTTCAGGTAAGGAATTAGTTGCAATGGCTCTGCACAATCTAAGTAACAGGAAAGACAGGAATTTTGTGGCGATAAACTGTTCTGCCTTTCCTGAAGGATTACTCGAATCAGAACTTTTTGGACATATGAAAGGCTCATTTACTGGTGCAATGCAGAACAAACAAGGGTTATTTGAGATAGCAGACAGCGGAAGTCTCTTCCTCGATGAGATTGGGGAGATGCCGATTAATCTTCAGGCTAAACTTCTCAGGGTCCTTGAGAATGGGACATTCAGGCGTGTAGGTGGGACGACAGACATCAAAGTTGATGTTAGAGTAATATCAGCAACGAATAAGGACATTAAGGAGGAGATTGCATCAGGTAGGTTCAGGGAAGATTTATATTACAGGCTTAACGTTGTACCTATTCATATATCTCCCCTGAGGGAGAGAAAAGAAGATATACCGTTGCTTGTCGAACATTTTCTAAAAAAGATATCAAATCAGGCTAAGAAGGTTACACCTGAAGCGATGAGGATACTCATTGATTATCCATGGAAAGGAAATGTGAGGGAGCTCGAAAATGTTGTTGAACGTGTAGTCCTTCTTACAGAAAAAGAAGAGATAACACCAGCAGAATTGCCAAATGAAATAATTGGATATGCAGAAGAGATAAAGGAGATACCTGAACTGACTAAAGAAGGAATTAATCTTGATACTATCATGACAGATATAGAAAAGAAGTATCTTCTTAAGGCACTACAAAAATCAAGTGGAGTGAAAAAAGAGGCGGCGAAGCTTCTCAACCTTTCTTTCAGGTCCTTCCGGCACAGACTGTCGAAATACGGAATAAAATAGAAAAGAGCGTAGAGCTAATAGCATCGAGCACGGAGTTTTAACTCTTAGCTAATTGCCCTTTGCTCTGTGCTATAAATATATCCTCTGTGGATTTGTATATATATTCATGCGCTCTCCTCTTACAAAGCCTATAAGGGTGATGCCTGACGTCTCTGCTATCTCGATTGCAAGGGTTGTAGGGGCTGCCCTGCTTGCAACAATTGGAATACCCCATCTTGAACATTTTGAAATAATTTCAGAAGAGAGGCGACAACTTACCAGCATTAATTTCTTTTTGAAGGAAATATCATTGAGGATAGAGTATCCTGTTACCTTATCAACTGCATTATGCCTGCCTATATCCTCTGCAAAGGCAAGAATTGTCTCTCCGTCCGAGAGTGCGGCAATATGAAAACAACCGGTAAGTCTGAAGAGATCAGACCTCTCTTGGAATTCTTCAAAGACATTCCAAAGAGCTTTAGCCCCAAGAGAGAAATCATCCTTTACCTTTTCGAGATTTCTTTTCTTTTCAAAGGTTATCCCGGCTACGCGCCGCGAGGTGGTAATATCTTCTGTTGAGAAATCTCCAGCAGCAGTAATATCAACCATAATCTCCTTCCCATATACAATACTCATTTCCGGCGGGATTTCTGTAAATATGCCTTCTGTGAGAAAGAGTCCGGTTATTAACTCCTTTACCATGAGGGGCGTGCAATAGAGGGTAATAAAATCTTTTCCGTTTATTGTGACTTTCAGTATTTTTTCTACGGCTATAGAGTCTTCTATTTCCTCTGAAGATGTGCTTTGTCTTTTTATTACCTTTTTTCTTATGTAGGGATACATCTTTAGTTGCATTTTAACAGAGGCATCTATTCACTGTCAAAACGGGAGGACGAATGAAAAATAAATTTTGTCATCGGGGGAAAATAGACTTGTCAGTGAAGATGATATGAGTTATAGTATATTACTTCATAATGAGGATCGATAGAATAGAGTTAACAGGCTTTAAATCCTTCTCAGAGAGAACCATATTTAATTTCCATACAGGCATTACAGGCATAGTCGGCCCGAATGGTTGCGGAAAGAGCAATGTTGTGGATGCATTCAGGTGGGTTCTTGGAGAACAGAGTGCAAAGACCCTGAGGGGCGAGAAGATGGAGGAAGTTATCTTCAATGGTTCTGTCTCTAAGAAACCCAAAGGTATGGCTGAGGTTACCATGGTTATCTCAGGACTCAACCATGCGAAGCAATCTTCAGATGATAACGGAGAAGGTTCGTCAGATGTAGCTTACGTCACCAGGAGACTATACAGGTCAGGTGAGAGTGAATATATGTTGAATAAAAATCAGTGCAGGTTAAAAGATATAAAAGATCTTTTTCTCGATACCGGCCTGGAAGTTAAAAGTTATTCCATACTCGAGCAGGAGGGCATTTCGAATATATTGAATTCAAAACCACAGGAGAAAAGGGTTCTTATAGAAGAAGTAGCAGGAATTATGAAATATAATGCAAGGAAGAGAGAGGCCCTGGCCAAACTCGAATTATCGAGAACCAACCTTCAGAGGATTAATGATATTACTGCAGAAGTAAAGAAGCAGATTAATCTTCTCGACAGAATTGCAAAAAAGGCAGAGCGATATAAAAACCTATCTTCCGAGATCAACTCCATAGAACTCAAGATTGCAAAAAGAGATTATAAGTCTTTAAAGGATTCTTTTACAGAGATACTTTCAGAATTCAACACCCTGAGAGAAAAGGAATCTCTGAGGAAGGCAGAACTTACAAAAATTGAGAACCTGACAGAAGTAAAGCGACTCGAACTACTCGAGAAAGAAGCGGCATTAAAGGAACTTCAAGCAGGGTTACAGGACTTGGAGCGGGAGATAGCTGAACTTGAGAAAAACATAGCTGTATCAAAGACGGACAGGGATAATCTCACTGAATATCTCACAAAACTTTATCAGCAGGGAGAAGAATTTAATATTAAGAAAAAAGAATCCCTGTTCAGAAAAGAAGAAATAGATATTACTGGGGAGGGCCTCCTGTCAGACATAGAAGGACAGGAAGAGGTACTCATGAATAAGACAGATCTTGTAAGATCTGTAGAGGAAGAACTTTCTGGCAAAGAGGAACTTATCGAGGAAAAAAGAAGGGGGCTCTTCAGGATATCAGAAGAAAATAGCAGCCTGAAAAATGATCTGAGCAGACTCCGGTCATCTTTTGAAGACCTGAAACGCAGGGAGATGTCTTCTCAAAAAGATGTTGAAAACTTGCAAAAAAGGCTGGTGGAAATAGATTCCTTTATAAAGGATGTGGAGTCAAATCTTCAGGGAAAGGACAGAGACCTTCTCTTATTGAATGAAAATAAAGAGATAGTAACAAGAGATCTCTCTGCGAGCAGAAATGAAATTGAGGAAACCCGGGAGGCACTTTCCGGTCTCAGGGAAGAGCTTGCTTCATATAAAACACGGTTAGAGTCACTCAGGGAAATTGTCTTTGACAGACCCACCAGGGATCTTCTCGCGGCAAATACAAGCTCCGGTCTCCTCGAATCTATTTCAGATATCCTTGAGATCGAGGCAGAATTCGAAAAGGCAGTCGAGGGTGCCCTCTCTGAAAAAGTGAATCTGTTTATTCTTTCATCCTTTAATGATATCGAGACGGCCATTTTATCTTTAAAAGACAAGGGATTTGGCAGGACTTCCTTTATGCCTGTTAATCCCCCCATCCCCCCTTTTCCGCACTCAGGCGGATTCGCCGAGGCGAAAGCAAAGGAGGGTAAGGAGGATTTTGAAAGAGAAGGGCAGAGTGAATTTTCTGAAGAGATAGCCGTGCCTGAAGGTGCAATAGGAAGGGCATCATTTTTTGTAAGGACACCAGAGGCTTTTTGGGGTGTTATAAAGGCCCTTTTAGACAACGTCTTTATAGTCAGAAATCTTAAAGATGCTATTAATCTGATAACCGCAGGCAAACGTTTATGTTTCGCAACCCTTGAAGGAGAAGTTATAGAACCATCAGGTGCAGTTATTGGGGGAGAAGTCAAAGGCATATTCAGGAGAAAAAGGGAAATAAAGGAACTTGAAGGGATAATTGAAAGCAAGAAGGCTATTACAGGACAACTGGAACGTAAGTTATTTTCAACTCAAGAGTATATTGAAAAAAGCGAGTCTGACCTCAGTGATATCGAATTCCGCATTGTTGAAGCAGAAAAGGAGAGGTATCTTTTAAAATTGACAGCAGATAACCATAGGGAAGAAAAGGAGCGCCTGGAGAGAAAGCTTGCCTACATCAGGACAGAAGTAGGACAATTGATTGAAGAGGAAAACTCAGTACTTAGGCTAATAAAGGAAAAAGAAACCGAAGTTCAGTCATCTGAGACATGTAGGGAAGTTGTAGAAAAAGAAAGTGCTTCTCTCCTGGAAGAAATTACTGGAAGGAGGACAAAGCTTGAAAGCCTTCGTTCAGATGTAACAGACCTTAGACTCTCTATAGCATCCTTTAAAGAGAGAAGGGAGTCATCCCTTAAGGAAAAAGAAGGCTTAATCAGAAAGATAGAGGAGATTGATCGGAAAAAAGGATTTTTGTTTGAAGAAATCTCTTCTGTTAGATCCCGTATCTCCCAACGCGAATCAGAGATGCTGGAATATGACGAAAAGATAAAATCGCTGGTTTCTTCTGCAGATAACCTCAGAAAGGGAATATCTGAACGGAGAGAGGTAGTCGAGGCTGAGAATCAGGAGCTGATTAAAACAGGACAGGATATCAAGCTTCTCAGGAGAGAGATAGAATCACTTTCAGGTAGGGTTATGGAACTTGACATCTCCAGAGCAGAACATAAAGTGAAGTTAGAAAACCTTTCTGGAAACATACATCAGAATTACGGTCTGGATATAGACACGTTGGAGGTTGAATCGCTTACGACTGAGGATGAGGAGAGACTCATTGTTCTCAGACAAAAGATTCAGGAACTCGGACCCGTAAACCTGGGTACCCTGGAAGAGTATGAGGAACTCCGTACACGCTATGAGTTTCTTTCGAAGCAGCGGGAAGACCTTATCAAATCCATAACAGAGCTTGAAGAAGCAATAACGAAAATAAATGCAACCACAAAGAGAAGACTCAGGGAGGCCTATGAAGCGTTGAGGATGAAATTTTCTGAAGTCTTTACATCGCTCTTTGGCGGAGGGAAAGTAGACCTAATTTTAACAGATGAAGATAATATCCTCGAGACGGGTATTGATATAGTAGCACAGCCTCCCGGAAAGAGACTCCAGAATATCAATCTCCTCTCCGGTGGAGAAAAGGCCCTCACCGCATTGTCCCTTCTTTTTGCGAGCTTCCTGATTAAACCTACTCCTCTCTGTATTCTGGATGAGGCAGATGCTACCCTGGATGAATCGAACACAGAGCGGTTTGCAAGAATGCTGCAGGAGCTTTCAAGTGATATTCAATTCATTATAGTTACCCACAACAGGACAAGCATGAGTGTGGCAGATTACCTATACGGGATAACAATGGAGGAGGCGGGGATCTCTAAGGTATTATCCATGCAGCTTGTTGAAGCATAAAAAGCAGTAATAAGTGACGAGTAACGAGTGATGAAAATAGACGAGGCTTCTCGGTACGAGTCGATTCCAATTTTCCACGGATTGTTTCTTTCAAAGGATCTACTCTCAGATGAACCAACTAATAGAAAAATTACCAAACATTAAATTTTCTACAGAGCCTGAAGACCTTATATGCTATGGTTTTGACGCATCGGGTCTGGAGGCACATCCTTCAGCTGTTGTATGGCCAGGAAATACCGAGGATGTTGTAAGGGTGATGAAATACGCTGACGAAAATAACATTCCTGTTGTCCCTCGAGGTGCTGGCAGTGGTATGACAGGGGGAGCTATCCCTTTAAAGGGAGCAATAATCCTCAGCCTCGAGAGGATGAACAGGATCCTCGAGATAGACCATGAGAACCTCAGTGTTCTCTGTGAGCCAGGTTTGATTAATGGGAGGCTTCAGCGTGATCTTGAAAGGATAGGTCTTTTCTATCCACCTGACCCTGCAAGCATGAAATTTTGCACCATAGGTGGAAATGTTGCTGAAAATGCTGGGGGGCCAAGAGCACTCAAATACGGAGTCACGAGAGATTATGTGATGGAGATAGAGGCAGTGCTTCCAAACAGTAAGATATTGTCTACAGGTGTAAGAACTACAAAGGGTGTTGTTGGATACGACCTAACAAGGCTGCTTGTCGGATCAGAAGGGACATTGTCAATATTCACAAAGATACGACTTAAGATATTACCCTTGCCTGAAGACGTTGTCACACTACTCGTAATGTTTAACGACCTCGGGTCATCAGGGCAAGCAGTATCTAAGATTATGGCTTCCAGAATAATACCGCGGACACTTGAGTTCATGGATGGAGAAGCAATAAGGGCAGTTGAGAATTTTAAGCCAGTGGGTTTTCCCAGGGGTGCCGAGGCGATCCTTCTTATAGAACTGGACGGCCATCCAGCGGTAATCACGAAAGAGGCTGAAAAAGTAGCTGAGATATGTGAACATCTCGGTGCTGAGATTAGTATGGCTGAGGATGATGAGGCAAGGACAAAACTGTGGGAAGCAAGGCGAGCTATCTCTCCTGCCCTCTATCATATAAGCCCGACAAAGATAAATGAAGATATTGTCGTTCCGCGAAACAGGATACCCGATATGCTCCAGCGTCTCAGGAAACTCTCAGAGGACAATGGTGTAAAGATTGTAAATTTCGGACATGCTGGCGATGGTAATATCCATATAAATATTATGGTTGACAAGAAAAACAGAGAAGAGTACAAAAAGGGTTTAGACCTTGTGGGGCAGATATTTAAAGAGACCCTTGAGCTTGGTGGAACCATCTCAGGAGAGCATGGAATCGGGCTGACTAAAGCACCATATTTGGATATGGAGATTTCTGAGACAGGTTTGTCTATCATGAAGTCCATAAAAAAGGTATTTGATCCAAAAAATATCCTGAATCCCGGGAAAATATTCCCATCTTAGACCTTAATATAATAAATAATTGAATCTATACGGATATAGTATTTTTGCTCATTCTCGTCCCGATAAGATCAGGACTCCTGGGCTTTTGCCTCTTTATATAGGAATATTCTTAATGGGCTATCAGCAAAAAAATCCGCTCAAATACTATATCCTCCATTTATTCTATAAATAATTAATATAAGGGAATTCCTATTGGACTTCACCTTTTATGCCCATCTTTTTTTTCTTTATCGGGATATCCCTTCCACTTTGTTTTACTGCCTCCTCGACTAATCTCACAAGACCCATGCAGCAAGGAACCTCCATGTAGGTTACAGTCACGGACCTGATATTGTTATCACCGATGATCGTTGCCAGTTTTTCTTTATATGCATTAGCATTATCAAGCTTGGGGCACCCAATTGCAAGTGTATGATCCCTTATGAAATCACTGTGAAACCCGCCGTATGCATAAGCACAGCAGTCAGCAGCTACCAGTAAGTCAGCATTTTCATAATATAGTGCTTTCAGAGGAAGCAGAGTTATCTGGACAGGCCAGTTTCTAAGCTGAGATTCCATTTTTCCGTGACTGAAAATATCACTTACAGCTATCCTGTTGATTGTTTGAGTAAGTGTTCCAGGACAGCCGCAGGGCATGGTTGAGTTTTCCTTAGCAGTGTGCTTTTTCTGTGCTTCTTCCATTCTCCATACTGCTTCTTTACCCCGTGTTTTTAAAAGGTATTTTTTTGTTGCCTCTTCATCAAAGGGTTTTGATTTTTTTTCCTCAATAGTTAATGCACCAGTTGGACATTCGCCAATACAGTCCCCGAAACCGTCACAGAAGTCTTCTTTCACAAGCTTTGCCTTGCCATTAACTATCTGAAGTGCACCCTCTGAGCAGGAACTCACACAATTCCCACACCCATCACAGAGTTCCTCATTGATCATTATTATCTTTCTTTTCATTCTTGCCCCCTTTTATAATTTTTGATTTTAAAATACAGTATAGAAAGAGAAATTTCCTTGACTTAGGTCAAGGGGGAATTTTTTGACTTCAGGTATTTTGAAGCTAAAATTCAGGAAATCCCCGATTGCCAGCATTTCTTAAATCAGGCATACTGTGATTAAAGTTCATGAACAGATGGAGGAAAAACAGTATGCCAATCAAAATACTAAAAGGATTATAAGCCTGCCTTAACTATGATGCAAGGAGCCTTAATTTATCAGGGTCTGGAATGATAATGAGATTATTTTTTTCGACAATGAACCCTCTTTGTTTCAAAAAGGCAAAAGACCTGGATAGTGTCTCAGGTATTGTACCAAGCAGGGATGATAGCTCTTTTTTAGAATATTTAAGCCTGCAAACAGTGGTACCATTCTCAATTTTGCTATTTTCGAGTAAGTAGCCGGCAAGTCTTGATTTAATATCCTTCAGTGAAAGTTCCTCAATCTTTGCAACAAATTGTCTCAATCTCTTTGAATAACCACTCATCATCTTTAATGAGAGTTCTGGATGCTTTTTTATAAGGACTAAAAATCCCTCACGCGAAATACGGACAAGGGTTGAGTTTTCTAAGGCAATACAGGATGCAGGATAAACCATGGAGTCAAATATGGCTGCCTCAGCCACAAAATCTCCAGGACCGTGGATATGCAAGGTGTGTTCCTTACCATCAGGAGAGACCTTATAAATTTTTATCTTTCCTGAGACAATAATAAAGAATGCACTTGCATCAAGACCTTCAGAAAATATCTGCTCTCCTTTCTGAACCCTTTCCAGGGAAGTAGAAGATTCGAGGAGATTTAACTCCTTTTCGGCAAAAGAGTTGAACAGGAATGTATCCGAGAGGAACTTTCTTATATCCATGCTTTTAGATATTGCATGATATAGTATTTTCGCTCATTCTCGGTCGTTCCTCCCTGCGAGGTTTTTGCCTCTTTATATATTAGTATATTTAATGGACTATCGGCAAAAAAATCCGCTCAAATACTATATCCCGCAATCACACAATTTGAATGCTTACAGTTATCATTACTAATTTTTTACATTGACTAAGTTAATACTACAATATAAGTTTTACATAGGGTTTGTTAAATCATTCACCGATATGATACAAAAATTGGAGGAGATAATATGAGAATGTTTATATCACTCATGTTTCTTTTCTTTATTGTAACTCCTCTGTTTGCGGCTGATAAGGGTCAACAGGGAGAGGTTCCAGTTTTTACTGACCAGGACCTGGAGAAATATATAAAACCTTCCGAGAAAACAAGATATTTTGAAGAGTCAAGCCCGGATGATGGTAAATCCGGCTTCGTGATCAGTCCATCAGAAGGTAATGAAGGAAAGCCAAAACTGAATCGGCATGAAGTTCCATACAGGGCATATGAAGGATCAGTAAAAAGGATTATCATTCCTGTCACCTTTAATGCCTCTGTTACAGCCCCTATAATTCTGGATACAGGAGCAACAGGGATGCTCATTTCTTTTGGACTGGCTGAAAGAATAGGTATCTTAGATAAAAATGAGGGTAATCTCGTAGAGTCTATTAGTGGTATTGGAGGGACAATTCCTGCCATTTTTACTATTGTAGATAATATTCAGATAGATGGTCTGGAAGAACATTTTATCCCCACTAAAATTTCTCAACCGCTTTCGCGTGAATTTGATGGCCTTATCGGAATGGACTTTGTATCAAATTATTCTGTCCAGATAAATACCACAAAACATGTGGTGGTGTTTGAGGAGCTTCTGCCAAGGGCAAGCATGCCGGGAGGGCATGATGAATATTGGTGGAGAAATATTTTCCATCAGTTTGCTTCAAAACGAGCAGAATGGAAACAACTCAAGGAATCTCTTAATGATATTAAAGATCCTTCTCAGCCAGCAATGGCTGTCAAAACAGGGAAGAGGGCAAAAGCTGTTACCGTTGGTGAACTGAGGCAGTTTGCAGAGC
>Ga0209323_10002517_pt1 | contig 12184 bp, 7 predicted proteins | sample Rifsed19ft2_FD_184014 | JGI IMG/M metagenome (GOLD analysis project Ga0209323, IMG submission 184014) | Soil microbial communities from Rifle, Colorado, USA - sediment 19ft 2 (version 2) | ecosystem: Environmental > Terrestrial > Deep subsurface > Rock core/Sediment | place: Rifle, Colorado...
TTAAGCTTGGTGCTCAGAATATGTTTTTTGAGGATAACGGAGCTTATACCGGAGAAATTTCGGCACAGATGTTAAAAAGTGTAGGGTGCGAGTATGTAATTATCGGTCACTCAGAAAGAAGAACTATTTTTAAAGAAACCAATGAAATGATAAACAAAAAAATCAGGAAGGCTTTGGAACACAACCTAAAAGTGATTTTCTGTGTTGGTGAAACCCTTGATGAAAGAGAAAAAAGTACAACAATGCAAGTCATCAGAGCACAGGTTGAGAATGGTCTTAAAGATATTTCCGAAGAGAGTATGGCAGAAATAATAATAGCTTATGAACCGGTTTGGGCAATAGGTACCGGCAGGAATGCTACACCGCAGCAAGCACAGGAAGTGCATAAGTTTATCAGGGATTTTATAGGTAATAAATTCTCATCCCAAATTGCGGAAAGTTTAACAATTCAATATGGCGGAAGTGTAAAAGCTGATAACGCATCCGAATTGCTTTCACAGCAGGATGTTGATGGCGCACTGGTAGGTGGCGCCTGCCTTAAAGCAGATTCTTTTATAGCAATAATTAAAGCGGCTTAATTTTATATGGGACAGGTTACAAACCTGTCCCTACTGTAATAAAAACAGGCTGAAACACCCTTAATTCATTGCTTTCCCCTCGTTTCGTTAGTATATTTAAAAGCTTAATTTTTATTAACTTAGGATTATTCGACACCGGATGGGATTTCCCAGATTTATTTGTTCTTTTATACTTTTTCTTATGCTTTTGGGGGACACATCTTTTTCGCAGATAATCTTTAAAGAACTCCCCGGCTACCAGTCAGATTTCTCAGATTCCGTATTCTTTGATCTGAGTGAAACAAGGGAAATAATACCGTTAAATGGAAACTGGAGAGTATATTCTGCAAAGGATAAAGAAGTAAAGAAAACTTTAGTCAGCGTTCCTTCAGTTTTTAAGGAAGATGCCGAACTGGTTTTTGAGAAAACATTCAATCTTACTAAAGAACAGGTAGCTGGGTACAGGTTTAAAATATTTTTTTTAGGCTTGAGTTATTATGCCGATATAGTTGTAAACAATATAGTTATTTACCGGCATAGAGGAGGAGCCTATCCTTTTACTGTTGATCTGCCGAGAGATATATTAAATGCCGGGAAAAGTAATATACTTAGTGTAAAACTTTCTTATAAATTAGATTCTGAAAACACTATCCCTGTTAAGCAAAGATTTTTATTCCCGGAAAGTTATGGCGGTATAATAAAAGATGTATATCTTCATCTTGTGCCTAACATATCAGTTGCCGAAACCAATTTTAAGTATAGTATTGATTCAAAATCGAAAAAAGCCCAACTAAATATTGATGCTTTAGTTGAAAATAAGGATTTTAAGGATGCAACAGATAGCCTTCGTACTCCCAGGGATTTTGAATTAGTCGTTACAGTTTATACTCCTGACAGATCAAGTTTTGTAAAAAACAAAAAGCAGACATTTCAGCTTAACAGAAATGAAGAGAGACATTTTACTAATTCAATTGAGCTATCGAACCCCTTACTTTGGTCTCCGGGATCTCCGCTGTCATATCACATAGAAATCTCGCTTATAAGGGGAGATGAATTGATAGATAAGGTGAGAAAAGATCTTTCGATATATTTTTTATTCTCAGGAAAAGAGAACCTTACATTAAATGGTCAACCATTTGTTTTTAAGGGAACTACTTATGCCCCTTCATTTGGAGCGAATGGTAGTTTAGCCGCAATGAGTCAAATGGAGGAGGATATAAAATTAATTTCTGAAACAGGTTTTAACAGTGTAAGATTTGTGAAATCTGTTCCGCATCCTTATTATCTCAGGTTGTGTGAAAAATACGGATTGCTGTCTTTTATCGAGATTCCTATTAGTTATATTCCTGCCGATCTATCCACCAACCCTAACTTTATTACCCGAAGTAAAAATTATCTATCTGAGTTCATAAAAGGATATAAAAACTTTTGGAATTTTACAGCAATAGGTTTGGGCGGTTCTTACATCCCCGGTTTGGATGAACACCGATCTCTGATTGAAGCATTAAATGCGGTTGCGAAAAAAGAAACCGGCTTGCTGACCTATGCTTCATTCACAGGATTCGATCTTCCTTTTGATATTAATGTTGATTTATATGGAGTCGAGATAATCGGCAATTCGTTAGTTAAAGATACAACCGGGTTTAATTCGTTATTGGAAAAACTTGGCAGGGGCAGAGTGTTTATTAGTGAGGCGACTTATTTTGTAAATGCAGGAAACACAAGCGGGTATGTTAACGATTTCTCCTATGAAGCGCAGGCAAAATATTTTGAGGATTTTCTCGATGCTTTTTCCGGTGATAATACTACAGGCTATTTTATTAATACGATTTTCGATTACAGAGGAGATTTTGCATCCTTCATTTCAGGATACAACAAAAATAATATTTACCGTATCGGGCTGATAGATGAAGACAGGAAAACAGATTATCTCAGCTATAAGGTTGTGAAATCGAAGCTTCAGAATGCCGAGAAAGTAACCATACCAATTGGTGTCAAACGGGATAAAGCCCCGATGATTTTTATAGTCGTTGGTCTTGCATTAGCTCTTATAATAGGAGTTTTGGTTAACTCAGGCAGAAAGTTCAGAGAAGATATATCGCGTGCTCTTCTTCGCCCTTATAATTTTTTTGCCGATATAAGGGATCAAAGAATTATTTCCAGTTATCATAGTTCTTTGATGGCAATTGTAATTGCAGTAGTAATGGGACTTATGATTAGTTCGATCCTATATTTTCTAAGAGACAATATTGTATTTGAAAAAATTGTACTTTCTTTTGGAAGCATTCCGTTGACCGGGATAATGAGTTATCTTGCCTGGAATCCATTCATAACTATAATATGGTTAAGTATTGCTTTCTGTGTTTCGTTAGTTGTCTTGATACTCGTAATAAAAATCGCCTCACTTTTTATTAAAAACAGAGTTTATCTTAGCAGCATTTACTTCGCAGTAGTATGGGCGTTTTTACCTATTGTTTTGCTTATACCTGCCGGGATAATACTTTATCGTCTTCTTGAAGCAAATGTTGCAAATCTTTACGTTTATATTGCGATTATCATATTTGCGTTATGGGTCTTTTATCGGCTGATGAAAGGTATTTATGTAATTTTTGATGTTGCGTCGGGTAACGTTTATCTGTATAGTATAGTTATGGTTGTATCTATTTTAGCTGCTGCGGTTCTATATTATGAATTTAAAAATTCTCTTGTTGACTACCTTCTGCTTACATTTAAGCAATATAATATTTTCTAACCGGAACAATGTATCTATCAAAGCTTGAAATATTCGGGTTTAAATCTTTTTCTCAAAAAACCACTATACACTTTAACGAAGGGATAACATCTATTGTAGGTCCCAACGGATGCGGGAAAACGAATATAGTGGATGCAATAAGATGGTGCCTGGGTGAACAACGTAGCGGAGCTTTGAGAAGCGATAAAATGGAGAACGTTATCTTTAACGGGACAGCTACCAAGAAACCTATGGGAATGTCGGAAGTTTCACTAACGATACACAACACTAAAGGTGTCCTACCGACCGAATACTCTGAAGTGATGATTACGAGAAGAATTTTCCGGTCAGGTGAAAGTGAATACCTGTTAAACAAAAATATCTGCAGGCTTAAGGATATTACAAATCTTTTTATGGATACCGGGATTGGCGCCAATGCTTATTCTGTAATTGAGCTGAAAATGGTTGAGACTATTCTCAGTAATAAAGCGGAAGAAAGAAGAGTAATGTTTGAAGAGGCTGCAGGCGTTAATAAGTATAAACTAAGACGAAGGCTGGCATTAAGAAAACTTGAGGAAGTAAAAGCCGACCTGACAAGAGTGAATGATATTGTTACAGAAGTAGAGAAAAAAGTAAATTCTCTTGAGCGCCAGGCTAAACGTGCGGATAAATATAACAAGCTGTCTCTTACTTTAAGAGAGCAGGAAATTGATTTATGCCAAAGGGAATTAGCTTTATTCAATAAAGAAAGAATTTCTTCCCGGGAGAAGAAAGAAGAAAATTTAACCATCAAAATTAATATTGAATCGAAGCTGTCTGAGTCCGAAGACAAAATGAAAGATGTAAAACAGCATCTTGCGGAAGCTGAAGCTAAGTTAAAAGTTAAGCGTGATGAAGTTACACAACAGAGAGAAAAGATATTTAACTTGCAAAGGCAAATCTCGGTTTCAGAAGAAAAGAAAAATTCGCTTGAAAGAAATGTAGTAAAGTATAAACAGGAACTTGAAGAATTAAAAACTCAGCTTGAAAAATCAGGAAAGATAATAGAAGAAAGCTCGGCTGCAATTGAAAGAATGGGGAACGAACTGACTTTAAAAAATGAGAAGATGGATAATTCCGAGATAGAAGTAGGTGAACTCAAAGTAAAGCTCGAAACTAAAAGGAACGAAGTAAAAGCTCACAACCAAATTCTTGTTGAGCAGGTTAAGGAAATAACAAATAAAGAAAACGAACTTGCAAATCTTGAGAAACAAATAGAGCTTAAGAACAGCACAATCAGTAAGGCGAATAAGAGAATCGAGGCTCTCACAAATAATATTGCGAAAACTGTTGGCTTTATTAGTGAGTTGAATGATGAAAAGATTAAGGCTGATACGGAGCTTGCAAATTCTGAAGAAGAATATCTGAGAAAACAGAAAGAAAAAGAAGAGCTTGAGAAAAAACTAAGTGGCTTAAAGCAGGAAGAGCTCGATCTGAAAACTTTAATCAATGGTTTGAAGGATAAAATTGGATTTATCCAGACTCTTATTGATAATCTGGAAGATATATCCAGCGGGGCAAAAGCATTGCTGGAGAATAAGGAATGGATGAAGAGTGAAAGTACTCTTCTTGCCTATGCCGGGAACACATCCGATGAGTATAAATTTGCTATAGAAGCCGCACTAAAAAATAATTTAAACAATATTCTTGTCCATTCTTTTGAAGAATTAAAGAAGGGAATTGGATATCTTAAAGAAAATAATATTGGCAAAGCGGGTTTTTATCTGACCGACAATGGTGATTCGGAAAGAGAAGGATTTTTGGAAAGCCTGCAGAATTTCTTCACGAGAAGAAAGGGAAAAAAATTATCGAAGGAAAGCGGATTTATTTGCTGGGCAAAAGATGTTATTAAGACTGAAAAGAAATGGGAATCTTTTTTCGATAAAATATTAAATAGAACCGTGATTGTAGATTCCTTTGACTCTGCTTTCAGGCTAAGGCAAAAATATAAAGCATTTAATTTTACTACTCCCGATGGCGATTATTTGGAAAACACCGGGGCAATTGAAAGCGGTTCTTTGTCCAAAGGCAGTACTTCACTTTTTGGTAGAAAGCAGTATCTCGATAAAATAAAAACCGAGTTGCCGCAACAGGAAAAAGAACTTGAGAAGCTGCAACAAACGATAAAAGAAACCGGGGATAAAATTAACAGTATAGATCTGAAAGTCTTGTCGGACCAGGGAAGGATGCTCGTTAATGATCTTGCAAATATTGAAAAGCAGATAGCACAGTTTGAGTTTGAGAAAAGAAAAGCCTCTGATGAGATTGAGAAAATCAGGCAGGATATCCAGGAGTTTGCTGTCGAATCAAATGGAATAGACAATGATAGAATTATTGTGAGCGAGTCACTTATCTTCCTAAAAGAAAAAATGGAGCAGAACGAAGAGAGAAGGGAAATTTTAGATACTGAATTTAGTTCTGTTGAGGAAGAATTTAATTTTGCTGTGTCAGAACTGAATAATCTTAATTTAGAGTATGAAAGACTGCTTGGTGAAGAACGCAACACGGGAAATACAATACTACGTACAAAGGAAAACATTGAAACGATAAATAATACGATTAAGAACAGGGAAAATGATATTGAGGTTTCTTCGAAAGAAGCATCTGCACTGAGCGATGAGTTAAAGTCTGATGATTTAACTCGTATCGAATTGGAAGAAAAGAAGAAGCAGCTTTTAACGGAAGAGGAAACGATTAACGCCGGGTATAATGAAATCAGGGTAAAGATAAATAATATAGAAAATGAACAAAGCAGTTTAAGAAAAGAGAGGGAAAAAGTTCTCGATGAGATACATTCCTCGGAAATGAAATTGAGTGAACTCGGATTAAAAATAGAAAACCTTAAAGAACATATTAAGGAATCTTATTCTCTTTCACTTGAAGAAAAGAAATATGATGACCTCGATACGTTCGATTTCATGCTGAGATCTGAGGAAGTGAATGTTTTAAAGCAGCAAATAAGAAACCTTGGTCCCATTAACCTTCTTGCCTATTCTGAATTTGAAGAGGAAAAGCAGCGCTTTGATTTTCTTGTAAAACAAAGAAACGATCTTCTTGAATCCGAGGCAGATGTCGTAAAGACGATAAAAGAGATAAACATTAATGCACAATCGTTGTTTATGGAAACATTTGAAAAGATAAGGGAAAACTTTATTAATGTTTTTAGAGGTTTATTTAACCCCGGGGATGAAGCGGATTTGAAACTCGAGGACAATGTCGATCCTCTTGAAGCCAAGATTGAGATTATAGCAAAACCGAAAGGGAAAAGACCTACCTCTATAGACCTTCTTTCCGGTGGTGAAAAAACTTTAACAGCCATTGCACTATTGTTTGCCATATATCTTGTAAAACCAAGTCCTTTTTGTGTTCTTGATGAAATAGATGCACCGCTCGATGATGCTAATATTGACCGGTTTACAAAAATAATAAGAGACTTCAGCCGGGACACACAGTTTGTAGTTGTAACCCACAATAAGCGGACAATGGAAGCTGCCAGTACTTTGTATGGCGTTACAATGCAGGAAGAGGGTGTTTCTAAACTGGTTGCAGTAAGATTTAATGAAGATTTAAGTGTTGCTTCCTGACTATCCTTTTCTCTGGAATGAAAAAAGAATTTAAAATATTTATAGACTTTGACGGAACAATTACAACTACCGATGTTGGAGAGGCGATATTCAGGCAGTTTGGAAGAATTGAAAAAGTAAATATAGTTATCGAGAATTTGTTGAATGACAGGATATCGGCAAAAGATTGCTGGATTGAGTTGTGTAATAGTGTTGAGAGCATCAGTAAAAAAGCACTGGATGATTTTATCGATCAAATGGAAATAGATTCTTCGTTCCCGGGTTTCGTAAGCTTTTGCAGAGAAAAAGAAATAGATCATTATATACTTAGTGATGGTTTTGATTATTACCTGGAAAGAATTCTGACCCGCGAAAATCTTGATGATGTAAAATACTTTGCCAATACTTTGTCGGTCTTGAACAATAAGCTTATACCGTTTTTCCCTTATCTCGATCTTGGTTTTTCGAGTTCAGCTAATTGTAAACGAAATCATATTATTAATTACAGCGGGGATGAGGATTATACTGTTTTTATAGGCGATGGAAATTCAGATAAATATACTGTTCAATATTGCGATTTTATCTTTGCAAAAGGTGATTTACTTAAATTCTGCGAAAGGGAAAGAATTTCTTATTTCCCTTTTAATAATTTTGATGATATAAAACAAACTATGTCAAAGCTTCTTTCAAAGAAAAGATTAAAGAAACGCCACCAGGCTGAATTGAAAAGAAGAGAAGCTTATATGCAGGAATAGGTTAACGGGAAATTATGAGTGATAAATCTTTATCGAGATTATTTTTTAAGTACAGGAGTTATACGCCTGTTCCGTTTATTGTAATTATGCTGATATATGAAAATGCAAATATATGGAGCCTGATAGCTGGTGTTTTAATAGTTATTATTGGCGAGTCAATAAGGCTTTGGGGTGTAAGCTGGGCAGGAAGTGAAACGAGAACTACAGATAAACCGGGAGGGACGTACCTTATTATGAGCGGACCTTTTGCATATTTACGCAACCCGCTCTACCTCGGAAACATATTAATTTATTTTGGTATAGGAATTATGTTTTTTGCAATATTCCCGTACCTGCAGATTTTTGCAATGGCTTTCTTTTTTATACAATACTATTTCATAATTAAAAGTGAAGAAGAATACCTCCTGGGCGAATATGGTGACCAGTACAGGAATTATTCTGCTAACGTACGCCGGTTCATCACGAGAATTACTCCTTATAAAGTCCCGGGTGTAAAGCAGCCTTCATTTAAACTTAAAGAGGGATTTAAATCTGAAAAAAGGACTTTACAGGCAATCAGCATTGTAGCTCTCACAATTTTTCTTTTGTGGTTTATAGGAAGGATTTGATTGCATGATTGCAGGGATGCATGAAAAATATTTTGGCAATTTCAAGAACTCATGCAATCATGCATTAATGCAGCCATGCCGTTTTGACTCTATTAAGGAAGTTCTTTTCATTCAGAATTTTTGATGAAAGGAAACAAACGAAATATTATGATCATTGCCGGCGAAGTTTCAGGAGATATACTTGGCGGAGAGCTTTCCGAGGAGCTGAAAAGGATTGATAGTGAAATTAAACTTTGTGGTATTGGCGGAGATAAGATGAAACAAGCCGGAGTGGAAATCGTTTGTCATATAAACAGGCTCGCATTTCTCGGCTTTGCTGAAGTTATTCGTCATATACCTTTTGTTAAGAAAGTACAAAATGACCTGGTAGAGGTAATCAAAGAAAAAAATATCAAGCATATTATTATGATTGATTACCCTGGCTTCAATTTAAATTTTGCTAAGAAGATTAAGCCCCTTGGAGTTAAAATTCTTTATTATGTTTCCCCGCAGGTTTGGGCGTGGGGTAAAGGGAGAATTAAAAAAATCAAAAGGCTTGTAAGAAAGATGTTCGTTGTTTTTTCCTTTGAAGAAAAAATATACAGCGATGAAGGAATTGATGTTGAGTTTGTAGGTCATCCCTTACTTGATAGAATCAACAAGTATGATTACCTGACAAAAGAGAAATTTATAGAGAGCTACAATCTTGATCCGGCAAAAGATATTTTGCTTGTTCTCCCGGGAAGCAGAAAGTTTGAAATTGAAAAAATATTTCCGGCTTGTGTAAAAGCTGCACTAAGATTGAAGAAAGAATTCAATCTGCAAATCGTTGTAGCCGGAGCTTCGAACATTGAGGAAAAATTATTTGCCGGAATATCTCCTTTAAGTGAATACAAAATTATTAAAAACCGGAACTATGAGTTAATGAAATATTCTAAAGTTGGGCTAATTAAATCAGGCACATCTACTTTAGAATCCGGGTTATTTGGGTTGCCGATGGTAATTGTTTATAAAACGAGCCGGCTAACATATTTTATCAGTAAAAGTCTGGTCAACCTTAAAAACATTGGAATGGCTAATATTATTTCCGGTGAGAATGTGGTTCCTGAATTAATTCAGCATGATGTTAATCCGGAATCAATATACCGGGAAGTTAAAAAAATATTATCCGATGGTGATTTGTTTGATTCAATCAAAAGAAAACTTTTAACCATCAAAAGTAAATTAGGAAGTGAAGGAGCTGCTAAAAGGACAGCCCGGTCAATCTACTCTTTGCTGAATGAAGTCTAGAAAACTAAAACAGGATTTTCTTCGTTTAATCGGGCAGTATTTAATTAGTATAGCTGCGAATGTTCTTTGTAAAACTTTAAGTGTTACAGTTAAAAACAGTGAATTTTTAGAGGAACTTGCAAAAGAAAATAAAAATTTCATTGTTGCTTTCTGGCATGGAACAATGCTTCTTCCCTGGTATTTGCATAGGAATAAAAATATTGCAGCCCTGATTAGCAAAAGTAAAGACGGTGATTTGCTCGCCAGGCTGTTGAAAAGCTGGAACTACCAGGTTATAAGAGGATCGAGTTCTTCGGGCGGAGAAATTGCCCTGGGAATTATGATTGATTTTGCAAAAAATAAAAATTCAATTGCAATAACCCCCGATGGTCCGAGAGGACCGGCAAAAAAACTTAAAGCCGGTGCTGTTGTTACAGCCAAGAAAAGCGGGTTGCCTTTAGTTCTTATTGGTGTTGGTTATAGAAATAAGAGAATACTCAGGAACTGGGATAACTTTCAAATTCCTGCTTTTTTCAGTAAGGCAAATGCTGTTTATTCGCAGCCGGTTTATATAGATAAAAATCTTGATTACAATGGAACTTCGGAGATGATAAATATTTGCGAAGCGAAATTGAACGAGCTTCAGGCTGAAGCTGAAAGGTTTTAGCTTGAAGACAGGAAAGAATTATGTCGGATGTACTATTTAAGAATTATATTATTTCCTTTTGTAGCAGTTTATTTTCTTTTAATAAGGATTAGAAACTGGTTCTTTGAAAAGAATGTTTTCAGAAGTAAACACGTTAATGCAAAAATCATATCGGTTGGCAATATAACTGTTGGTGGGTCAGGGAAAACTCCTTTGGTTATATTTTTAGCAAACCTTTTAAAGGAGGAAAAGAAAAAAGTCGGTGTTCTAAGCAGAGGTTACGGGCGTAGAACAACTGGGTACCAACTTGTAAGCAACGGCGAAAAAATTTTTGCTTCTGTGGATGAAGCGGGTGACGAAATATTTTATACCGTCAATGAGTGTAAAATTCCCGCTGCCGTATCAGAAAACAGGCATAAAGGAGCAACAAGACTAATCAGGGAAACAGGTATTAATGTTGTTCTGCTTGATGATGGATTTCAGCACAGATGGATTTACAGGGATATTGATATTCTAATCTTCGAGCAGAGATTTTTAAGTGAAGTGGCTTTTCCAAATCACTTCCTGCTGCCGACCGGTAATTTGAGAGAACCTTTTGATGCTGTTAAAAGAGCAGACATTATTGTTATAAACCGGAAGTTTTCTTCAAAGACAGATATTCCGGATAAGTTGAAAAGATATTTTGAGGAGAAGGAAGTGTTTACTGCCTATTATAAAACAATCGGGTTTGTTGATATGAAGAGAAAAACCGAATATGAGACTGAAGAATTCCGGGAGCAGAAAAGTCTTGTAGTTGCAGGCATCGCAAAGCCATTTTCCTTTTTAAATATATTGAACCAGGCGAAGATAGATACACAAAACAAAATATTATTTATAGATCATAAAGATTATTCTTTAAAAGATATAAAGAAGATCAGGAAACAATTTTATGCAACGAATTCATATTCCGTAGTAACTACACAAAAGGATGCTGTTAAGCTGATGGAATATTCAAAAGAACTCGATGACATTGATATTTTTTATCTTAAAATAGAACTTAAACTTGATGAAGAAGAAAAATTCAAAAGATTTATTTTAAATAGTTTGAATTGAATAAATGATATCATCAAAAAAACACTATACTAAAACATAAGATCGGAGGATGGTAAAATAATGTCTAAGAAAAAAAAATATGTTTACTTTTTCGGAGGTAAGAAAGCCGATGGTAAATCTGAGATGAAAGCTCTCTTAGGAGGTAAAGGTGCAAACCTTGCCGAGATGGTCAATATCGGTTTGCCGGTACCCGCAGGTTTTTCAATTACGACTGAAGTTTGTACATACTATTATAATAATAATAAAAAATATCCAAAGGAATTAAAAGCTCAGGTTCAGGATGCACTTAAGAAAGTTGAACAGATAATGGGTGCAAAGTTCGGTGACGCTAAAAATCCTTTGCTGGTTTCTGTAAGAAGCGGCGCAAGAGCTTCTATGCCCGGTATGATGGATACGGTACTTAATCTTGGGTTGAATGATGTGACCGTCCGGGGATTAATTGAAAAGACGAACAACCAGCGTTTTGCTTATGATTCATACAGGCGTTTTGTTCAAATGTATGGAGATGTTGTACTTGGCTTAAAGCCTGCTTCAAAGCTTGAAGAAGATCCTTTTGAAGTTATTATTGAAAAGAAAAAACATTCTAAAGGTATTAAGCTCGATACTGAACTTACAACAGAAGATTTAATAGAGCTTGTTGAGGAATTCAAAGCTGCAATTAAAGAAAAAACCGGTCACGATTTTCCAACAGACCCAATGGAACAACTCTGGGGTGCAGTTGGTGCTGTGTTCGGATCATGGATGAACGATAGAGCAATTACTTACCGTAAGCTTCATGCAATACCGGCAGACTGGGGAACTGCTGTTAATGTTCAGTCAATGGTATTTGGAAACATGGGCGAAGATTCCGGAACGGGTGTTGCATTTACAAGGGATCCTGCTTCGGGTGAAAATATATTTTATGGAGAGTATCTCTTTAATGCCCAGGGTGAGGATGTTGTTTCC
>Ga0209323_10002525_pt1 | contig 12158 bp, 9 predicted proteins | sample Rifsed19ft2_FD_184014 | JGI IMG/M metagenome (GOLD analysis project Ga0209323, IMG submission 184014) | Soil microbial communities from Rifle, Colorado, USA - sediment 19ft 2 (version 2) | ecosystem: Environmental > Terrestrial > Deep subsurface > Rock core/Sediment | place: Rifle, Colorado...
CTCGCTCGGCTCCTCGAGGAGAAGCATGACCGAGAACGAGCGACCGTCAAGCGCGTCGCATCGCTCCTCGAGCCGCTCCGTGCGGCGGCCAGGTCGCCAATCACGGACCTCGCGTACATCGTGAAGGGCCTTCCGAACGTCACGGCGCGAGCGCGGTCCATGATCGGATCGGCGCGGAAGGAAATCGTCCTTCTTGCCTCGGACGTGCCGTTGTACCGGGAACTCGAGCCGGAGCTCGTCCGGGTCGCGAGGCGGGTGAAGTTGAAGCTCGCGGTGCCGGAGATCCCGATCGCGAAGGAACTCGAGAAAGCCGCGGAGGTCCGTTCGATCGTGTGTTCCTGCGCGATCCTGGTTGTCGACGGTCAGCAGGTCCTCACTATCACAAGGTCATCGAAGGACTCCGCCTATGGGATTACGTCGACGGACGAGACGCTCGTCGCACTCGGCTTGGAGTACTGGGAGAGCCCTCGGTGCTGCGTCGAAGGCTGAACGAGCGCAAGATACCCCGTCCGGTGGTCGACTCGGCGCAGCCACATTACGGCTCATCGCTTTGCGAGGATCTCTCTCAATCCATCGACCAACCGCTCCGCGCGGCTGGCTGCGGTCACCAGGAACCCTTGGTTGTTGTACGCCCGCCAAGCTTCCAGCGCTCGGTCCATTTCCCCCACTGCCTCGCGCTGCCTCCCAAGTGCGCGCAGAGCCGCCGCGTAATAGAAGTGGACCAGCCCGAGGTCAAGTTTGAAAAGCGTCGCCTTCGCGGGTTGGCCTTCGGCGAAGCGGATCGCCTCGCGAAAGCGCGATGCCGACTCGGCATCGCGGCCCTCGATGAGGAGGTTGAAGCCTTCAAGGACAGCCGTCCAGAGATGAAATTCACGAACCCCTTCCCCCCGGTCGGCAACAAACCGTCGGTAGCCGTTCGCGTCGCCCTCCATGAGAAAACACTCTGCCGCGTAGCCGGTCGCGAAACTCCCGTAATACCTCACGCCCGAAGCGCCGAGTTCTTTCGCGACTTCCTCGAATCCGCGGCGGGCCTCTGCGATTGCCCCCATCGCGCGCGAACACTGGGCCAACCAGTACTTCGCGAGGCTCTTCCCCTCGGAATCCCGAACTTGTTTGGCGAGACTAAAGGCCTCGGCGGCGTCTGCCATCGCGCCGTCGAAGTCCGCGGAGCTATAGAACTTCAATGTGGCCCGCATGATGAGCAACTGACGGCTGAGGATGGGGTCCCTCGCCCGCCTCACGAGGGCCTCGGCGGCATCCAAGTGCTGCCGAAACCGATCGACGCCCCATGCGTGATAGTATGCTCTCTCCGCCGCGAGGACGTGCAGGCGGCCCGCAAGGCGGGCGTCCGCAAGGGACTCGACGAGTCGCAGTGCCTCTTTGTAGTATTGCTCGACAAGGGGCGATCCCTGTGAGTCGGTGGCCCCGCTGTGTCCTGTAATCCATCCCAGCTCTGCGCAGGCATCCGCCTGGCCAGACACGTCGCCGACCTGTTGGAAGATTCGAAAGGCGACCTCGCCATCTTCCTGAGCCTCCCCTAGCTGGTTATTGCGGATGGCCACTCGGCCTCGAGCGAGGTGCAGCCAACCGCGCTCGGCGCTCGGAGTCTCCCCCAAGGCCAGGAAGCCCGCCTCAATCTCAAGAGTCGCGTTTGCCAGTTCGCCCCGAGTCGCCAACGGGTCCGCGATTTTCCGGTGGAGTCTCGCCAGGACCTCGGGGGTTTCTGTCAACTCCATTGCCTCGCGGTAAGCCGCGGCCGCAGCGTCGACGTCGCCCATGCGCTCCATTGCGTCCCCGACCGCTCCAAGCAGCGCAAGTCGTACCGCGGAAGATACGGGCATTTGGAGGGCGTTCGCGAGGTATCGCGCGCACGCGACGAAGTTTTCCCGGTCCCACGATTCGGCGGCGAGTCCGCGCAGTTGTGAGACGGCAAACTCGACAAGCGCCTGTCGCTCTGCGGGGGTTGACATAGCCGCGAAGACATCCCGGACGGCCTCGTGGACTTCATACCCGTCCTCTCCAACCGGGCGGATGAGGGAGCGTTCCGTGAGCGACAAAAGCACGTCTTCCGTAAGCGTCTCGTCAGGCACGAGCGCTTCGTGCGGGACGGCCACCCGATACAGGGCGGCGACTTTCATCATCCGGCGCTCTCGGTCGGAAAGTTTTCGGTAAATTTCCTCCTCAACGAAGCGGCGGACGTCGCGAAGCGCCTGGGCGGGCAAAGCGTCGGGCGAGGCACGGACGAGTTCGAGGAACAGGGGATGCCCCCCGAGCTGGCGGACGACGTCGGAGGTCGCCCGGTAGAGCTTCGGGGACAAGAGGGCCTCGACCTCCTCTGGGACGAGACCCCCCAACTCCATCTCGCGCACCAGCCCGCGGACGACCACGTCCCGCCTGTCGTAGAATGGTAAGGTCTCCCGGGTGAGAACGAGGAGACGGACATCGGGGGCGTCAGCGATGATCTCCTTCAGGAGGCGCAAGGATGCCACCGCGTCGGGGGACGCCTCGTGGGCGTCGTCCATGACGAGAAACGATTGCGTTCCGGGCATGTCCTCCCGCAGAACTTGGACGGCGCGGTCCATCGTGTCGCGGGTGAGAACGGATCGGAGACCCGGCCTCCCGAGGGCCGCGAGGAAATCTCCGAGGGAGGCGAGGATGGAGAGGTGAGTGTCCCAGCGCCGGACTTGGTGCCAGAACAAATTCCTCTTCCCGCGCAAGAGCTCGGTCGCCTTCGCGCCGAAGCTCGACTTGCCAATCCCTGCCACCCCCCGAACGACGAAGACGCGGGGCTGCTCGCTCTCCCCTGTAATTGCCTCCAGCTCGGCGCGCCTCCCGACGAATGTTTTGAGCTGTGGCGCGTCCGACAGCATTTCTACAAACGATGGTAAGGGGACGCCTGCCAAGCTCGCAAGGTCAACGATCCCGGTCTCCATCGCCTGTCGAAGGACATCAAGAAGGGAGACTTTTCTGCTCACTTCTTTGAGGATTTGAGATACGCTCGCCTCGCGAACTTCCTTCTGATCCCGGACACGGAGCACCTCGGACTTGAGCTTGTCCCGCAACCGAACGGCCGACAGCTTGCCAGTGTCCGTGAGGTCGTACACCTTCCGTCGCCGGCGGACGCCCTTCACATGGGCCATCCTCTCCCGGATGAGACCTTCTTGGATCAGTGGGCGGACGTACTGCGTGAAGTGGGGCACATCGATGCCGGTCTCCCGTGCGATTCCCTCTTGGGTGATTGCAGACGGAACCTCGAGCTCATCGACGTACTTCGCGTACTCGATCAGGTGGATGAGGATCCGTTCCTTCACGGTGAGCTCGATCGACGCCGCCTCCCCACGCCCCAGCCGATTCTGCGGCTAAGAAACTTTGGGGTTCCTCAACGCGTTGTGCGGAGTGTCAGAGGAGCTCGGGACGGCCGAGGATGCTGTCGTCACATCTCGGACATGAGCTTCTCGAGGGACGTCTCCCACGCCGCCGTGTGAATTGCCCGCCCGACAAAGAGGCTTCTGGCGGTGCGGAGGTAATCAAGCTTCCGGAGGGCGAGTTTGTATCGGGCGAACTCTCCGGTCTCAATCTCCCTTTCTGATGCATAAAGCGGCTCGCGGTGAAAGTTCAGCGCGACGAGCGTGCGGGAGAGAACTTGCGCGGTCGCGCCAAAGCTCTCCTCGTCGTTTTGGGCGGGGAGGGCACGGTACACATACGTCGCGTAGCCCGTCGTTCCCACCGCGATCTCGACGGCCATGAACCGTGATCCAGACGCGGGGATTCCGGCCATGAACCAGAATAGAAAATCCCGCTTCGTCCTGCGTCCCGGCTCGGCGGCGGCCGCGGCCTCCTCCATACCAGGGGACTCGACCACATCCCTCTTCTCCAGCTCGGTCAACCGCCGAAGACCGAACCAGAGCTGATCCCCCGCCCTCTTCCGAAGATACGCGTAGGACTCTGCGGTTTTCGCGCTTCCCCGAACGACGTCCTCGATCTTCTCCCAGAGCCAGGGGACGACGGCGTCGATGTCGCGTTTCGACGTCGCCTTTCCTCGGAGGAGGAGGGTCGTGAGCCGATTCATCTGCGCAAATTCCAGCGCGGGAAACAGCTCGCTGAGCAACCCGACGGTCTCGTCTTCGATTCCCTGTCGCGCCCGCAGAATCGATTCGTGGAAGCGCCGAAGGCTTCCGGGTTCGCCGCCGAAGAGGGTCGTCGGCGTCCGGACATGACCGAGGCGGAGCCGGTAGCCCGAGAGCTGAATCATGTCCGTCTCATGGAGTCCGAGCTGGAATGGCTCCCCGCCAATCGGGAGCACGACAAGGGCCGCCGGATAGAGGCGCACGATCGCCTCCCCCTCTCGCCCGCCGTCGAGGGCGAACTTGCACTCGAGCTCGTCGAGGATGTCCCCCTCGACGAAGCGCAACAGGTCGGCCCATCGCGTGCCCCGCAAGCGGGAGAGGTGGAGGAACAGGGGCCGGACCATGGCGCCGTCCAATCCACGGAACGCGATCCGACCCTCGGGGTGCAACCCGAGTTCGACGGTCCCTCCCGACTGGCGGACCGACTCGATCTCCTCGTACGCGATCCGGTGGACGCGTTCGCCCTTGACCAGGAGAAACGCGTCCTCCAGATGAATCTCGCACGTACCGCCGGACACGACCTTTCCGCCGAGGGTCACGTCGTGCTGGCCACGGTAGTCCCGCATCACGACCGCGGGCATCGGCTCACAGCTTCGTACCGCACTCTCCGCAGAAACTCACAGTCTGAGGATTCTGGTGGTGGCAATTCGTGCACTCCTTGTACCCAAGGGGGGCCCCGCAGTTCTGGCAGAACTTCCCGGACCCCGACGGCTTTCCGCAGGTCGGACAGAGCGTCGCGCGCTCCTCCGTCTCTCCTGTGAAGAGCGTCTGGGCCTTCACGTGGGCTTGCATTTGTTCGACGCGGGTCTGCGCCTTTGCGGCTTGCATCTCTGTGATGAGGGACGGCGCGTCCCGCGTGCACAGCCCGGCCTCGTCGTTCCAGTCCTCCTCGCATACGTACAGCTTGCACCGCGGGCACTTCTTGAAGTGGGTCTTGGTTTCGTTCACGGCCTGCATTAACGCAACGTCGTGTTCCTTGTGCCACTCCGCTGACATGTGCGAATACTGCTCGGCAGCGTTCGCCGCGTGCCCCGCCCCCCACAAGACGCTCTGCCCCGTGACGGACCCCAGCATCGAGGCGCCCCGGCCTAAGAGGCCCAGCTTCCTCGATCTCGCCGCGCTCGCCGACGGGATGAACGTGGTCGTAAAACCGCTCGCACAGATGTCGCAGTTGAACGTCCACTGGAACCCCTTGTCCCCACTGCTGTCCTGGACGTTCTTCGGATGGTCCAACAGAGCCATGGACTCTCCCCGCCCCCGCATGGCCTGGAAGGTATTAAGGGCACCGTCGATTCTTGGCAGGACGCCTCCGAGACGCAGGCGAAAGACATCCTCCTTCGCCCTCGTTCCGATGGAGAGGATCTTGTGAGTGCGAAAAGGCGTCTCAGGCCCGCTTCTTCCAGAATTCGCCCAGCTTCTGCCCGCATCGCGCGCACCGCCTGTCCCCCGGAGTCACGACCGCCGCGCACGTCGGGCACCGATGCCGAATGACGGTGCCGCACTTCTCGCACGCGTCCGAATCGGGTCCGACCTCGTTTCCGCACTTGTTGCAACGGACAATGAGCGACATCCCGCACTTGTTGCACGCCCGCCACCCGGCCTGAATCGGCGCGAAGCACCACGGGCAAACCATCTGGTGCGGATGGGCGCGCGTGCAGTGCGGGCAATACGCGGAGTTCGCCTCGACGAGCTGACCGCAAAAGCGGCACGGGTGCTTGTAGCCCGGCACGGCCACGGCATCCGGAAAAATCTATTTGACCTATTGGGTCAAGGGCCGTTTACGCCAAGGCGTACTAGCACTCGGGCGTGAGTTTCTGCCCCCGACTGGGCGGGAACCCGGAGCCCAAGGTTGCGGGCGAGCTTTCGAAATTCCTTCAATCGATCCAGAAGACGCGGAGGTAACGGAGGGTGACCCGGAGGTCGCCGTCTCGGGCCGAGCGGCGACGGCGAGCATCACGGTGACTTTACAAGCTTCTCCTCCCCACCACCCATTTTGCTCATAGGGGTAGCGGCGGCGGGAGTCGCTGCAGCCGGCGCGGTCGCTGGATTTCTCATTCGAAGGCGACGAAAGCGAGCCCCCTGAATCCCAACTCGAGCACCTCCCCTCGATGGCGTGGTCGTGGAGGCGAGACGGCCCGAATTTGTGTGATTACTATGTAACCACTTAACCACGGACATGGCCCACCCCCTCCATCGGTCTCCTAGGTAACCCACAAGGGAGCCTGGGAGAAAAACAGAAATGATGGAAGCATACGGAAGGGCTGTCGTCGAGGAGCGCATCAAGCCACGGCATCTCGCCGAGCTCGCTGCGTACCTCCGCCACGAATACGGGCCTGCCACCGGGCCCGGGTTCGTGTTCGCCGAGATGGCCGACGGCGCCGCCCGAAAGCCTCGCAAGGGGCGAGAAGCGGCGTCGAACGGGGTGTTCCACACCCTAGCGAAGGCCATGAAGGCGCTCGTCCCCGGCAACGGGAATGGGCGGAAGACGAAGGCCTCGAACCCCACGAGGTGAGGATCTGTGAACGAGCGCCGAGGAGGGGCGCTGCAACCATACCCGAAGGGGATGGAGGGGGGCCCGGCGCGGCTGAACCGGGCTCTCGCCGCGGCCATGGTATCTCGCAGGGTCGGCGGGTCCGCCATCCGGCGGATCATGACCCTCGGCGGGGTCGTGGCCGCGGTCCTTCTCCTCCTCCCCACCCTTCCGTCCGCCGCCGTGTACCAGGCCATGGACATAATGATCCTGGCTCCCGACCGCGAGTACCGGATTGGCGAGCACGTCACCCTCACGGTCCACGTGTTCCGAGCGGGTGTCCACGAGGACGCAACGTCCCTCGCCGTCTATCTGGGCGGCGACTCGGATCGGCGGGCCTTGAACCCGACACGAATCGACACGGGCGTGTATGAGGCGTCGTTCGAAATCTTCGCGACCGATGCGGGGAGCGGCGCGATACGGGTCATGGTCGAGGCATGGATCGGCAGTATGAGAGACCAAGAAGTTCGGTTCTTTGGCGTCGAGGGCCTTGAAGTCGAAGTGTCCGCGTTCCCCGCGCAGGCGGCACCGGGGGCCTTGGTCGACGTCACGGTACGCGTCCGGGAGCGCGGCATCCCCTGCGACGTGGATACCTTGGCCGTTGTCGCGAACCTCGTGACGATGGCTGGCACCTTCGAACCCATGGAACTCGCACCGACCCGAATCGAGGCCGGCACGTACGTCGCGACATATCCGGTGCCGGCGGCGCTTGCGCAAGATACGGCCCTCTCATTGACCGCGGAGGCGAGGGCCCGGGGCGCGAGTGGGTTTGGGGCATCCATCGTGCTCGTTGAGGTCCCGACCGGTCTCGTCGTGTGGTCCCATGAGGTGTCCGTCGGCCCCGAGAGCGCGGTCCTAGAGATCCTCGCCGCAAACGGGACCGGGTGGCCCGTGTCGGGGGCCATGGTGTCCCTGACGTACGGATACTTCAACCCGGCCCTCGCGTTCGTAACGGAGGGCCTGAGCGGTGCAACCGACAGCCGCGGGGCGGTGACCTTTGAGTTCGAGTTCCAGGGCGCCCGCTCCACCATTGGGTTCTGGGGGACCGTGGCGAGCGGGGCATCGAGCCAAGGGTTTGGCGGGTCCCTCGCGATGCCGACCCCCGAGCTAACCCGGCGGGTCGATGCCCGTCGGGACAACGAGATTCAAATCTTTGTGCCTGGAGAGCGGTCGACGTTGGGCTACACCCTGGTCCAGGGGGGAACGCCGCTGCCCTCTCGGACCGTTTACTACTATGCGCACACACGCGATGCCGTCATCGCAAGCGGCGTCGCGACCTCGGACGTGTCGGGCCGATTCACAATCGAATTCGTGGCACCTGTCGGATACACGACGGTCGCGTTCGCCTCCCTCGTCGGGGGGTCATGGGTCCACGACACAGACCTCGTGTTTGCCGCACGTCCGCTGGCCGTGAAGCGGGGGGAGATCTACGTCGGCAGCGTGACGCGTGTGTCCGCCACCCTCCCATCCGGGTCTGCGCCGTGGATCGCATTCGTGGCGTTCCGACCTTACACATCCGACGATGACGCCGTGGGCTTCCGATGGGCTCAGGCGAGCGGTGCCTGGGGAGCGTACGACATCGTCGTTCCCACGGGGATGGCGATCGAACACGACCTCGTCGTACCACGGTTCCTCCCGAAGGGCGCCGAGTACCTCCTCTCGATTTTCGCATTCCCGCAGACGCCGACCGCCAAGGCGGATGCCCTACATGTCTACCAGGAGATAATCCGGATCGAGAACGTGCCCCCCACGGCCTTCGCGGTGTTCCCCGACGCCGCGGTGACAGCCCGTTCCTCGATCGAGATCGACGCCTCCGCCTCGTTCGACATGGACGGGGACGTGTCGGGCTATGCGGTCGACTGGGGCGACGGGACGACGACAGGCTGGATCGGCGATGCGAGAGCGACGCACGTGTACGAGGAACCGGGGGAATACCTCGTCACAGTCCGCGTGCGGGACGATAGTGGGTCCGTGAGCGAGGCCTCACAGACCGTTCGGGTCGACCCTGCGGTTTCAGAGGTCGACTTGTTCGCAATCCTAGTCATCTTCCTGTTGGCGGTGGTGGCGGGAACCGTTCCCGCGATGGCGAGGCGTCGGCGTCCCGATCCTGCACGCGGCGTCGCATGACCGGGCGTCAGGATTTCACGAGCTTCAGGGCGCGGGCCAGGTCGCCCTGCGCGCTTCCGAAATCTCGCGATGTCATTCGGCTCGGGTCCACGAATTCAAGCTTCGCGAACCATGGCGGGGTTTCCGGTGCCTTTGCGATTTTCACGTCGGACACGAAGCAGAGGTCGTAGTGCATCCGGCCCGGATACCAGTCGCTCGGGTCGTGGAATCCATAGTCCTTCTGGCGGATGACCGACCAACGCTTCATGCCGAGCATATCCCGCATGACTCGCTGAAGCGTATCGTCGGGCCCCTCGCCCTCATACAGGTACGACGCGGGGAATCGCCACAGGCGGAACTCGTTCTCGCGCTCGTCGCGCGAATACACGGAGAAGTTTGGCTGCCACTCCCCCTCCCAGCGCGGGTGCGGTTTCGCAACGCCAAGGAGGACCTTCCGTCCGGACTTGATGATCGCGAACGACGAGGCGCAGAACCCGGCCTCTGGCATTCCGTACCGATCCGGCGGCCCGTAGCGAACGAATTTCGCCATGGCCGCAGGAACGAACGATCGGTATTAGACTCGCGCGGTGGCGAAGTCGAAATGAAGCGCGCCGCCATGGGCCACTCGTGGCGATAGCGGACGCTGAGACTGTCTACGTTGCATCCGACATTGGCGGCCGCTGGGAGATGGAGGACGCCCACGTCCTCGATGTCGAATCTGTCCGCCCTCTCGCGGCCCTTGGTGGCGTATTCGATGGCCACGGCGGCGCGGCCGTCGCGGAGCTGGCGGCCCGCCGGCTGCCGCAGCTATTTGCTACCTCCCTTCCTCAGGGCCCAGAAGCCGCGTTTCGTGCCGCGTTCGCGGGAATTCATCGAGAGGCGCGAGGTCTGCGGGGCGGCGCCGTCGCGGCGACCTTCTACATCAAGGATCGGGAAATCACTGTAGCGAACGCGGGGGACGCGCATATCGTCGCCGTATCCGGCGATATGGCAGTTCGTCTGACGGAAGATCACCGGATCACGAACGAGGTCGAGCTGAAGCGCGTCGTCGCCGCGGGTGCGACGATCTGGGGCCCGTATGTGTGCCTTCCTTCGGGGACCGGCATCATGCCGACCCGCACGCTTGGCGATCACGAATTCGAGACGGTGGGCGTGTTGTCACAACCGGCAGTGTCGACCCATGCCCTCCAAGAGGGATTCCTTGTTGCGGCGTGCGATGGGCTCTGGGATGTGATGGAGCCGACGGAGGTGCCGCGTTTGCTAAAAGGGATCTCCTCTGCGAAGGACGTCGCCGGGACCCTTGCCCACGAAGCCCTTCACGTCCGGCGGACGACGGATAACCTCACGATTCTCGTCGTCCGGGTCCCTTGACCTATGGTTTCCTCGCCACGAGTACGACGCTCTCCGCCCCGAACGTTTTCGTGATCCGCTTCGTGCTTTCCGAGCTCGACTTCGAGAAGTAGTCCATCCGCTGCACGACCCGGAGGTCCTCGAAACCCGCGTCGCGGATCGTCTTCATGTAGTCCGCCTCGACCGCGGCACCGCCGATACAGTCCGCCCACAGCTGCGGATTGATCCCGCACACGGCGCCCACATCCTCTTGCACGACAATGTCCGCAAGCTGCAACCGCCCACCGGGCTTCAAGACCCGAAAGATTTCCCGGAACGCGGCGGGCTTGTCGGGCACGAGGTTCAGCACGCCATTGCTCGTCACAACATCGACGCTCTTGTCGTGGAGTGGAATCTTCGTCGCTTCCCCCTCGAGGATCTTCACGTTCTTCGCCCCCATCTTCTCGATATTCGAGCGAGCCTTTGCGATCATGGCGGGCGTGATGTCGAGCCCGCACACCTGCCCTTTGGGGCCAGTTTTGAGACTCGCGTACAACACGTCGGTCCCGGAGCCCGATCCGATGTCGAGGACGGTATCGCCCGGGCGTACCGAGTTCGTGGCGAAGGGATAGCCGACACCCGCAAACGATTCGACTGCGGTGGGCGGGAGCTTGTCGATGTCCGCATCAGGATAGCCGACGAATTTCACTGCGTTGTATCCGAGCGGGAAGTGATACTCCTTGTCGGGCCGGGTCGCGACCTCCGTGTACAGGTTCTTCACGGCCTGTGTGATGATCGGCTTCAGGTCGGAAACCGCGGCGACCTGCATCTCCGGAGGAACGTGCGAAACCTTCACGAGTTCGAGTGGGAGCTTGTCGAGCATCACATCTTTCATCGAGAAAAACGAAGCCCTCACCTTCGAGACCGTGTCCATGAGACCCGCGTCGGCAAGATTCCGCGCTCGCGCGGCCGCATCCGACGTCGAGATCCGGAACACCTCTGCGATCTCTCGGGCGGGGATCAGTGTGCCTCGGTGCCGCTCCATGTACTCGAGGATGTCCGTCGGCATTCGTTTCGGCAACTCGGGCGCGAATCGGTCGACGATCTCCTCGTATGGCGCACTCGTGAACACCTCGCCCTTCACTTCGCGCTTCCCATTCGATTCTATCAGGAGTGAAAGGAAGTTCACGCCGCTCTCGGTCATCTCCTTGCGATCCGCCGCAAATGCGTCCTGGACCTTTTTCGAAGTCATGTCTCGCTTGATTCGTTCACCATCGAGGCCAACCTGTCCTGCGAGAATCGCGAGCTCGTCAGGCGTTGCGGTCCGCCCCTCGACCATGAACCCCTCCATCATGCGCCGCAGATAGCGTTCCGCTTTCACGCGGTCTTGGAGTTCCGCGGCCTTGAACGCGAGGCAGGCGGGATACGTGGACTTCGTCCGGAGGATGTACGCAGGGTCCAAGGGCATCCCGTGCATCGCCGTCGATTCTCGTATCCATTCGATCGTGGACTTATCATCTACGCCATACTCGTGCATCCATTCCTCGAGCTTCTCGAACGTCCCGCCCATCCGATACTCGATTTCGACGCCGTCCCCGTAGACGTCCTTGAGTCGCTGCAGGACGGGCTCGAGGCCCCAGCTCCACCAGCACCACGGGTCCGCGAAGTGCACGATCTTGATTGGCGGGCTCGACAAGACGTTCCCTCCGGGCATGCCCTGAGGGCCTTTCAGCGTTGTGCCCCCTCGAGCTCCTTGGCCCTTCTCTTGAGGGACCCGAGGGCGGACAACACGCCTTGTCGAGCGGCGAATCCGCCCAGGAGTTTCAGGTCCATGCGGTCCTTCTGACGCAGGTAGATCGCCATTGCGTCTTCGATATCCTGCTCGCTGCCGAACTTCAACTTCATGACGACCGTGTGCTCCGGTCGGGCGATCGGCAGATCGACGCCGCGCGAGCGAACGCTGACTCGGTATCGAAGGGCGTGTTGGGCCGACGCAGTGGCGGCGGAGGAGAGGTCAATCCTGTACTCTGACCTCGTGTCGTCGATCGTGCAATGCTCGCCCTCCG
>Ga0209323_10002528_pt1 | contig 12150 bp, 9 predicted proteins | sample Rifsed19ft2_FD_184014 | JGI IMG/M metagenome (GOLD analysis project Ga0209323, IMG submission 184014) | Soil microbial communities from Rifle, Colorado, USA - sediment 19ft 2 (version 2) | ecosystem: Environmental > Terrestrial > Deep subsurface > Rock core/Sediment | place: Rifle, Colorado...
TTTCGGTAGCTGACGCGGTCAAAACGACTTTGACGCCTGAAGTCTTCGCCATCTATTCTCTTTTCTCCAAACGTTTAAGCTGTTGCATCAAAGGCTCTAATAATAATTGCGGAAGGCAATGAGAAAAACTGTGAGCAGCCTAGCGCCCCAAAACACGCCTAGGTTTCAGGCTTATGCAAATAGGCGGTTGAAGCTTATCTGTGTGCTGTGTGACTAGCCCCCTTATATATACGTTGGACGGCTGAGAGGCTCAAGATTTGAATGCGAGGTTGAGAAGCATGTTTTGCAGGGCTGTTGGAAGAATGAGGCTCGTTTGTGGGAGAAGGCGGCGGTTTAGATTGTTAGATTGAAATTGACCTCATCGGTTTTCCGAATATATGGGAATAATTTAGCCCATTATATGTAGATCGAACTTGTGTAGATCGAACTTTCAGCACCTGCGGAGAACCTACTACTTTGGCTTCAGTAGGAGTGAAACATCACATTCGTTTCATTAGAAGAAGGGAGCTTGCGGGAGAAAAACCGAACAACGTTGATATCCACTCTAAATTTGAAAATCGTAAAATAGAAAATGGAGAGAAGTCAAACGCTAGACCTATGGAGAAGTTTCTCGGCAGTCTCAGCAAAGGCACTAAGAAATCATATCGTAGGGGTTTGGAACTCTTTATCGAATTCTACGGTAACCCATACTTAGAAGAAATTCGAGAACAAGACAAACAAAACCAAAAATTAGGCAATGAAGAGGTTGAAAAGATAAACAGAATGAGTAAGCGAAAACAGCAAGAATGGCTAGAGAGTGAGACGAGCAATGAATTATAAGCGAAACAATAGGAAATCAAGAAAGATTCACCGTAGACATCCAAAACGAAGAGAGAAATAAGAAATTACTAAAAAAGACCCTAAGAAACGAAAAGAATGGCTCGAAAGCGAAGACTCAAACTAGACTTTATGAATTATCTGCCCTTGAGTTTTAGAAGTCAACTATCTTGGGTTTTGAATTTTCCGTAGAATTAAGAAAACTGTCTATATCGGGACTTGGAAACCATCTTTGAAGAGAGTTTGGATTGGTTCTCTGAACTGTCTCTAATGCCTTCTCCATAGGGTTAAAAAGAGAACCGATTTTGCTTCTCATTAATTTCTCCATATTCAGTGTACGGGGGTCAATCTCAATCATTGTTTCTGGGTCAATGGGCATTATCATTCCACTTTCAGAAAGCCCACAGATATTCATATTTCCGTGAAGTCTCTCTTTTATGAGGAGAGGTAGCTTTCTAACTTTTGTTCGGTAGAATGTTCCATTGCTAATCGTTTGTATAAATCCCCCAGCATCAATAATCGTCCTTTCCCTTTTACCCAGAGTCTCTATTCTCTGAGCATCGGTCAATAATGGAAACACAGTAACATTTTCATCACTTGAAGGTTCGTAATATTTGAAATTCTCTAACCATTCCATTGCCCACACTTTCCAATCTTCTGGTGAGAAGAAAGTATCATCAACGTCTTCATCAATGCCTAAAGGTTCGCTTTTCCAATGTAAATGCCAATTTGGGTACATGGGGGGTTTTGGAGAATGTATTGATAAATGTAAGGCAACATCTGGAATGGAAAGAATCCAATATGCATCTTTCGAAACTGGATTTACAACAAACTCGAAAAACTTCCAGTAGGATTCTCCAAATTGAATCCCGAATTCGCACCGTCTTTGTGGACTCATTTCTGTTCTAACCTTCATTTGACTAAAACTCAAATATAAGATTTCTTGAACCGTTCGCTAAAGGACACTTCCCAAAGTCTTTTTGACAAGACCACTTTGCGAAAAAGTTATAGCTAAACTCTGAAACTATTGAATTATGGTTGAAAGCATCCTTCAAACTCTGTTGCTTTTGGCATACTTTGACATTGCATTGTTGTCAATAACCATTGCAAATTACGCAGTATCAGCCTCTTACTTAGGTAGAGAGTCTCGTCTGTCCAGATGGAGAATGGAGCGAAGAAGGCAGAAACTTCGAGTTAGATTAAAAGAATTAGATAACGAAAATGCAGAGATAGAAAGTATTAAGAAAGAGATAGAGGAAGCCGAATCAGACGAGAGAGAGTTGAGCAGAAGCATATTCATTCTTTCTTGGCAAGGTGCTGTCGTACTGCCTTCTCTGTGCTTTGTGGTCTCTTTCATTTGTGCCATAGTAGGAATGAATTCAGAAATTATTTGGAGTGGTGCAAATCAAGAGAATCTTGGTCAATTAATGGTTAGCTCTGCCTTCTTCATGGGTATGGGGTTCTTTGTCCTGTTAATTGTGATTAGAACAATAGATTCTGCGGCAAGAAAAGTGCCGATTCCAGAATTTGAAGTCACTTTTGAAAACCTACAAAAGACATTAAAATTGAAGCGAAATGAAAGCACAGAAATCACATTGTTCGTTTGTAATAAAGGTGAAGACATCGCTGAGAATTTGCAAATCTTCGTGAATTTCCCAGATGCGTTCAAAGTCTACCCAATGGGATACATAGTTGCTAAACAACATGCTAAAGCAGATTATCCAAATTATAATGCCGCAATATTTAATGTTGAATTGATACACTCGGAAGTGACAACGGAGTTCGGTATTAAGTTGACAACACCAGATGAGAAGAGAATCTACGAGATTCCTATACATGTAAGAGAGAAGAAAATAGGTGTATCAAAACACAAACTCGCTATCGAAGTTGTGGACTAGCTGATTTTTCAAATTCATACTAACACCTAGCTAGAATTATTCTCTATTCGGGTTTATAAGCGTCTTTCACCATCTTTCTAATTGGCGATATCTATGTTAAGCGGGACTTCGGGAGATGTTGCCACTTGGGTTAGGGTTCGAATCCAAGCGACCCGTCATATTCTCCACACCCATTTCTAAACTTCCCACTTGATCTTTCACCGTAAATTGTCGTTTTAGATGTTTATCTTCTATCATGGAAATCTTGGTGGACTGTTTTTATACGAGCTTGAAGTATCCATCAGGAAGAAGAAGGCAATACCCAATGACACTCATCATAGATGATGCGGGTAGCGGAGACCTGCTTTTCGGCGTGGTCATAGCTGCATTTCGTGATGAAACCCAAGAATTTAGATATGACCTTATAGGCGTGGAATTTTTCCAGTCCAGCCGTTTCTACAAAAAAGAGTATCTATTCCAGTCTTCAAGGATTGTGTCCCAACTAATCGTTGGATTGAAAATCAAGTCAGGAGAAGAAATCCACATTTGCAAGAGCTACATCTTTGATGAAGCTGTAGACGATTTGCGAAGGACCTACGGTGATGACCGAGTTCACAGAGTTGAAGTGACTGGTGAACCACAGAGACTTGCGGAAATAGCTTACCTCGACGAGATAAGAAACTTGGGTTATGAACCCATAGTTGAACGAGAAGACAAAAGGGCAAAAAGCTTCTTCCACATGATGCGCTGGTTGAAAGAAAATCCAGACAGGCTGAGATACGCCAAGACTGGTTGGCCACGCCTGTCAAGATATCGTCTATTCAAATCCTATCATCAAAGCAACATGTACAATGCAGTCTGCACTGATTGCGGGAATGAATGCGAAGTTCCATTCAAGCCTGACCAAAATAGGCCAGTTTACTGCCAGGCATGTTGGACAACACGGAGACCCTAATTCAAGAACAGACTGATTGTAGTCAGGCAAAACAGATTGGCTTTGGTTTGGTTTGGATAAAACTTTACCCGAGCGCGCGAATAATTATTAAGCACTGTGAACAATTCAACATTCCACAAGATAATCATCGGAATAGTGAAATAAGAAAACAAAGAAGATTGAAAAATGACTTACAAGCGAAGTAATCGAAAAACTCGAAAGATTCATCGTAGGCACTCTAAAAAAAGGTGAATAGATTTGAGACAAAACAAAAGAGTGGTTAGAGAGCGAAGATAGAAGCTAGAGCTTGTTATTTCTTGATAAACTCCTTGTAGCGCGCATGCGTATTCCTAAAATGGTCGAAAATGGTCTTAAGTCCGTTTTTGCATATTTAGATCCCTTACGGATTTGTTTGATGGGCGTATTTTGGCTGTGCTTAAGGAACAAAAACCATTCTACACACCAATTTCGGAACAAGCGCGCGCTATGTGTGTTTTGGAGGTACTGAGAAGATTCAAGAAGAGCAGCAAAAAAGGGAAATATTCAAAGAGTATAAAAGTTATAATTGAACAAACATGCCTAATCATGAAGAGCATTGTGAAGAAAGTCGAAGGCGATACGGCAAATCATTTTCAGAACTGCACAGGTGGATGGACGAACCCAGTCTTATGATGGGTGCAGACCATAGAATGTATAGGCATGACCCTCGCAAAACACCATTAGAAGCAAGGAGAATATTCGGAGAGAATGCTGACCACGCATGTTTAGACCACATTCGCCTTGATGAATTGGGGAGTACAAAGCCTCCAGAGGAGGAACGCAAAAAGAAACCCACGAAACTGAAATACAAAGACCTTATTGATGATGTCAACAAATATTATTACAAAAATGAGCCTATCTATTTTGAAGCAATTGCAGACCTTGAAGAATTACGCAAAGACCTAACCAAATTAGACGACACCAAACACTTGATTGGAATAGTAAAGCCTTTTCTCATTAAGTGGGGGAGAATGGGTAGAGTTGTTGGTAGAGAAGGCTTAAACTGGAGAGGTCTAGGCGAAGAATTGCGAAGTTCAGAGAAAGATTTTGGAAACCTCAGAAAAGAGAGGTTTCAGACTATTGACTTTGAAAAAGATAAGATTTCAGATTCAATCACAACCATATACGGAAAATTAGACCCTCTTCCATACTTGGGAAGCCCAACCACTATTTCAAAAACTTTGCATCCTCTTAATCCAGAAATTTTTGTTATGTGGGACAACAAAATCAGGGAAAAATACAAGAAAGAGAACAGGCGTATCCGCGATAATCCTGAGGGGTACTTGGAATTTCTAAAAGAAACTCAAAAACTAATCAGAGACGCTCTAAATGACCGCAAAAAAGAGACTGGAAAAGGATTGGACGAAATTGAAAAGGAAATCAGAAATAAATATAAAAATATAACATTAGCCAAAATCATTGATGAACATAATTATGGAACAGTCCACTCGTTCTAAATTTTTCTTTTTTTCCATTAAACCCTTAAAAGCTAATTTCGGGAAGACCTAAAAACAGCAAAAATGTATTTTCCTCAACTAATAAATGCTGTAACCATCAAATCAAAAAATGCGGATTCATGGCTAAAGAATAGGGAATTGGAATAGAACTGTTCTCCACTACTCTTTTTAAGCAACTTCTCAGTAAATGCCTATTGAAGAATACGGTCATGTGATGTCTGAGTTCGGGAGATATCGCCGTTTAGCGGGTGATGGCTGATTCTGCTTTCATAAGAAATGGATTGCAAGCGCAATTAGGCTTGTTTTTGCCATTTCTCCTGTAAGAATTTTGGAATGTCAGAGGAGTCTTTTGGTCCCACAAGCACTTGCCAGCCGCTTAGCTCTTCGATTTCGCCGCTTAGGCGTGCCGCTTTCCCAGGAATCACAAGTTTTCTATGTTTAACCTTCTTTTCTACACCAGAGGCTTTTATTGCATCAGCAACTTTTTCTGCGGTCAGTTTTCTTCCAGCCACAGCACTGTCCACGGCTATGCCTTCAGTATCCACAACCAAAAAGTAAGCATTCACCTTTGCAGACTCAATGTCCGAAGCCACAGTATAGTACGTGAGCGCAAAATTCGTTGTAAACATCACAGGCGAATTCTCATCCGGAGACCCAAACACCTTCAAGCCCGGCTCAACCGCCACCGGTTTTCTCGGGTCCGTGTAGATATTTTGGCGCAGTACGACTGGAGGTAAAAGCGACCAACCATCGACACTATGCACGATTATAATGTCTGCAAAGCGAACAATAAGCATCGCAGCCAAACAAGCTTCCCTCCACTCTGCAATTTCATCCAGCGCCTCACCCCTATTCGTCCAAGCAACCATCGGCACACCAATCAGCGGAAAACCCAAAAGCCCATCGCCGCCCTTGCAGGCAGCCAGACGAATCATCGTAAAGTTGTTAAGCATCTCACCTACGCCGTCGCCCCAGAACGTGCCCGGATCCAACACCAGATCCTCAACACCATAGGCGACTAGAGTGTTCACCAAAGACCTCAACAGTTTCAAATCGTTAGGGGCAAAGACCACCAAAGAACAACCGTACATAACGGCAAGTTTCGCCATATCCTCCCAATTGTCCTTAGTAGCCGCATACAAAAGCGGACGTGTCTCAGGCGTTGCCGACAATCCGGCTTCCAGAACCTTCGGGTTCAGCGAACACAGGATAAGGGGCAAGTTTGTGTTCTCAACCACTTTCTGGACTGTTGCCTTGAACTTTTCAGGATCGTTTGATGTGGAGCGAACAGCAATCATGTCAAGCTTAAGGATTTGTCCAATGTATTCAAAGCTGAACGTTTCAGTCCGCTTTACTCTTTGCATTATCTCCTGTTCAGACATCTCATCAGTAACGTCAATCGCGATAGCTGTTGGGTTGAAATACGTGAACTCGTGACGGTACATGACAAGCTTTCCGCCGATTTTCACAGTTTTTTCGCCAGTGCCGACAACAACCTCTTTTACGGCAGGCTTCAACAGTTCCTTCAACTGTTTGTAAGCTTTCCCGTTCTCCTTCTTCAGAAGAGGCGGGCACTGCTCAAGTGTTACTTCGCGGTTCACAAGCTTCGTTGCGAAAGCCATGCAGTTTTCTTCGCCGCATTCTTTACAGTTAATTTTCGGAAGAAGCTTGTAAACATCTAACGGGCTTAGCTCTTTCATCCCGAGCTTTCCCTTAATTTCTCTCTCACTCATAGACACAGCACTCTCACGGACTAAACCCTCGTTGAAACCCATTCGACAATCTTGTCAGCATTGCCTGAACCGTCGCCAGTCAGTTGCTTAGTAATGTCCTTAAGTGTTTTCACAGCCGCAGGATGCATCATCATAAACAAGTCCACACCCGCAAGCAGCATCGTCAAGGCAGTAACCACTTCCCACAAAGGACCACGCAATTCTCTAGGCTCCCATTCAGGAGACATCTTCAACCATGCCTCTCTAGCAGCCCAAGCATTTGTCGTTCCAGAGGACATGGGATGCGCCAGTTCAGGATCACCCATCAAACCCGCAAGCCTAGCCCTCTCCATATTCGTAAACGCATAATCCAAACCATAACCAAGCGCTGCCGTCGTCAAATCCATAACAATATCCTCTTTCGGCAAAAAGTCATAGAGCCTGCGGTTAAGCTCTCGGGCAAGATTCAAATCCATCGGCGTGAAGGATAACGCAACATGCCCATTCTTCCGAATGAATTTCGCACACTTCTCAACGTCCATGTCCCTTGTTACTGAGCTGATCAAGAAGCGTTCACCAGCAAATGTTTTGGCAATCTCTGCAAATACAGCCGCATCTTTCACGGGATCTCCGCAGCCGCCAATCACAAGAGGCACCTTCACAGCCTGAGCTATGGCTTCCACAGTCTTCACAGCCTCTTTCGGCGACGCATCCTTCAAAAGCGGATCAACACTGATCAAATGAACCGTCACAAGATCAGCGCCAAACTTGTTAACTGCAAGCTTAGCCCAAGCCGCAGGGTCACCCAAAACGTCCTTCACATGCATCTTCACAGCTCTAGCCAAAGAAACTTCCATATCAAAAACGTCTAAGGCTACAACAGGCGGATGAGGCGTAACCCCTTCAAAAGTGTAGTAGGCAGGCGTTGTTTCGCCACCAATAATTACGGATTTTCCGCGTGTTCCGCCTTCGCTTTTGGTGGCGCCAAGCTTGACCTCAACAATTTTGTTAGGAAAAGTTTCAACTGGCGGAACAAAGTTCGTTTCCATGATTGCTTTCGGCTTGGCTTTCGATGGCGGAACACTCTTCGGAGGCGCTATTGCAGGTCCGGCAGAAGTGCTTGGCTGAAGCCATATCTCCAAATCCCCCACTTCCATCTCGAAATCTTCAAGCTCAATCTCCTGCAACTTTGCTAGAAGCTCCAATAGTTCAGGATTCAGCTTTAATCCTAAATTTGGCGCTTCTTTAGGTTTTTCTGGCAAGCCACATTCACCTTTTCTCAGTTTCCTCACTTTTCAGGGATCGAATGATAACTTTCTTCGCGTAAATTTTTGCATCTTTCAAGATTATTTTGAATCCGCCAGCAGTTATTGGAAGTGTTGATGCTGTTGCAACAGGCACGAAAGGCGATTCTTCTGCTTCATGTGGCACCGCTTCTTTCCAGCCTGCCACAACTGGATGGTTATGCTCTTTAAGAAACGCCCTAAGCGCGTCTATTGTTTTGGCTTCCTCTTCAGTTGCAACTTTATCAGCAAGCTCGATAGGAATAAAGTCTTTCACTTTCTCCTTTACTTCTTTAGGCATCCAAACCACGCGGTTCCATCCGCCATCAGCCTGCAGGAACTTTGGAGACCGCATGTACTCGATGGAAATTCCGTGAAAACCATCAACTTGCCTGCCGCCAGCAGTTGAATCCGCAAGAGTTGAGAACGACAACCCGTTAACAGACACATTCTTATAGCCTCTATGCACGACTCCAAACCCGTCCACTTCAGGAATGTAAAAGGCTGTACCTTCGAAGCATCCGCAAGAGGTATGCGGATAACCAAAAGCTGTGTAAAGCCACACCCGCGAGATTTCTCCCAAAGTTCTCTTCTTAACAGCTTCGTTTACGCCTGAATACTCGCCCTTAACAGAATCAAGCACATGTCCCCTTTCAACAGTGAACACTGGACCCTTCGGATCGATGCTTGCTGCTGCTCTTCCATCAAACCAGCTAATGGCTCCACAGTTGGAGTATCTCTGAGGCGTAATTATGCAGCAGTGGGTTGGAGCAAAAGACTGGCATAAGACGCATCCGTAAAACTTGTCAACTTCCTCATCCTTCAATCCTCTGGCTCTGGCGTCCCTAGTCTCATAGATTTGCAGAGCTTCCTTGTAAAGCCCAATGACCTTTTCAGGGTCAGTAATGAACGTTACCTGCATCTTCTCAATTATCGGCAGTTCGCTCTTAAAGAGTCTATGCAAAACCTTTCCAACGTAGTTGAACGAGTTTAACCCCTTCTCGTAGGATTTTTTGCTAAGCCGCAGCCAGATGTCATAGCGCTGGTTCAGATGCATAAACCCTTCAATGAAGTTGCAGTATGCGTGTATGCGTCTTTCGATGACTCCTTCAAGTTCAGGCTCAAGCTTGGCGCCAGCAACTTCGACGAGTATCCCAAAAGGATAGGTCTTTCCCTCTTCCATTTCCTTTATGTCAAGTCCTAGAATGATTATTTTTCCATCTTCGACTTCTTCCGGTTTTCGCACTCTAGCCAGTTCAAACTTTTCTTTGGCATCTGGTCCGCCGAACTCGACGTGCATGTCTTTTTTGCGAATTCTTTCGCCCTCATAGATCAAACCTACATCAACAGGTACATCCTTAAACATAGACATCTACGCATCGCCCTCTCCCGATTTGTTGATTATAACCTTGAGATTTTCAATCCACTCTTTAGTTGAAATGTTCGCGAAGGACCAGTTCGCATGGGGGTGATAGTAGTTATCCAAGGTTATGGTTGCAAGGTTTGGGGCAAAGTGTTTCAAACCAGAAAGAATAGTCCACTCCATGTAATATGGAAGACCAACGAACAATGCTAAGTCATGCGATCCTTTGCCGTCAATTCCCATCCACTCAGAATCTCTTAAGCGATTTCCAATATCCACAGCAGGCATAAAACCCGCTGGCTTAAAGCTTCTCTTCGAGAATTCGCTGACAACATGAGCAGTCGCCACAACAGGAATACTGGCTTTCTTGCTGAGATCAATCATGTAATCGATTAGTTTCTTGCCTTCCAAATCAATTTCAGCAGCCTTGTGACCCACTATGAGAATCGGATGCTTAGCCCGCTTAATCATAGCAGCAACCACTTCAGCTTTCGCTATGACCAAAGCCTTTTTTGGGCCTGGAATCTCTGCGGTTTGCCAAGGCTCAGCCACTGCCACACGCTTTCACTCCTTATGCTTCCTGATCATCCTTGGAAGAAGTGTCGGGTCAGGAATCACTGTTTCCTTCCATTTCTTCTCTTTAAGAATATTCTCAATATCATTTTTCATTGTCACGGGTATATCTGCAATTGTGCGTACAAACAAGTGGATATCTTCAGGCATAGTTCCATACAGTCTTTTGTGCAAATCAATGTAATGCGTCAGCTTTATGGCTCTTCCCTTAAACGTGTCATTAGGCCTCATGCAAAGCTTAGCTATCCAAACCATCGCCTCTTCCTTTGTTTCAGCCGCATAGAACAAATGCTCAGGCGCTGGTCCAACGTTCACTTTTTCGCCAGTGCGCGCATCATAAACATACCAGTCTTCTTCGCGGTCTGCCCGTCCTAGGAGCATGCGCCGATACTTTGTTCCATGAGGACCAACGATGACGGGTATGCCTAACCGCCAGAAACCGCTTGCAATCGCAGCTGCTTTTTGAGAATAAGCACCCCATGCAACGCCAACTGCGCCTACACGATTGTAAATATAATCCGCTATTTCCTCGTAATTAGCTCTTAGATTCCGCTTCGCGAATATGTTGGCGATTTTTATTGCTGCACCAGCAATGTGAGAGTTGGCGACACAGGAGCCGACATTGACTAGACCGCCAGAAGCGAATTCGCCTGTAAAATATTCATAGGGAGTTTTTCCCTCTTCATTCTTGTACATGGCGGCGGACATTGCCGAACATCCAGAAGTCACAACTATAAAGCGCCTGTTAGCAAATTCATTACAAATCTCGGCTACTTCTGCTCCGCCTCTGGGATAATTTGAGCATCCAACAACAGCGACGACACCCGGAATTTCGCCAAGCACGATGGGTCTGCCTACATTTCTTATTTCCACATCTTGTATGGCGCCTCTTCCCGCTCTAATTCTGTAAGTTTCCTCTTTCAGCTTCTTCTCTCCAGCCTTTACGATAAAACTGTGAACTGGAACGCCTACGGGGCAGGTTTGCTCGCATCGACCGCAACCGACACATGACTCATATAAATCAGCCAGCTTTGCCAGTGTTCCTTGCGCTGCGGCTTTCATTGCCTCTGGAATGTTCAGGTCTTGAGGACATGCTCTTCTGCAGTCATTGCACTGTCTGCACTCTTTCGCCCTTTTGAGAATCTCATCAACTTCTGGAATTGCTTTAAGCTTCTTTCGCACTGGGGAGACTTTCAACGCCACTTTAACAGCGACTTCCCCAACCTTCTCAGAATCCAAGATTAGCGCTCCCGGCGTTTTTCCGCTCACCAAATCCTCTACTATTGCATCTGCCGGATCGTTTGTGCGATTTGGTAGACCCATACAATTTTTTTCAGAAGCAACAATTACAGGCGCTTTAATCTTCTGCGCTTCATAGAAGGAGTCCGCTCTAACGCATTGCTCGTCCAATACAACAACGTCTGGAACACCGCTTCTTATGAAGCGTAGTTGCCACGAAATTGGACCGATAATCTTGCCTCGCTTATAATATCGGGTCATATCCTGAGCCGTGCAGCAAAGTCCGCAAACCTCGACTTCGCCGTCAAACCCGTTATCTTTCATGTAATCTATTATTCCCACAGAAGGCACAACATTGTGACCTATGCACAGGATTACGGGTTTCTCAACGTTTATTGTTCCATAACCCAAATCCACAAGTGGAGCTTCTGGGTCAGCTTTAGGAAAGCCAAAAGCGGCGACTTGCGCAATATCTGCAACTTCCATTCCAACATGGTCAACCATGCCGGCGTGGAAAACCTTTGACTCAAAGTCTATGCTGCTTCCCTCTTGCCCTGTATGGGTCACGGATAGAAGGTGGGTCAGTTGACTCTCAACATAATCCATAACTTCCTCCAAATCACCAAGCGTTTCAGGCTTGAGTCCGCACACAAGGCGGATGATTGGCGCCTCAACCTTAATGTTTAATCCTCCCACATCAAGAGATGTTCTGCGCCCAAATTTTTCGATCAGGTGGTCAAGCATGTGGCGAGCATGCCCAATGTGCGTCGCTGCTCCAATGCAGCACGTTAAAAGCATCATTCTGGATTGTTGCGCTTCCATGTTTATGCCGCATGCTCCACGCTTGTTTCCGGTCA
>Ga0209323_10002534_pt1 | contig 12130 bp, 15 predicted proteins | sample Rifsed19ft2_FD_184014 | JGI IMG/M metagenome (GOLD analysis project Ga0209323, IMG submission 184014) | Soil microbial communities from Rifle, Colorado, USA - sediment 19ft 2 (version 2) | ecosystem: Environmental > Terrestrial > Deep subsurface > Rock core/Sediment | place: Rifle, Colorado...
AAGAGTTCTGTCTCAGTGTAATTAAAATTCCTGAGGTCCTCTGCCGGCAGATATATACGCCCCATGGCTGCATCGGTCTTTATATCCCTCAGTATATTGGTAAGCTGCATTGCAATCCCCAGGTCAACGGCATAACCAAGCGTCTCTGCATTCTTATACCCGAAGACCTCTGCGCAGATCAGTCCGACTACTGAAGCTACCCTGTAGCAGTACTTATGCAGTTCATCAAATGTCTGGTACCTGTTTGTTGTCAGGTCCATTTCCACGCCTTTAACAAGTTCGAGAAAGTATTTTTGCGGGATGCAGTATTTGTCAATATATGGTTTTAGTTCCACAGTAACCGGGTGAGCCGGCGTCCCGTTATACATATTGATAATTTCGGTTGTCCATATCAGAAGGGATTCTGATGCCTCAAGCCTGTTGCCTGATTTATCTGCAACATCATCGAGACAGCGGCATAGGGCGTAGATTGAGTACAGCGCCTTTCTCTTCTCAGAAGGGAGGGCAAGAAATGAGTAATAGAAATTCGTGTTGCTCTGTTTCGTGATCCTGTGACTCTCCGGCGATCCTGTTGGATTATTTTGCAATGATCAGTGTCCTGTAGTCAGGGCCCGTGATATAATCCTTATCTTATCCATTGTCGTTATAACGGGTCTTTTATTAAAGATGTCATATCCGTTTCGTTCTATTTTATCAAGGATTCTCATTCCTCCCGACCATATAGCCCGCAGTTCAACAGAAAGGCCTTTTCTGACACTGGTGCAGAGAGGGCGTCCTTTATGGAAAAGGTCCCTTGTAAATTCTATTTCGCTCGCTAACAGGGCCCTGAACGAATCGTTTAAAGCATGAGATTTGAGATCACTGACAGTATATCCAAATCTCTCCATGTCCTCCAGCGGAATATATATACGGTCTTTCTCAAGGTCTATTGCAACATCCTGCCAGAAATTAGTAAGCTGGAGGGCAGTGCATATGAAGTCAGACAACCGGTGTAACTCAGGGTCGTTGTATTCAAAGATGCAGAGAATAATCCTTCCAACGGGGTTTGCAGAATAGTGACAGTAATTAAGGACATCTGACATTGCCTTATATCGCTTGTTGACTGTGTCCATCCTGAATGCAGTTATCAGGTCTTTCAGTAATGCCGCAGGGATATTAAATTTATCCAGGGCCTCTTTTACCGAAACAAATACAGGATGGGTGGGGCTGCCTGTTATACATTCATCAAGCCTCTTTTCCCAGTCAGTGAGGAGCTGTGTACGCTCATCTTCACCGTATCTGTCTTCGTCTGCAAAATCGTCGGCAGTCCTTGCAAAGGCATAAATGGCATGTACATATTTTCTCTTTCCCCTCGGTATAAGCCATGAGCCCACAGGGAAGTTCTCGTAATGCTCTGATGCGATCTTACTGCATAGGTTGAAAGACTCAGACGCCCCGGACATCAGGCCCCCAGATATATTTGTGCAGTTGTAATTGCAGACGGACATCCAGGTTGTCATTAATTATCCACTCTGCAATCTGCTTAGGGTCAAGCCGGTTAAAGACAGGGGCTATCAGTACAGTGCAGATATCCGGAAGTTTATGAGATGCAATGACAGATTTTGCCCAGACATAGTCATTGTAATCTGAAACTATAAACTTTACCTCATCAATGGAGGTGAGGGCATTAAGATTATCCCATACAATATGTTCTGTCATACCGCTGCCGGGACATTTAATGTCTAATATCTTTATTATTTCAGGATGAAGTCCTGATATATCAACACTCCCGTTTGTCTCAACAAAGACCTTATAGCCGTTATTGATAAGATATTCTGCGAGAAGGGGTGTCTCCTCCTGCAGCAGCGGCTCTCCGCCTGTTATAGCTACGTTCCGGCAATCATATTTCCCAAGGGTCCTTATTATCTCATCAATAGAGAAATCTTCTCCCTCATCATATGCGTAGGTTGTGTCACACCAACTGCATCTGAGATTGCATCCTGTAGTCCTGACAAACAGAAACGGGGTCCCTGCGTATGACGTTTCCCCCTGAATACTTTTAAATATTTCATTTATCCTCATACAGGCGGTTGTATCAGAAAAGAGTATTTCAAGTCAAGGTAATAAAACATAAGGTGATGCATAAATGATACACCTCAATGGTTAATGTTGCAGTTTTAGTACACTATAGTATACCATATAATTGTTCTAACTGATTGATAGTATTAATTATTATCTTGATGGTGCCGGGTGGTATGAATGTTGCTGTAATAAGTAAATCATGCGTTACCAGCGGACAATTAAAGACAGCGTAGAATGCAGCGGTATTGGATTACATTCAGGTGTCAGGGTCTCTATGAAATTACACCCTGCCCCTCCTGATACAGGGATCATATTCATCAGGAGTGATAAGAATACCCGGATAGAGGCAAGGGCTGAGAAGGTGGTTGCAACAGAGTTCTCATCAACACTCGGCATGAATGGTTCAAGCGTACGGACGGTGGAACACCTTCTGGCCGCAGCAGCAGGACTCAACATTGACAACATGTATGTCGAGTTAAATGCCTCTGAAGTTCCAATCATGGATGGGAGTTCATACCCACTGGTTGAGCTTATGCTAAAGAGCGGGATAGTTCAGCAGGATAAGATCAGGAGTCATATCAGGATTCTTGATACTATTGAGATAAGGGGGGGGAACGGTTACATAAAGATAGAGCCGTCACCTTTTCCTGCCATTACGTATATTATGGATTATGACCACCCTTTAATTGAAAAACAGGAGTTTCTATACCATCATTCCATAGATGGTTTTATAAGAGAAATTGCGCCTGCCCGTACCTTTGCATTTCATAAGGATGTCCTTACCCTTCAGGAGAAGGGGCTGGGAAAGGGCGGATCACTTGAGAACGTAATCATCCTTGGGGAGGATGGCATATTAAACAAAGAAGGTTTGAGATTCAGGGATGAGTTTATACGCCACAAGGTGCTTGATCTTATTGGTGACTTGTCCCTTCTTTCACGGTCATTTATAGGGCATGTAACAGCCTGCCGTACCGGTCATACCATGAATACCAGACTTGCCTCAGCAATACTTTCCAGCAGTGAGAAATGGATTGAGGCAGGGAACCACGAAGTTGACTCCATAAAAAAATAGGGGGCTTTATAGAACTGTAAAGCCCCCTTTATTGGCATGATTTAACAACACCATTATTTCTTTTTGCTTGCCGGTTTTTTTGCTGCTGGTTTTTTTGCTGCTGCCTTCTTTGCTGCCGGTTTTTTTGCTGCTGCCTTCTTTTTAGCCGGCGCCTTCTTCTTTGCTGTTGCCAATGAATATCACCTCCTTTCGTGACTCTGTGTCTCTTCTCCTGAGAGGTTATAAGTGTTAGGTGCAACCCTCAGAAATCTCTTATCCCTGTTTAAAGATATTGACACAGATGTTATCGGTGTTTTACTCCTGATTTTTACCCCGCCTTCGAGAAGACGCTGATAAATGTCCTTTGCATGAAGCGCCTTGCCTTCTTCCTTTAAGAGAATATAAGCGGCCTGGGGTATGCTGAGTCCTGAAAATTTAAATTGGTTTAATAAGAGGTCTTTGGTTTCCTCAGCCTGTCTTGCTGAGCTTTTTTCACTATCTTCCGGCTGGGTCTGTTGTGATGCGCGGGATTTATTTCTTTCTACCTTATACAGTGTTTCCGCTAATTCGAGATATCTCTTTGCGGTTTTTATCTCGTCATCCAGGCGGTCCCGTTTCTTCTGGAGCTCTATCAGCTTGGTGCGATACATCATTATTCGCTGTTCGAGACCACTCAGGATATCTTCTAACTCCTCAGTCAGACTACCATCCTTTAGCATACAAAAGTAACTATACACGCTATAAAGAATATTTGTCAAGAAAAATTTGATACAAGGAATATTGTTTGTATTAGATACAAATGAATTTGTAAGGATATTTGTATTGTTGCATGAATGTAGCAGTGGAGTGCCTTGAGAGCTTTGTGCCTCGAGTTTACTTAAACATCCTGGCATAGAAACTCATTTACATATGCATCAACTACAGGAATTGTTACTTCTGTATTGATATTGGATATAAAATAATCTTTTCCGCTTTTCTTAAGCAAAATCTCGTTGTTTGAGACCATATTGTCAATTGCGAGGAATATCAGATTGTATGAAGTATCGAGGGTCTGTTCTAATTCAAAGAGGGTGATGCCGCCGTTTTTGTTTATCAGGTTCTTGATCTGTTTGGATACATTGCTGATGGGTTCTTTCATGACATTCTCCTTATTGTTGTATGATTTGGTTAGAATTTTGATTAAATGTATATTACAAACGGCATACCAGATGAAAAACTTTAGAAGAATTTTTAAATCTTTGTAATTTCAAGGAGTTACAGCAGGGGGCTTTAACGCTATTATACAATGCCTCGTATTTTTCGTCAGGGCTATGACAGGGGTCGTCAATATAATATGGTTTAATACACTGGGAATTGCTGAGGGCTTGGCAGGGATTGACAATTTCCTTGACCACTCAGATAAGTTATGTTAATAATACGGCAAAACTGAGGGCGATTGGCTCAGTGGTAGAGCGCTTCCTTCACACGGAAGAGGTCGCAGGTTCGATACCTGCATCGCCCACCATATTGTTGGTACTTCAGGAGGTACTTAATGAAACTTACAGCAATTATTGAGCGGGAAGGTAATGGATATGTATCACTGTGCCCGGAGTTAGACATAGCAAGCCAGGGAGACAGTGTTGAACAGTCCCGTGATAATCTACGCGAAGCATTGGAACTTTTTTTTGAGACTGCCTCCTCAGAGGAGATAAAACATCGGCTTCATAATGACGTCTTTGTGACCCAGGTTGAGGTTTCAGTTGGGTAAACTCCGTGTTCTTTCTGGCAAAGAGGTGTGTGATATTCTTGCCAAACACGGATTTTGTGAGGTGCGCAGACGCGGTAGCCACATTGTAATGCAGAAGAAAATACCTCAGGGAACGATAACAGTTCCTGTCCCAGACCATGATGAAATTCGCATAGGTACACTGCAATCAATTATAAGGCAGTCGGGACTGCCCCGAACGGAATTCGAGTCGTAAACACGATACCTACAGGCAAAATACATTTCTCTACATCTTCAATCAGACAAGGTTATTCTTTATGGCATAGTGAATCAATTCTGCGTTGTTCTTCAGATTAATCTTCTGAAGGATGCGGGAGCGGTAAGTGCTGATAGTCGGAAGGCTTAGTGAAAGTTGTTTTGCGATTTCCCCTGTAGACTTTCCTGAGGCCAGCATAACCATGACCTGATATTCTCTGTCTGACAGCTTGTCGTGAGCCGGTTCTTCACCGCTGTTATTAAGATCTGCCGCAAGTTTTTCTGCGAGTGCGGAACTGATATATTTTCTGCCTGCAGACACCCGTCTGATTGCAGTCAATAATTCATCAGGTATGCTCCCTTTGGTCAGATAGCCTGAAGCGCCTGTTTTTAATGCACGTACTGCATACTGTTCCTCAGGATGCATGCTGATTATCAGTACAGGAGGGCGTTTTTTTTCATTCTGCAGGTTTCCAAGGATTTCAAGTCCGCTCATATCAGGAAGTGAAATGTCCAGTATTATAATGTCGTAACTGTTTTTCTTAACCCTGTCTAACAATTCCATGCCGGTACTGACCTCATCTGAAATAACAATATCGTGAGATTCAGATATAATCTTTTTCAAGCCCTCCCGGAATATCGGATGATCGTCAACTATTATTATCCGGATCATTAATCATTTCCCCTTTTCTGATATAGGGATTGTTGCCATTACCCGTGTCCCTTTATTTGGTGTCCCGCTGATTTTTAATTCACCACCCAGGTACAATGTTCGTTCCTGCATGCCGAGAAGTCCAAAGGAGAAAGGATCATTTATTTTTTCTTCATTGATGCCTTTCCCGTTATCTTCAATTTTCATTGTCATAGTATCTTCGTCTTTTTTTACCTCAACAGTAACCTTCGTCGCCTCAGAATGCCGTGCAACATTCGTCATTGCCTCCTGCAGGATGCGGAAGACCGCTGTTGTACGGTTTTTATTCATCTGGATGTCTTCCTTACTTAATAAGCATTTGCACCTGATCCTTGCCCGTTTCTGGAATTCACTCATATACCATTGAATGGCTGAAATGAGGCCAAGATGGTCCAGGATCTCAGGTCTCAGTTCCATGGAAATGCGGCGTACTGTTTCTATTCCTGTGTCAGCAAGTTTTACCAGTGATTCGCCGGCCCTGCGCAGCTTTTCCTGATTTCCGGAAGTATTAGGTGTCATAAGGGATAATTCCATCTTTATGGCTGTGAACAGCCCGCCTAACTCATCATGCAGTTCAGCCGCAATATACTTTCTCTCAGCCTCTCTTAAGTCCTGCAGATGAGCGGAAAGGTTACGGAATTTCTGGCGCGACTTCTCAAGTTCTTCAACAGCCTGAGAACGTTCCGTCTCTATTCGCTTACGTTCGAGGGCGAAATGTATTGTGCGGGCCAGGAGGTTTCCTTCAACTTCGGCTTTACCGAGATAGTCCTGGGCGCCCTTTTGTACGGCCATAACCCCGAGATTTTCATCAGTCATTCCGGTAAGTACAACAATCGGGATTGAAGGTGATTCAGCACGCAGCTTTTCAAATGTTTCAAATCCCCAGCTATCAGGCAGATTAAGATCCAGCAGAACAACATCAAATGTTTCCGTTTTCAGATGCTTTATTGCGCCTGCAAGTTTAGTGACATGGGTTGGTTCAAACAAAGCCCTGTTGTATTCCTTCAGCATTTCCTTTATTAATCTGACATAGCCGGAGTCGTCTTCCACAAATAAAATCTTAATTGGTTTTTCTTCCATTTGGTGTCCTCTTTGGCGGAAGTTGCACAATGCCGAGCCAGAATTCCTCTATGGATTTCGTAACTCCGATAAATTGATCAAGGTCAACAGGCTTTGTGATATAGCAATTGGCATGATGTTTATAGCTCTTAAGAATATCTTCTTCTGCCTTTGATGTTGTAAGAACAACTACCGGGATACTTTTAAACTCATCATCAGACTTAATCTCAGCCAGTACTTCACGGCCGTCTTTCCTGGGTAAATTAAGGTCAAGAAGGATAAGGTCCGGACGCGGGGAACTACTATGCTCTCCCTCCCTGCGGAGAAAGGATAATGCCTCCATACCATCCTTTACTACATTCAAGCGATTCAATATCCTTCCCTCCCGGAGGGCCTCCTTTGTAAGCCGCACATCAGCAGGATTATCCTCTACTAAAAGGATTTCAATAAGCCTGTAATTATTATCTTCACCCATTTTCTATTCCTCCTCTTGTTGTTGGGATTGTAAAGTAAAAAGTAGTTCCTTCGCCCATTTCCGACTCTACCCAAATCCTCCCTCCATGCCGCTCTACGATTCTCTTGCATACTGCGAGACCTATGCCGGTTCCAGGATATGTTTCTCTGTCATTAAGACGCTGGAAGATTACAAATATGCGCTCATTAAATTGCGGGTCTATACCAATGCCATTATCGCGTACAGAGAAGACCCATTGTTTATCCTTTTGTTCTGCCGAAATGTGAATACGGGGAGGCAGTTCACCAGAGAACTTGATGGCATTATCAACAAGGTTCTGGAATAGCTGCATCATCTGGACGTGGTCTGCGTTGACTGCCGGTAGAAAATCATTGGTTATTAAAGCACGGCTTTCCTCAATGGCTACCTGCAGGTTGGCTCTTACCTGTCCGAGTATCTCACTGCAACTCGTTTCTTCAAAGCTTTTGCCTTTTGACCGTATCCTTGAATAATTCAGGAGGTCATTAATCAACTTCTGCATCCGGTTAGCCCCCTCCACGGCATAGGATATAAAGTCATTCGCATCACTATCAAGCTTGTCCTTATAGCGCTTTGCCAGCAATTGTGTAAAACTTGAGACCATGCGGAGCGGTTCCTGCAAATCGTGAGAGGCAACATAGGCAAATTGTTCAAGTTCTGCATTTGAACGTTTCAATTCCTCAGCATGTTTTCTTAAATCCATGTTTGCCTGATTGAGTGCATCAGCATATTCCCGTATAACTTCAAGAGATTGTTTGTATTTCAGAACAAATATTACTGCTATCCATATGATTATGAGTGATAACAGGCGATTCGTTAAATAAATTGCCATTTTCTCGTAGGGAGGCGATATAAAGATGCCCAATATAGTTAAGGCACTCACTATTATGCCGGCTATAATCGTATGCAGGTTCTTGGGTAACCATAGAGAAAGTAAGATTACAGCCGCATAAGGTACAGCGGCAGCAATGCCCAATGGCGTTGACCTGTCGAAAAGGAATATCCCAACTGCGAGGGCAATGCTGATTATGATGATCCGATTGCTGTTATCACTTTTATTCATCAGGATAAAAAACTAACAGAAGAATAGCATATCGGTACTGCTTTATCAATCGGCGGTGCAAAGCACTTTACTGTCACTTTATTGCTAATTTTCCCCTTGCATATGCTGCGTAACTATTGTATATTAGGCACACTAAAAAAGTAGTAGAGAAATAGTATAACCATAAAAAAGGATTGTGACTATGGCAGTAGCTGAAAAGAGGATTTTCAGGATTGAGATTGATCCAAAATTATGCAAGGGCTGTGTTATATGCGTAGATTTCTGCCCCACCAATGTGCTGTCTATGGATGGGACTCTTTGTGTAGTTAAAGACCTTGAAGCATGTAACGGTTGTCAGCTATGTGATAACAGATGCCCTGACTTTGCAATTCAGGTATATGAAGTGTAATTCACGCTCAAAAATGCCCAGTTGCAATATCCTTACGCCGCAAATGGGCGTTTTTCAGCGTGAACTATGGAAGGAGATAGATGACTGTGCATACTAAAAAATTTATGCAGGGGAATGAGGCCTGTGCTGAGGGGGCATTTTATGCCGGCTGCAGATTCTTTGCAGGGTACCCCATAACACCATCAACAGAGGTGATGGAGATTGCGGCGGCAAGACTTCCAAAGCTTGGCGGTGTATTCATCCAGATGGAGGATGAGATAGCAAGTATATCCGCCATTATTGGAGGGTCGCTCGGAGGCATGAAGTCAATGACCGCTACCAGCGGTCCCGGATTCTCCCTGATGCAGGAGGGACTTGGTTTTGCCTGTATGACAGAGGTCCCCTGTGTAATAGTGAATGTAATGAGGAGCGGACCGTCTACAGGTTTTCCAACAGGGCCGAGCCAGTCTGATGTGATGCAGGCAAAGTGGGGGACTCACGGAGACCATCCGGCAATAGTCCTTACCCCGGCATCTGTTCAGGAGTTGTTCCATGAGACAGTAAGGGCATTCAACCTTTCAGAGCAATACAGGATGCCTGTTATCATTCTCTATGATGAGATTGTAGGGCATATGAGGGAGGCGATAACCATACCGGCCCCCGGTGAAATTGAAGTTATTGACCGGTTAAGGCCAACCTGCTCTCCGGCTGAATATAAACCTTATGATACCTCGCATGGTGATGTGGCTCCGCTTGCAGCATACGGAGAAGGGTACAGATTCCATGTGACAGGTCTTTACCATGGGGAAGATGGTTTTCCTACAAATAATACAAAGCTGATAGAGGAGGCAGGCCTGAGGCTTTTGAGAAAAGTAGACAATAACAGGGATAAGATCTGCAAAAACGAAGAGTTGTATCTTGATGATGCTGAGATTGGTGTATTCGCATATGGTGTTTCTGCAAAGTCCGCTAAATTTGCCGTAAAAGAACTGAGGAAGAAAGGGATCAAGGCAGGTCTACTGCGGCCTTTAACGATCTGGCCGTTTCCTGAGAAGGCTGTGGAAGAGTTGTCAAAACAGGTCAGGGCTATTATAGTGCCGGAGATGAATTTAGGGCAGATAGTATATGAAGTGGAAAGGGTGGCTCAGGGAAGGTGTGAGGTTAAAGGCGTGTTAAGGGCTGATACAGAGCCTATTAAGCCTGCTCAGATAATTGAGAGTATCACAGGAAATGGTTTTTTCCCGTCTGCTTCAAAGATGAATGAGATGATGGTGGAGCGGGATATGTTAGACGGTTAAGAAAGGATGATGTTCCTATGAGTATGCCGACTGAAGAAACAAGGCCATTGGCAAAGAAGAAAAAGAAGGTTCCCTTTAATTATTCCCCCTATATCAGGGGTGGGAAACTTCCGCATATCTGGTGTCCCGGATGCGGACATGGGATTGTGTTAAAGAGCCTCCTGAGGGCAGTACAGACTACAGGTCTGTCTCAGGATGATATTGCTGTAATATCCGGGATTGGCTGTTCCAGCAGGACGCCGGGTTATATTGATTTTAATACACTGCATACCTTACATGGCAGGGCGCTTGCTTATGCGACAGGGGTAAAGCTTGCAAAGCCCAAACTCAAGGTAATCGTAACAACCGGTGATGGAGATGCCCTTGCTATTGGCGGCAATCACTTTATCCATGCGTGCAGGCGTAACCTGGACATGGTGATAATGGTTTACAATAATTCCATCTATGGTATGACGAGCGGGCAGTCATCTCCAACAACACCGCTGGGGACGACCTCTACAACAGGACGTTATGGAAGTATAGAGCCCACATTCGATACATGTCAGCTTGCACAGGCAGCAGGGGCTACCTTTGTTGCAAGGGGTACAGCATATCACTTCCAGGAGCTCGAGAAGGTATTGCATGAGGCCATTATGCACAAGGGTACTGCAGTAATAGACATCATAGATGCCTGTCCTACATACTATGGCCGGTTTAACAAATACAAGACCGCGACAGAGATGATGGAGAAGATTGAGAAGGAAGGGACAGTGTCAGTAAAACAGGCTGAGAAGATGTCGCCGCAGGAGCTCGAAGGAAAACTGCTGCGCGGCATTATTTATAAATCAGACAGGCCTGAGTATCTTGATGAGTATAATAAACTGGTTGAGAGGGTGCAGAAGAAATAAAGGATTAAATAGGGACAGCGCCTATTTATTCAGCTCTGACAGTACCTGCAAATAAATAGGCGCTGTCCCTATTTATTCTTTATTCAGACAGGAGATCATATGGGACAAAGATACGAATTAAGATTCAGCGGTTCAGGCGGACAGGGGATGATATTGGCCGGAATTATAATGGCTGAGGCCGCTGCAATATATGACGGTAAGCAGGCTGTTCAGAGCCAGTCATACGGACCTGAATCAAGGGGCGGAGCATCGAGGAGTGAGGTTATTATCAGCAATGAAGAGATTGACTATCCAAAGGCAACCAGCATTGACGCCATGCTTGCCCTTACACAGGAGGCATGTAATAAGTATAGCAAGGATATCAAAGATGGCGGGATCCTCCTGATTGATTCAGATGAAGTGAAGAGTGTGCCTGCAGGGAATTATAAGGTGTACTCATTTCCTATTATTGCAACAGCCACGAATGTCCTTGGAAAGGGGATAGTGGCAAACATTATCTCTCTTGGTATAATGACAGAGCTGACCAAAGTTATATCTTCCGATGCCATGGAGAAGGCGGTGCTTGCCCGTGTTCCTGCGGCATTTACAGAGTTGAATAAAAAGGCCATTCAATTAGGTTTTGAAAAGGGAGCTGTCCTGACACCAACCAGGTCATAAGGCAGCGCCCCTGTAATTTCAACTCTCACCATATCGCCCGGAACAGGCATATTTCCCGGATCGCACTTCAGATAGACTACGCCATCAACCTCAGGTGCATGTCCATATGTGCGGCCTTCCAGTAGGTACTCCGGCTCCTTTGACTTTCCGTCTACTAAAACGGTTTGTTCAGTTCCAATAAGTTTCTGATTTTTCCTGAGGGATATGCCCTGCTGAATTTCCATTATTATATTTTGTCTCTCGACCCTCTTTTTTTCTCCAACCTGGCGCTTCATTGAATATGCCTCAGTCCCCTCTTCATGTGAATAAGTAAAGACGCCGAGCCGGTCGAATTCCATATCCTCAACAAACTCTTTCAGCTCATTAAACTGTTTTTCTGTTTCTCCGGGAAACCCGACAATAAGGGATGTGCGGATCACTACATCAGGTATTTCCTTTCGCAGTTTTTCGATTGTCCTGTATATGCCGGATTTAGTATGCCCCCTGTGCATCTTTCGAAGGATGGTGTCATTGACATGCTGTACCGGCATGTCAATATAATTA
>Ga0209323_10002540_pt1 | contig 12110 bp, 7 predicted proteins | sample Rifsed19ft2_FD_184014 | JGI IMG/M metagenome (GOLD analysis project Ga0209323, IMG submission 184014) | Soil microbial communities from Rifle, Colorado, USA - sediment 19ft 2 (version 2) | ecosystem: Environmental > Terrestrial > Deep subsurface > Rock core/Sediment | place: Rifle, Colorado...
GCATCCCCTAATTGAAATATGAAGGTGACCCTGGACTCATCTCTATTCTGAAATCTAATTCCTACTCATGCATTAAGAGGTTGAAAAATCTTTATAATTTTAAAGGAATACAACGAATAGATGTAATTGTTTTCCAGGCAAATCAAAACAATATCAGGTTTATTTCCACAATCCCCGCATCCCTCTCGCTGCACGAGTCAGGTTGGTGGCGGTTTTTCATTATGGCTAATAACTCCAGTTTTCGTGGCGTAATGGACTTCTATTCAATTCCGCTTTATAAGACCTCCACTTTGGTAAATAATTGTCCATAAAAGCAATAAATCTTTCATTATGGTGTCGTTCCAAAAGGTGTACCATCTCATGCACGATGATATATTCCAGGCAATAAATGGGCTTTTTTGCTAATTCAAGGTTTATCCAAATTCGTTTCTTTTCGATGGTGCAAGAACCCCATTTGGTTTTCATGAGTTTAACCTGCCATTCGCCAATCCTTACCTTCAGTTTCTTTTCCCACTTTTCAATCAGTTCGGGTATTTGTTTTTTCAGTTGAATCCGATACCATTCGTTCATTATTTCATGCCTTTTGGCAATTGTTGCTTCAGGTCTTGTATATAAATCTATATATGTTTTGCTTCTTAAAACTATTTTGGGCGGTTCATCAACTTCAACTACATTCAACAAATATCTTTTACCCTGAAAGTAATGGCTTTCCCTGTTTTTGTATTCTCTTGGTGAAAATCTTTCCTGTTCTTCAAATTTTCGTTGATTCCGTTTAATCCAACCTAATTTTGAAATGGCAAATAAACGAATAATATCTTCATTTACCCACAACGGTACGGCAATACGAACCCTGCCCGTTGGTGGGTAAACAGCAAGATGTATGTTCTTTATGCCTTTACGTACGACATCCATTTTAATATTCCTTATGGTGATTTGCTCCATTAATAATCCTTCTGGTTTTTCACCAATTCAACGATGTATGCCACGTCAGGCTCTTTTATTTGATACGTATCCAATACTTCCTTAATAGCGTACTCTACTTCGCGTGTCTTAATTCTATTATCCCGCCAAACATCTTTTTTCGTTGTCATAATTTTATGGTCTAATTCGATTGCCAATGCCTCATTATTACCCAGGTTGTCATACAATGCTCTTTTCGCATTGGTATCGAGAGAAACAGGATATTCCGTTGAAGTGTTTGGCTTTTTAACCTTCCTTGAAAGAGCTATGAATTCATTCAAATACTTTTCATACTCCAAAGTGGCTTCTTTTCTCATTTTTATTAACTCATCCAATAGCACACTCATTTTCTCATAATACATCGGGTTGGTCGGGCTTTCCTCGATGATTACCCTCCGCAAGTTGTTTTCAATAGTTTCTGCCATCGCATCTTTATCGCCTTGTATATTTTTAGGCAAATCCTTGATGGCGTCTTTGCCTTAAAATATACAAGGCGATAAAGAACTCAAATCATCAAAGTTGGCTAACATTCGGCTCTCTTCTGCACCAATGTAGCTGTCTATCAAATGGCGCATGGCAGGTTCGTATTGCTTCAGGTCAATATAGTCGCCACTAGCAAGCTGAATTTCTTTTCGCAGGTTCTCAAAGTGTCTGACGTCGTTTTTGACGTGCTCGGTTTCCTTTTCGGTATAACCTGCTTCTTTCATTTCATCCGCTATGTTGGCATAAGCCCGAATGAGTGCAATGGTACGCTTGTATAAAGCCACTCGTCTTGGTTCGGTGTCTTTTAGCTCATCTAGGTTTTCTGTGTTCTTGCCACAGAAGTAGCGAATATGTGCTAAAGTATCTTTGGGCGGTTCAACAGGCTCGCACAAGGCTTTGATGGCTTCTAATGCCTCATCCAGGCTTTCTTTGCCGTTCTTTAACCGGTCTTTCAATAAGCCTTCTACATCCGATTTTTCATAAGCATCAAACGCCCCGGAAGTGTAATCCTTGAATGCATGCTTCAGGCTGTCAAACAAATCCATGTAGTCTATGATGTACCCGTAGTCTTTATCCTCGCCATCCAGACGGTTTACACGGCATACTGCCTGAAATAAACCATGGTCTTTCAGATTTTTATCAACGTATAAATAGGTTGCTGGGGGAGCATCAAAGCCGGTAAGTAGTTTGCCTACAACAATGAGCAGTTTCATCTGGACAGGTTCTTCTACAAATTTGGTCTTCACCTCTTTTTCAAACTGTTCTACTCTATTGATGGCGGTATCGGGGTCTTCGTTAAAATAATGTGCCAGCATTTTCCGGTAAATCTCAAAACGTTGTAATTTTTCCGTATAACCTTCGCCTGTTTCTTCGCCCTTGATGTCGGCATGGGTCGGAACGAAAGACGTGATGATAGCACAATTCTTCAGCCCTGCGTTTTGAAACAATTCATAATAACGGCAGGCATTGTAGATGCTATCTGAAACCAACATAGCATTGCCTCTGCCGTTTTGCAGCCGTTCTTTTTTCTCCATGTCCATCATAATGTCAATCACGATTTTCTCTAAACGGGATTTTGAACTGAACACCTTTTTCAGCGTTCCCCATTTTTGCTTCAGTTCGGTTTTGGCAAACTCGGTAAGTCCACGGGTTTTCAGTTCAAACCATTCGTCTATCTTTTCAAGGGAAGTGATTTTTTGCTCAATGTCTCTGGCTTCGTAGCGTAAGTCCAAAATAACTTTGTCATTTACGGCTTCATCAAATTTGTAGGTGTGAATGTATTTGCCGAATACTTCCATACTTGTTTGCTTATCGGCCTTCAAGAGCGGTGTTCCCGTAAAACCGATGAACAAAGCATCAGGCAAAAATCCTTTCATGGCTTCATGCAATTTACCCGATTGTGTGCGGTGGCACTCATCCACAAATACATAAATATCTCCTTTGGCTTTAAAGTCGGTCGGAATGCTGCTCTTCAATTCCTGCAAATAGGCGTCCACGTCGCCTTCTTCTTTTCCGCCAAACTTATGCACCAGCGAACATAAGAGCCAGGGCGAATTGTCGTTGAGTTTGTTCAGTAAATCTTTCCCGCTTTTGGTGCGGTAGATTTTTTCTGAAACTCCGTTGTAAACCTTTTCAATTTGCTCGTCTAATTCTTCACGGTCGGTAATGATAAGAGCCCTGCCGTTTGGATTGAATTCTCTTATCCATTTGGTGAGCCACACCATTATCAGACTCTTTCCACTTCCTTGAGTATGCCAAATGATACCGCCTTCTCTGCGCCTTACATGGTCTTGTGCCGCCTTGACACCGAAATACTGGTTATGTCGGCAGTGTTTTTTGATGCCGCGGTCATACACAATAAAATCATGCAACAGTTCAATAAACCGTTCTTTGTTGAGTAACTCCACGATATTTTTATCCAAAGGATACTTATATTGGGCGGCTCGTTCCCTGATGGGTTTAGTGAGTCTCAACAGATAAGCATCGTTCTTATTGATGTCTTCATTTACCTCTTTCCATTTCCAAAAGTATTTTTCCTTGGTTTCAATGGCTCCATAAGCAATCCCTTCTATGTCGTTTCCTGCCATTACATATTGAATGGTTGAGAAAAACGGCTTGATGAAAATATGTTTCTGACTGTCTAAATTCTGCCGGATACCTTCGGAAATTGAAACGGTGCTTCGTTTGAGTTCCAGGACACCCAAGGCAATGCCGTTTACATACAGCACAATATCGGGGCGTTTGTTGTGAATACCCTTTATGGTAACTTCTTCGGCAATGGCAAAGTCGTTTCCCAAGGGGTTTTGCCAATCTATGAGCCAAACGGTTGGTTTTTTCTGCCCGATTATTTCTGGCTGCACTGTAACGCCATAGCGAAGCATGGAATACACTTCTTTATTAACATTGTAGAGCGATTTGCTTTGGTCACCTGCAACTTTGCCAAACTCATACAAGGCTTTGCCTATCAGGTTTTGGCTGTATCCTTTTTTGATGAGCCATGCGGTCAAGATTTCTTCTTCAATGTTGCTGTTATCTTCCCGCTCTTCCCAATTACCCAAATAACGATACTTCAACTCATTATGGAATAAAGCAATCACACGGTTTTGGGTTTCTCGTTCGATCTGTCCGACAGTGGATAGTTGCATAACGTATATCCCCTCTGTTATTTAAACAACTGCAAATAGGCAGTAAAGGCATATATCTTGCCCCGCTTGCCGCCGGTGATTTCATTCAATATCCCTAACTGCTCCAAATCGGCAATAAGTTTATAAGCCGATGCCGGTGATACACCCGTCACCTGCCCCACCTTGGCAGCGTCAATCATCGGACGTTGATATAAGCAATGAAGGATCTTTTGGGCGTTTGCCGTTCTGCTGCCTAATGACTGTATCTGGCGGTCAACCTGTTTTTGCAGTTTGAGGATGTTGTCAAACGTGGAAATACTGCTTTTAGCTGTTTCAATAACCCCCACCAGAAAAAATTTGAACCATTGTAACAGGTCGTTTTTTTCTCTCACCCTCGTCAGGTTATCATAATAAAGCGTTCTATTACGCTCGAAAAAATCAGAGAGGTATAACACGGGCTGTTTTAATATCCCCTTACTGACCAGATACAAGGTAATCAGCAGCCGCCCCACGCGGCCATTGCCGTCCAGAAACGGGTGGATGGTTTCAAATTGGTAATGCACCAGGGCAATCTTTAATAACTCAGGAAAATACTGGTTATCGTTATGCATAAACTGCTCAATATCGCCCATCAACTCACCGATAGTGGTATGCACAGGTGGAACAAAAACTGCGTCGTTGATGGTCGCCCCGCCAATCCAATTTTGACTATGCCTGAATGCGCCCGGTTCCTTATGTTTGCCTCGCACACCTTGCAACAAAGTCTTGTGGGCATCCCTCATCAACCGGGTGGAAAAGGGCAGTGTCTGTAACTTTGCAATTGCCTCATTCATGGCAGCCACATAATTTTGCACCTCTTCCCAGTCGTCTCTTTTATCTAAAGCAAGGTCCTCTTTATCTAAAAGAGCTTCTTCCATGTTTGTCTGGGTGCCTTCAATCTTGCTGGATTGAGTAGCCTCCTTCAACACATGCATACTAATGAAGAGATCAATATTGGGGATGTATTCCGAATACATATCCAGACTGCCCAATTCCCGGTCTGCCTGCCCAAGCAACTGAATCAACTCCATATTGTCCAGCATCCATGCACGATTGATTGGATTGGGCTGAAAACTCTTATAATGTCCTTGTTGCACGTAGCAACCTGCTTGAAATTTTTTCATCGGAACATCCCTACATAAAATTAAAATAACTACGACTGTTATTTTAGATTATACCTAAAAACTAAAATAGCGCAACTGATTGTTTTAGTTTCTCATACAAACAGGTAACTTTTTAACAAGTTGAGAAAAATAATCTTTCTTCCTTTATTCCCCCTTTTAAAAGGGGGATATAGGGGTTGTTGCCTCAATTTGTTAAGAAGTTACACAAACCTCGTCTTCCCGGTCAAAAGCTCCTGCATCATGCCCTGCTTTATCATTTTATATTTTTCCAATTTCTTTTCCAGGGCTTCTATTTCGGCATCCATGTTGGAAAGGATTTGGGCGATGCGGGTTTGCTCTTCTATTGTAGATGGAATCGAAATCTCAATTTCTTTCAAGTTTGTTTTAGAAATACCAAACACGGAAACACCTGTTGATACTCTAATCAGGGCATCTTTTACGCCTTTGTAATTGCGCAAATTTCCCTTGAAACCATCTGCTAGAATATTTTTATTACCTCTTAGTAAAAGAGTATGAAGTCCAGCTATAATTTTTCTTTTCCCAATATTATTAATTTCAATACACGCACCAAGACCTTCATAATCTTCTGAAGCATCAGCAATAACTAAATCACCATTTTCTAATAAAGGAACACCCGTGATTTTTCCTTTATCAATAAAAGGTAGTTCATTCTTTGAGCAATCGAGAAAACAATTCCATCTTGTATGAATATCTCCATAGTGGATATATTCTACTTCGCCGCTTTCGAGCAAATCAGCTCTTGCATTATTAGCTGTATTTAGAAATCTGAACACATCCCCCAACTTCTTCACTTCCCACCCCTCTTTCGGTTTCAGCAACTCCTGCATTGCCCCTTGCTTGATGTTTCGCTTTTTGGCAATGAGTTTTTCTAATTGGGTAATGAGTGCATCGGCATCGTTCAAGGCGGTGGCAATGGCGTTTTGCTCGGCTTTTGGTGGTATAACTATTTTAAAAAAACGAATATCAGTGAGAGATAAATTCGGTCTTGCGGATTCAACTTGGCTCCCAATTAGTTTTTTTATTGTACTTGGTGATTGAAAAAAGTGAAATAAATAAGAACGATTTGTTTTCGCAGTGGGACGAAACAAGCAAACAGCCTGATTAATGTTGGCAGGAATATCTAAATTAAAAATACAGGCTCTTCCGATTGATGCACCAACGATATTTATTAGTATATCACCATTATTTAATTGACTATTTCTTTGTTTTTCAGAAAAACTAAAAGGCAGATATTTAGGTTCTGTTATATCTAACCAACCGTCTCGAACATTCTCACTTGTTACAAATAAGACACCATAATCTTGGTAAGAAAAGCCCTGCCATCTTGGTGATGCCCCTTTTGTTATTTTCTCCGAAAGGTCAGAACCTAATTTTACCTCCCAATCCCTCGGAATTATCCCAACCTCTGTCTGCTTATATCCTTCCGCTATCTTATTCATCGCAGCCCCCTGAAAGCTCCGCTTCGATTTCTTCAATGCTAGGCAGGCTGGACTTCAGGTTATCGGGCAGGGAACGGGTCAGTTCGTACTCGGATATGCCGATGGGTTTATGCACATCCCGCAGGGCATACTCGGCAAGGATTCTGTCTTTGGTCTGACACAAAATAAGCCCAATCGTCGGCTGGTCGGTCTGGTGTTTGAGATAGTCATCAACTGCGGAACAGTAGAAATTCATTTTGCCTGCGTATTCCGGCTTAAAATCACCTTTTTTCAGTTCAATCACGATAAAGCAACGCAGTTTGAGATGATAAAACAAAAGGTCAATATAAAAATCCTTATCGCTGATGGTCAGTTGATATTGTCTCCCGACAAAAGAAAATCCTGCACCAAGTTCAAGCAGGAATTTTTCGAGATGTTTTATCAGTTCTGTTTCCATCTCGCGTTCATTAAAAGGTTCTGTCAGTGTCAGAAAGTCAAAAATATACGGGTCTTTCAATGACTGCCGGGCAAGGTCGGACTGCGGGTCAGGCAACGTAAGACTGAAATTCGATACCGCCTTTCCCTGTCGTAAGTGTGCGCCGCTTTTAATCATCAACCCCAAAGTGTCCCTGCTCCATCCGTTTTGAATGGTTTGTTCCATATACCAGAAACGGCTGGATAGGTCTTTAACCCTTTCCATGAGCAGGATATTGTGACCCCAGGGGATTTGGGCAACAAGCCGTTGCACAATTACCGAATGTTCATTTACGGGTAATTGACCCACAGCTTGTGGCACTTTTAATACATCTTTATTTTCAGCTTGTTGTAATTGTGCCACAGCCTGTGGCATTATTGGCAATATATTCGGGTATTCACGATAAAAGCGAAGCATTCGCTTGATGTTCCGCTCGGAAAATCCTTTCTCTTCTGGCAACTCATTTCGTATATCTCTGGCAAGACGCGGAATAACCGCGGTTCCCCACCCTTCACGATCTTGCCTCTCCTGAATCATTCGCCCGATGTCCCAGTACATCAAAATCATCTCCGAGTTTGCGGAAAGTGTTGCCTTCACCTGCGCCTGGCGAATGCGGGTTTTAATGTCGCTTAATAAATTGCCGTAAAGCACAAGGCTGGTTCTATTATTTTTTATTTCCATACAAACCCCATACTTTTCAGGTGTGCTTTGACTTTGGCTTCCAGCTCGCTTACTTCTGCGGTCTGCCTTGGCAAAGGCGCTTCATACCGCTCCGCCAGTTCTTTAATGCGTTGGGTCAGGCGGTGGCTGATGTTGTCCATTTCGATGCGGATGCGTTGCTCCATGCTGTGCATCCATTTTTTTTCCGCCACGATGGTTTTTATTTCATCAATGCTTAGTTTTGGATATTGGGCAATCACCTTCTTTTCCAAATCGGCTTTTGCGGTTTTTATGTTCGCCAGCGCTTCGGCTTCGTCATCCATCAGCTTTTTATACCGCCCAAGCATGTCGTATTCTTCGGCATTATCGGCATTACGTTTCCCTAATTCCTTAATGGCTTTTGTCAGATTGCCCTTGCTGATTTTGCCTTTGTCATCTATAGCATTGGCAAGCAAACCCTCTTCGCCTCCGTGTTCTTCCCGCATCTCATCCATTTTGGCGTTCAGGGTTTCGGCTTGCGCCTCCAAATCGTCAATGGCTTTTTGCTCTTTGGCAAAATATTCCTGTATGATTAAAGCAGGAGGAATCAGCCTGCCTTCCAAACCTTCAATGCCCGCCACCTGTTTCACAACTTCTTTATCGCCTTTTTTGGTTTTCTTCTCTATGCGTTTTACTTCGCTGCCTGCCTTCCAGCCATCGGCTGCCAGTTCGTACATATCATCCTGCATCGTTTCTGCCCAATAATCCATCAGATGTTGATACATGGCGTATTTATCGGTCAACTGTTTTCCTGTGTAATGTTTCAAAAGGTTTTCAGAAATCTTGTATATCTCCTGCTTGGGGTGCAAACCTTTGTTTAATGACTTGGTGTAAGCGGTGGTTTCTTTTTTCCATGTGTCAAACACGGCGTCCATCTTTTTGCTGAAGGCGGTAAACTCCGGATGGTGGAAAATGGTGTTTTTGATTTCCTCTTTGGCAATGCACAAAGCGGAGTAGTTTTTCCGTTTGCCTGGCTTGAATAAGGCGCTTTTTAAAGTGGGATACACCTCCCAATACTTACCCAAATCGTCAATATCGTGGTTGGGAATATCGCCCAGCAAATGGGCTTCAATGTCCTGTAAATCCTCTGCTTCCTGGCTGTCAATGTATCGGGGGATGTTCAGGTTGTAATCGTTCTTCGGGTCGGCAATTTCCGAAATGGGAATGATGCGTGAATATTTTGGTATTTCGATGCGGTTGTTGAAGGTGTCCACAATCTTGTGGATGTCCTGCTCCCGAAGGCGGTTTTTGTTGCCGTCTTTAATAAAGCCCTTGCCCGCATCAATCATAAAAATATCTTTGCGGTTTTGTGCGTCTTCTTTATCAATGACGATTAAACAAGCGGCAATGCCCGTTCCGTAAAACAAGTTGGGCGGCAAACCAATAATGCCTTTGATATAACCCTTTTGAATAATCTTCTTGCGAAGATCGGCCTCAGCATTTCCGCGAAACAATACGCCCAACGGCATAACAATACAACCCTTGCCTTTTGATTTCAGGGATTTGATCAGATGCAGGAGAAAAGCAAAGTCTCCATTCTTTTTGGGCGGCAGGGCGTCGTATCCTTCAAAACGTTTATAAATATCGTTGGCGGGGTTCCATCCATTCATCCAGGCTTTGTGGCTAAAAGGCGGATTAGCAACAGCATAGTCAAATTGTTTTAGTTCGCCCGTGGACTCGTCAGTAAACTGAGGCGATGCCAGCGTATTTCCTTGCACAATTTCAGAAGCAGGGTTGCCATGCAGCCACATATTCATAACTGCCAGGGCTCGTGTGGCATTATCGTTTTCCTGTCCGTAAATGGAAATTGATTTACCCGCTTCATCGGCTACTTTTAGCAGCAAAGAACCCGAACCGGGGGTAGGGTCATATACTGTGGTTTGTCCGGTGATTTTATGCGGATTGATGCCAATTACTTTTGCCATAATGCGGGACACTTCGGCAGGTGTGTAGAATTGTCCTTTACTCTTTCCGCTTTCCGTAGCGAAGTGCCGCATCAGGTATTCGTAGGCGTCTCCAAGTATGTCGTCGCCCTCTGCGCGGTTACTGCTGAAATCCAGTTCCGGCTTTTCAAATATTTCAATAAGGTTGCTCAGCCGGTCAACCTTCTCTTTGCCCTTACCCAGCTTTTCATCATCGTTAAAGTCGGCAACGGTGATAACACCGGTCAGGTCGTTGGCCTTGGCAAGTTCCCCGATAATTTTATTGATTTTGTCGCCAATGTCGGACTGCCCTTTCAGATTCACCATGTCTTTGAAACTGCCGCCTTTGGGAATGTCCACCAATGCGCCGCCTTTGTCGGATACGTATTTCATAAACAACAAAACCAATACATAGTCCTTGTATTGGCTTGCGTCCATGCTGCCTCTCAGTTCGTCGCAGCTTGCCCAAAGGGAGCTGTATAATTCTGATTTTTTTATTGCCATTATTCTATTGCCTTAGCATAAGATAAGCACTTTATTGGGAAAAGATTAAGATAATTAAAAAATAGCATGTGTATTTTAGAAGACACACAACTTAACTGAAGCATCTTTAAATATTTAGTTATCCATTTACCACGATAACGGTGAAAATGCGGTTCAATAGGTTTTTAGTATAGACAGGAAAATCCCTTTTCAAGGGTAGCTGGCTGAGTATGATAGCACTTTGCAGGAACAAATCAATACAAAATCATTCAAACAAAATGAGGCAGGGACTTTGCTGGCACTGCCTCATTAGTACAGTTCTTTACACAATCATCTGTGATTGACAATTTTTATGTAGTTTCTCTTTGTCTAAAACAAGCGGTAAAACATCTTTTCCCCTCGTGCATCCATCGTTTGAGTTCAGCGGCGGCCGCAGGTCGTCCGCTGGAACAAATGGTTAAGTTTCGTCCGCATCTATTCCAGAAATTAGACCTTTCATCCCCCAACATCGCCTCGCTCTTTGTTAGCTATGAAATTCGGCATTCGGCGGCGTCTTGCCCTGCTGCTTGACATCCCACCATATCCACTCGCCCTTTGTTAGCCATGAAATACCAAAGGCCACAATCGCTATAGCCTCCAACCAAAATACAGGATTATATTCTTTGAGAAGCGGAAGAAAGGAGTAGCCAACAATTAGGGATATGCAAAAACACATCGTATAACCGCAGGCCTTGTAGACTATATTCCTTTGCAGTTTTCTCTTTGTGGGCGCTATCTTCTTATCTTTATTTGTTTTCGGAAATAAGACTAGCGAGAAAAAGATAAGCGTCGCAAAAAACAGTGCGGCGAAGACTAAGTGAACATACCCAATTAGCTGGGCATGACTTGAAGCTGCACTATCAGGCGTGGTTGGAAAAAGCGCTACACAAACGGCGAATACGCCGCCAGCAATGCCAGCAGTGTGATCAATACGCGCGTACCCATTGTATGAAAACAGAAAAAAGCCCATTACGAAGAGAGTGCCGACGAACCAACCTCTCATACCTGTATAGTAATAGCTGCTTATGGAACTCTGAATATCAGTCTGAAAGATTATCAGTGCGCCCAAATATAACACGATGGGGAGCATAATCCCCTGAATCCCTATGATTTTTCTGAGTGTTAAATAAGAAATGATCAAAGATCTTTTATTTTGTTGTTTATTTTCCATGTGTATCTCCTCTGTTTTGGTTCAATAGCTGATCGAGAGTGAAACCTAACTATTCATTAACAATTCCATGTATCTATGCTGTACTATAGCTTATAGCTTTACTGAGCAAGGTAATTAAGGGGACATCATATATAATTTATTCATAGGATTAAGTAAGGTGTCCACGGAATTCCTCATTCTCTAATATAGGAAATTCTTACCATTTATTCGTTCCGTTTAGCATGATAACTGTGAATATACGGTTCAATAGGTTTGTAATATAGACAGGAAAATCCCTTTTCAAGGGCAGATGGCTAAGTATGATAGCACTTTGCTTATTCAAGTCAATTTAAAAACAACATCTACTTATAAAGGCAGGTCTTTAAGAACACAACTTTTCGCTTCGTCAACTTGTATCAGCGATTTTTTGTCTCAACTTAATTTTTAATTGAAAAAGCCAAAATGAAAGAGTATTATTCCACTATGAAGAAATTGAATAAAAATGCACAGGTTTTGAAATATATTATCGAACATCTATCCGCCAAGCTAGGACGGACACATTTAATAAAACTCGTCTACCTGGCCGATTACCATTCCAGAAGATTATTTGGAAAACCTGTCTCATCCTTTGATTACTACTACGATAAACAGGGACCCTTTAATAAAGAATTTT
>Ga0209323_10002543_pt1 | contig 12106 bp, 10 predicted proteins | sample Rifsed19ft2_FD_184014 | JGI IMG/M metagenome (GOLD analysis project Ga0209323, IMG submission 184014) | Soil microbial communities from Rifle, Colorado, USA - sediment 19ft 2 (version 2) | ecosystem: Environmental > Terrestrial > Deep subsurface > Rock core/Sediment | place: Rifle, Colorado...
TCCGATCTTGGCGCTGGAATTAAGGAGACCTTGAATGAACATCCTCGTCACGGGCGGAGCCGGCTATGTCGGCAGTCACTGCGTCGAAGAGTTGTGTGAGGCGGGCGAATCCGTCGTGGTCTTCGACAACCTGTTCTACGGCCACCGCCAGGCCGTCCATCCCAAAGCCGAGTTCGTCGAAGGCGATCTTCAAGACGCGGGCGCCATCAGCCGCTTGTTCGACGAGCATCACTTCGACGCCGTGATGCACTTCGCCTCGTTCACGCTCGTCGGCGAGTCAATGGAGAAGCCTTTTCTGTACCTGGGCGACAACGTCACCAACGCGCTCAACCTGTTCCGCGCGATGATCGACCACGGCGTCAAGCGCTTCATCCTGTCGTCCACGGCCAACCTGTTCGACCGGCCGGAGCGCATCCCGATCGACGAGAAGGAACACATCATCCCGGGCAGTCCTTACGGCGAGAGCAAAGCCATCATCGAGCGGCAGTTGTACTGGCTGGACAAAGTCTACGGTCTGCGCTACGCCTGCCTGCGCTACTTCAACGCTTCGGGCGCGTCGCCGACCGGGCGCATCGGCGAAGACCACGCGCCCGAATTTCACCTGATCCCGATCATCCTGCAAGTGGCGCTCGGCGTGCGCGAGAAGCTGATCGTCTTCGGCAACGATTACCCCACGCCCGACGGAACCTGCATCCGCGACTACGTCCACGTCACCGATCTGGCGCAGGCGCACATCCTGGCGCTCAAGGCACTCGACCAGGGCAGCCGCACGTACAACCTGGGCAACGGCAACGGCTACTCGGTGATGGAAGTGGTGAACACCGCCGAAGCCGTGACCGGCCGCAAGATCAAGCACGAGATCGGCCCGCGCCGCCCCGGCGACCCGGCGATTCTGATCGCCAGCAGCGAGACGATCAAGCGCGAGCTGGGCTGGAAGCCGCGCTTTGGCGCGCTGCGCGACATCGTCGCCACAGCCTGGGCGTGGCACCGGACGCACCCAAACGGGTACGACGGCAAATGAAGAATGCAGGGTGAATGCAGAATGTAGAATGTAGAAAGCGCGGTCGATCGGTTTTTCTACATTTCGCATTCTTCATTCTCAATTCCGTCATGCGCGTCGTCCTCAACGGCTGGTTCGTCAACCGACCCAACACGGGCAGCGGGCAATACCTGCGCCAGTTGATCGCGCGCCTGCCGGTTCTCGCGCCGCAGCACAACTATCACCTGATCGTGCCGCACCGCAGCTCATTCCAGGTCATCGACCTTACACGAGACGCCATTCATCAATTATCCAACTATCCGGCTAACCGACTATCCAACCTCAGAAAACTCCTTTTTGAACAGTCGATTATTCCCCGCGCGGCCAACGCACTCCAGGCCGACCTGATTCACGTCCCGTACTGGGCGCCGCCGCTCAAGGCGCGCGCGCCGATCGTCGTCACCATTCACGACATCATTCCGCTGCTGCTCAAAGAGTATCGCGGCGGGCCGCCGGTGCGGCTGTACACCGGACTCGTCGCGGCCGCCGCGCGCGGCGCGGTGTCGATCCTCACCGATTCCGAAGCCTCGCGACACGACATCGTCCAGCACCTGCGCGTGCCCGAATCGCGCGTGCGGACGATCTACCTGGCCGCCGATCGGGCGTTCACGCCCAAGCCCAACGCGGTCGACCACGCCGCCGTCCGCCGCAAGTACCACCTGCCCGATAGCTACGTGCTATACCTGGGTGGGTTCGATCCGCGCAAGAACGTCGAAGCCGCGCTCCAGATTTACACGTGGGGGCAAGACGCCATCGGCCATACGCACCCGCTCGTCGTCGCCGGGCGGCTACCCGAACGGGGCGACCGGTTCACCGTCGATCCGCGCGAGATCGCCCGTCAGATCGAGGTCGAGGACGTGGTGCGTTTCATCGGGGAAGTCGATGAAGCAGACAAAGCTGCGCTGTATCAAGGCGCGACGGCGTTCGTGTATCCGTCGCGTTACGAGGGTTTCGGCCTGCCCGTGCTCGAAGCGCTGGCGTGCGGTGTGCCGGTCGTCGGATCGGATGCGGCTTCGATCCCCGAAGTCGTCGGCGACGCCGGATCGCTGGTGAAGCCCGACGATGCTCGCGCGATGGCCGGCGCGTTGATCGCCGTTGTCACCGAGCCACCGCTGCGCGCCGCACTCAGTGAACGCGCCGTCAAGCAAGCCGCCAGGTTCTCTTGGGACAAGACCGTGCGCGAGACGCTCGAAGCCTACGAATCCGTATTTATCCGCTAATCTCCGCGAATGTCCGCGAATCATCTGCAATCGGCAATCCGCAATCGGCAATCGGCAACCCCGCCAGGCGGGGCGCAAGCAGTCGATGTGGTGCTCTTTGCTGCCTGGCTTGCACTCTATACGCTCACGCTAACTCCTTCGGTTCTCTCTGCCGACAACGGCGAATTTCAACTTGTTGCCTGGAAACTCGGCATCGCCCACCCGCCGGGCTATCCACTGTATACGCTCGCCGGATTCCTGTTCTCGCGCTTGTTTGCCTCTCCAGCCTTCGCCCTCAACCTGCTGAGCGCGATTCTCGCGGCGACGACACTCGTTCTGATCAGCCGAACGGTTCGCACCGCCACCGGCTCGACGCTCGCCGGCCTCGCCGCCGCCGTCATCCTCGGCACATCGACCACCTTTTGGGCGCAGGCGACCACCGCCAACATCCGCATGCCGACCGCTCTGTTCACCGCATGGTGCGTTTACGCCCTCGTCAAGCACCAACACACCATCCAACTATCCAACTATCCAACCACCCAACTATCCAACTACCCAACTATCCAACTATCCAACCATCCAACCACCCGGCCCTACCTGACCCAATTCGCCCTGGCCTTCTCGCTCGGGCTTGGGCATCACCCCTCACTGTTGTTTCCGGGAATCTTCTTTCTCATCTACCTTCTTCTCGTCGATCCCTCGTTAGTCAAACAGCCCCGCCGCTGGATTCGACCTGCGCTTGTTTTCTTCGCCGGCTTGTTTGTCTTGCTCTACCTGCTGATTCGCAGCGCAACCGGCGGGACACTTGCCGATGGAGAATCGACCGCCGCACTCACCCAACCTGACAAGTTGCTCGATTACATTCTGGCGCGCGGCTTCGAGGGTGACTTTTTCTACTTCGTCAATACCCGACCCGACTTGCTCGGCGATCGATTAGCCTTACTGCCGACGCTGTTCAACTTTCAGTTCAATATCGGTGCGCTCGCCGTCGCCGCGATCGGCATCTGGACATGCCTTCGACGAGACTGGCGGCTGCTGATTCTGCTGCTCGGCGGCATCGCAGTCCATACGTTCGTCACGCTGGCCTATCGCGCGCCGCAGACCGTCGAGTACCTGATGCCGGCGTATGTGTTGTTTGCCATTCTCGCCGGCTGCGGCGTCGGGCAACTTGAGATCGGAGTGCAGGCTTCAGCCTGCGGCGGGCTAAAGCCCGCATTCCGACTCGTTCTAGCCGCACTCGCGCTGCTTGCCGGCCTGGCGCGTGGACTGGATAATCTGCCATCCTTCGCTTGGCTCTCGCAGCACGAAGACGCGCGCGCGTATGCTGAGTCGCTTCTCGACGACGTGCCGGCCGACGCCATCATCCTTTCGAACTGGCACTGGGCCAACCCGCTGTGGTACTTGCAGCAAGTCGAAGGGCTGCGCCCCAACGTCGATGTGCGCTATATCTATCCGCGCGGCGAGCCGCTGGCGACCTCGTGGCTCAACGCCATCCACCAGGCGCTCGCGACGGGCCGCCCGGTCGTCGTGGATATGTTCTTCCGTGAAGAGTTCAGCGCCTCGCCTTATTTTTTCGAGCCGATCAGCCGCGAAGCATTCCAGGTGCGCGAATCTCCGGCTTCCCGTCTCCCGGCGGATTTCACACTGCGCGAAGCCGGGTTCGGCAACTCATTCACCTTGCTCGGCTATCGACTGCTCGATCAGCGCACCACGCCAGCCGAGCCGCTGACGCTCTTCCTCGCCTGGCGCGTCGAGACGCAACCCGACCGCGACTACTCGTTCTTCGTCCACCTCGTCGATGCGACGGGGCGCGTCATCGGCCAGTCCGATCGCACTTTGCCTACCACGCGCTACAAGCCCGGCGATGTCATCGTCGAGCGGTTCTTCGTCGTCCCTCTGCCCAATGTTCCGCCCGGCGACTACTCACTCTTCACCGGCATCTACTCGGTCGAGGGCGGCAGCATCGTTCCGCTTGCCGACCGAATTGAAGTCGCCACGGCCACCATCCAACCAACCAGCCAACTAACCAACCAGCCACCTCCGCCAGCCGTCGCCCTCTCCAACGGCATTTACTTTCTCGGCGCGACCGCGTCACCTCCGCTCACCCAATCGTTGAAACCCGGAGACCGCCTCACGCTCGATCTGCGCTTCCTCGCCACGCGGCCGCTCACGCGCGATTACGTCGTCTCGGTGCAGATGATCGGATCGGGCTACTCATGGAAGGCGGCATCCGACTCCGTGCCTGCACTCGGCGCGATTCCAACGCTCAAATGGATCGCCGGATCGGAAATTATCGATCGGCACGTCATCGACATTCCGCCCGACGCCCCACCTGGCCCGGCGACCGTCTCGTTGATCCTCTACGACAACTTCACCCGGCAACCGCTCGCTCTTCTCGACGAGCAGCTCGTCCAGCAGGGCCAATCGATCCCGCTCGGCGCGTGGACCCTTGCGCCCTGAATCACTCAGAGACTGTCGGCTCTCCCGGCTTGAGCGGGATATAGGACGCGGATGAACACGGACAAACACGGATCAGAACATCAATCCGTGTGAATCCGCGTAATCCGTGTCCCAGGAATCTGTAGGTCAGCCCGCGAGACGTGGGCCTGGAGCATTTGTGTGCAATCCCCAGCCAACACACGCCTTCGGCGGGTGCAGTGGCGCGGCTGGCATCCGTTTATCCGGTGTCTATTCGATGCGGCGATTTGGAATGCAGCAGCCCCGCACTCGCCCAAGCCCACCCGGCTTCATGTTATAATCTCACCTTACGCAAGAGACCATTTCACCGCCGAGAACGCAGAGGGCGCGGAGCGGATTTCCAAGCAAATCTCTGCGTTCTCCGCGCACTCTGCGGTAAAGTCCTGCCCGACTGCGTAAGGTGAGTTATAATCTCTAGCGCCGGCCCGCCTGCGGGCCGCTTTTTCTGCCACGCGCATGAAACCGAAACGCGGCAACCTGATCAAAATCGCCATCAGTCTGATCGTGCTGATTCTCGTCCTCGCCAACGCGGGCGCGGAGGGCGTGCTCGACCGGCTGCGCGGCGTCGATCTGCGATGGGTCGCGCTGGCGATAGGGATTCACCTAATCGGCGTGGGCATCCGTGCCTATCGCTGGTGGCTGCTCATCGCGTCGTTGGGAACGCCGGTTCCCTTTGGGCGACTGCTCTATCTGTACCTGGTCGGCATTTTCTTCAACACCTTTTTGCCCACCGGCATCGGCGGCGACGTAGTCAAGATCATCGAACTGGCTCCCGATCGAGGCGGCGCGAATGCGTTCAGCACCGTCTTCGCCGATCGACTGACCGGCATCCTCGGTTCGTCGCTGATCGCGCTCGTCGTCGCGCTTGCCGATCCGGCGGACGTGCCCGCCGAGTTACGAACGCTGGTCGTCGCCGTGTCGGCGGGCATCCTGCTGGCTGCGACGGTGATGACACAGGGTCGCTGGCTCGACCGGCTCATCGGGCGGAAGTTCTTCAGCCGCCTGCCGATGGCCGACCGTCTGCGCAGACTCTATGCCGCGCTCACATCGTATTCGCCCGGCGCGATCGCCCGCTCGACGCTGGTCTCGCTGCCGTTCACCGTCACGCTGATCGCCACGCAGTACATCCTGTCGATCGCGCTCGGCCTGAGCATCGACCCGCGCTATTTCATCCTGTTTACGCCGATCATCGCGCTGACGCAGGCGCTGCCGATCTCGCTCAACGGGCTGGGCATTCGGGAAGGCGCACTGGGCGCGCTGTTCGAGTCGATCGGGGCCGAGAATCAGAACGGCGTCGCCGTGTCGCTGCTATACTACGCGGTGCGCGGGCTGACGGGACTGGCGGGCGGCGCGCTGTACATCATCGGCAACGTGCGCGGCGCGAACCAGCCAACTAGCCAACCGACCAACCAACGAATCAGCGAATCAACGAGTCAGCGATCATCTGCGCCTTCAACCACCGACTCGCCAACTCGCGGATAGCCGAAATCAGAAGTAATCGCCAGCACATCTCACACTCTAACTCACACCTATGACCTTGTTTTCCGACTGGCTCAAGATTTACCTCGTTCGCTTCGAGATTCTGCGCCGCCCGACAGACGTCTACATCATTTCATATCCGAAGTCCGGCCGAACCTGGCTGCGCGTGCTGCTGGGCAAAGCCATCTGCCTCAAGTATGGCTTGCCGGACGCCCTGATGCTCGACACACACCGGCTCACCACCACCGCCGGGCTGCTGCGCACACACTTCGTTCACGATTACTCGGAGATTCTGAGCGGGCTGCATTATTGCCGCCTGCCGGCAGACAAGCGCGAGTACGCGAAGAAGAAAGTGATTTTCATCGTGCGCGACATCAAGGACACGCTGGTGTCCAGTTACTTCCAGGCGACCAAGCGAACGCACAAATTCAAAGGCCCCATCGCCGAGTTCGTGCGCAACGAGACCTTCGGCGTCAAGAAGATCGTCACGTTCTATAATATCTGGCACAACAACCGGCACGTTCCCAAAGAGTTCCTGCTGGTGCGCTACGAAGACATGCACCGGAATCCGGCCGAGGCGCTGGTCAAGACGCTGCGCTTCGTCGGTGCGGGCGACGTTGACGAGCGCCTCGTTCAAGACGCTATCGCGTTCGCCAGTTTCAACAACATGCGGCAGATGGAGGCGCAAGGTTACTTTCAAGACGCGCGCATGAGGCCGGGGAACGCGCGCGACGAAGAGAGCTACAAGGTTCGAAAAGGGGTGATCGGCGGATACGCGGCCTATCTGAGCGAAGCGGACATCCACTATACCGATCAGGTGATCGAGGAAATGGGATGCCCGTTCATGCAGATGCACTTGGCTCGATGATTTATAATTTGGAAAGATATGAGTCACCAGCGCGGCCCGCGAGAACGATCGGGGAATGCCTATGAACAGGTCTAAAGTGCGCAAGCCACAGAGCAGCGCAGAGATCAGGGAGCCGGCCGCAGAATACGCCCGCAGCAAGGCGCTTCCGATGTTCTTCGGCCAGCCTATGCTCAAAGGGATACATCGCTCCATCGATCTGGCACAATGGGATCCGCAGTCTCCCAAACTATTCTACTCACATCCCAATGGCGAAATCTGGATCGGCGATGCGGTGGCCTGGTTGCATACGCTGGAAAGTGAATCGGTTGATCTGATCTTTGCCGATCCGCCTTACAACATCAAGAAAGCGGAGTGGGATACCTTCGAGTCGCAGCAGGATTACGTGAACTGGTCGATGGAGTGGATCGAGCAGGCCGCGCGCGTGCTAAAGCCGACAGGCACGCTGTATATATGCGGATTCTCGGAGATATTAGCCGACCTGAGGTTGCCCGCCTCGCGATTCTTCCGTGGCTGTCGTTGGCTCGTATGGCATTATAAGAACAAAGCCAATCTGGGAGCCGACTGGGGGCGTTCTCACGAGAGTATTCTGCAGGGACCTGTGGACGCTTTCTGACGGGTGAATCGAAACGAGAGCGTCCATGACAGATCACATCGCTTTTTCCATCGTCATCCCCGCCTACAACGAGGCCGAATCGCTGCCCGGCCTGCACGCCGAGATCGGCGCGGCGATGAGCGCGTTGGGCAAGTCCTACGAAGTGATCGTCATCGACGACGGCAGCACCGACGCGACCTTTAACACACTCATGCGCCTGACGGCCGGCGATCCACACCTGATCGCCGTACAGTTCCGGCGCAACTTCGGGCAGACCGCCGCTTTCGTCGCCGGGTTCAACCTGGCGCGCGGTGAAGTCGTGATCACGATGGATGCCGACGGCCAGAACGATCCGGCGGACATTCCGAAATTGCTGGCGAAGATCGACGAAGGGTACGACATCGTGTCGGGCTGGCGGACGAGGCGCAAGGAGCGGTTCATCACGCGGCGCATCCCGTCGATCGTCGCCAATCGCATCCTCGCGCGCGGCACTGGCGTCCACCTGCACGATTCGGGCTGCTCGCTGAAAGCCTACCGCAGCGAAGTCGTCAAGCACATTCCGCTATACGGCGAAATGCACCGCTTCATCCCGGCGCTCGCGTCAGGCATGGGTGTGCGCGTGGCCGAAGTGCCCGTCAACGATCGGGCGCGCAAATTCGGCAAGAGCAAGTACGGCCTGTCGCGCACGATCAAAGTACTCCTCGATTTGTTCACGCTCGCCTTCCTGCTCGGCTTCCAGGCGCAGCCTATGCAATTGTTCGGCGGGCTGGGCCTGATCACGGGAGGAGCCGGATTTGTGATTCTGCTCTATCTCACGATCCTGAAACTCACTCAAGATATCCTGCTCAGCAATCGCCCGATTCTATGGCTGGGCGTGATGCTGGTGATCATCGGCGTGCAGTTCTTGTTCTTCGGGCTGATCGCCGAGATGATCACCCGCACCTACCACGAATCGGCACATCGGCCGACGTACTACATCCGCGAGATCATCTGGAACCAGCCAACTGACCAACCATCCATCCATCCATCCATCCATCCAACCATCCATCCATCCAACTAACCACCCATCTAACCACTCCACTGACTATCCGACCAACTGACTACCCGACTATCTGACTAATGACTCCATGACTACCCTCCTCATCATCGGCCTCGACGGAGCCACACTCGATCTGATCCAGCCCTGGGCGGCGGAAGGAAAACTGCCCACGCTCGCTCGACTGATGCGCGAGGGCGTGACCGGCCCGCTCGAATCGACGCTGCCACCCGTCACGTCACCCGCCTGGCCCTCGTTCATGACCGGCAAGAATCCCGGCCAGCACGGCGTGTTCGACTTCATTCGCCCCAACGCCGGATCGTTCGAGATGGTCAACGCCTCGCAGATCGACGGCAAATTGCTGTGGGAGATTCTGAGCGACGCCGGTTATTCGGTCGGCGTGCTCAACGTGCCGATCACGTACCCACCGCGCAAAGTGAACGGGTACATGGTTCCCGGCCTGCTCGCGCCCGATCAAGGCGTCACCACCTATCCGCCCGATCTGCTCAAGCCGTATCGCGCCGAGTTGGGCCGCTATCGCATCACGCCCGACGTGCAATTCAGCGCCGGCCAGGAAGACGCCTTCATCGCCGACGTGCACGATCTGATCGACGCGCAACTGCGCTACGCGCTGCGGCTGATGCGCGATCGCCCGACCGACGTGCTGATGGTGCACTTCCTCGCCAGCGACACCGCCTCACACGCGCTGTGGCGCTTCATGGACCCGACCCACCCGCGCCACGACCCTGCGCTCGTTTCAAAATACGGCGACGCATTGCAGAAAGTCTATCAGCATCTCGACACCGCCATCGCCAATCTTCAATCATCGTTCGACAATCAGCAATCCGAAATCCGCAATATCCTTGTGATGAGCGATCATGGCTTTGGGCCGCTGCATCGGACGGTAAACCTGAATGTGCTGTTTCTGGAAGCCGGGTTAATGCATCTGAAATCAAGCGCGTGGACACGCCTGCGTTATGCGATGTTCAAGCGCGGCCTGACGCCCAAGGGCGTGTATCGGCTGTTGGAGAAGGCCGGCTTGCAGAACCTGACCACGCGCGTCAGCCGCCAGGCGCGCAACCAGGTCGTCGGCAAGTTCCTGTCGTTCGAGGACGTCGATTGGTCGCGCACGATCGCCTACTCGATGGGCCACGTCGGGCAGGTGTATCTCAACCTGAAGGGACGCGAGCCGGAAGGCATCGTCGAGCCGGGCGATTACGCGAGCGCACGCCGCAAGGTCATCGACGTGCTGAGCGCACTGCGCGATCCCGATACGGGCCAGCGGCTGGTCGATCGCGTCATCCCGCGCGAAGAAGCCGCGTCGGGGCCGTATGTCGATCGTGCGCCCGACCTGCATCTCATCCTCGACGGCTACCGCACGATCGCGTTCCCGCTGTTCGCCACCGACGGCAAAGTCATCACGCAGCAGATTCGCGGCGACTCCGGCTGCCATCGCCTGCACGGCGTGTTCATCGGCAGCGGGCCGGCCTTCGCGCGTGAAAGTGTCGATGGCGCGCGCATCATCGATCTCGCCCCGACGATTTTGCACATCCTCAACGTGCCGGTTCCGGCCGACATGGACGGTCGCGTCCTCACCGAAGCGCTCGCGCCCGATGTGCGCGCCCGCGCCGTGCACACCGCCGAGGCCGCGACGCACGTCGCCGAGCAGGTCGATCTCACCGAGGCGGAGCAGGCCGAAGTCGAGGAACGCCTGCGCGCGTTGGGCTACCTGGGCTGATGGTCGGCTGGTTGGATGATTGGATAGTTGGATGGTTCGCAGACTCACTCATTCGCTCATGCGCCTCTTTCGCTTCATCCCTCATCTCTCATCCCTCATCCTTTTATTCCTCATTGGCCTCGTCCTGGCCGCGCCGCTGTTGCAGGGTGACACGCTGTGCACCGACGACGGCGCGCTGCACATTTACCGCACCGTCGCGCTCGATCAGGCCATTCGCGACGGCGTGCTATATCCGCGCTGGTTCCCCGACCTGGCTTTCGGCTACGGCTTCCCATTCTTCGTCTACCGCGAGCCGCTGAACTACTACACGCTGGAAGCGCTGCACCTGCTGGGCTTGAGCGTGCCGATTGCCTTCAACCTGACGTTGGCCGGCAGCGTCATCCTGTCGGGCCTCGCCATGTTCCTTTTGGCGCGCGACATCTTCGGCGAGCGCGGCGGGCTGATGGCGGGAATCGCCTACCTGACCGCGCCCTATGTGCTGATCGGCCCGCTCACACGTGGCAACCTGCCCGAAGTGATCGCCTTCGCGCTGATGCCGCTGATTCTGTTCTTCTTCCGCCGCCTGATCGTCTTTCGACACACGCGCTACTTCGTCGCGTCAATTCTCACTTACGCGGCGCTGTTCCTGACACACAATATTTCCAGCCTGCTATTCACTCCGCTTTTGATTATGTATGTCATTCTCCTGGGTTGGGCACAGCCTCCAACCTCCAACCTCCAACCTCCAACCTCCAACCTCCAACCTCCAACCTCCAACCTCCGATCCATCCGGCACAATACGCAACGCGCACTCCTCGCCATCCTCCTCACCTTCGGCCTGACGGCCTTCTTCTGGCTCCCTGCGCTGGCGGAGCAAGACGAGGCCCAGTTATACCTGACGCATTCGACGCGCGGGAACAACTACAACTACAACTTCATTGACTTGGGCGAGTTGCTCGCCGGCCCGGGCCAGTCCGATCCGAAACTGCTGAACCCACCGCTGCGCATCCCGTTCGGTTGGCCGCAACTGGCGTTGGCCGCGATCGGCGCGCTGGCTTATCGGCGCGCGTCGAGCCGCGAGCGCACCGTGACGTCGAAGCGCTGCCCGTCCCGCTCCACCGTGAGACGCAGGTCCGTGTTGGGCTGACGGTGGATGGTATCGATGACCTCTTGGCCGCTGTCCATCGCCTCGCCGTTGATGGCGGCGATGACGTCGCCCGGACGCAGCCCCACCTCCTCGGCGGGCCATCCCGGCATGAGCTGTCCGATGCGGTTGCTCACGCCGACGGGCACACCGACGACGAGGGCCGTGCCCATGAGGAGCAGCAGCGCCAGGAGGAGGTTCATCGCCGGGCCGGCCGATACCACGGCCATGCGCTGCCACACCGACTTCGTGCGGAAACTCCCGACCCCGGCGGCATCGTCCAGATCCTCGCCGGCCATCCGGACGTAGCCCCCGAACGGCAACAGGTTGATGGCGTACTGCGTGTCCCCGGCACGGAATCCCGCGACGCGGGGGCCGAAGCCGATGGCAAACGCGTGGACCGTGATCCCCACGCGCTTGGCCACCAGGAAGTGGCCGAACTCGTGGACCATGATCATCACGCTGAACGCGATGACGGCCGCGATGATGTACGACATGTGCTACCTCAGGGCCAGGAACGCCTGGTCACGTGCCCAGGCGTCCGCGGCCAGGAT
>Ga0209323_10002546_pt1 | contig 12104 bp, 3 predicted proteins | sample Rifsed19ft2_FD_184014 | JGI IMG/M metagenome (GOLD analysis project Ga0209323, IMG submission 184014) | Soil microbial communities from Rifle, Colorado, USA - sediment 19ft 2 (version 2) | ecosystem: Environmental > Terrestrial > Deep subsurface > Rock core/Sediment | place: Rifle, Colorado...
CCGCAGATCAGGCGATATCAACGTCAACTCACCGGCAGCCCGCGTCACCTTTCTCGATATGCTGGTAAGGCCATCGATCACCCTCTCGTATCGATCCACGATGCAACTTGTCGGCGGCGGGCCGCCAGCAGATCGAGCGTCTGTTTTCCGTAATTGCTGAAGTGCTCTCACGCATATTGCTAGCCGGAACTCCTGATCCCGATTCAGTAGTGACTGCTGACGAATGTCGTGCAGGTAACATTGGAACGCGTCGACGTCCTCATAGTCGAGGTCGCCTCCGGTTTCGTTGTCAAAGTCATCCTCGTGCGTCACCTCAAGCAGGTCATCCGTATCCGATGTCTGATCGACGCTCAGATCATCGTAGTCGGCATTGGTTGTGAAATCGTCGGATTCATCGCTTCGTATCATCATCCAGCCACCCTTTCGCAAAGACTGCGGCTCATTGACCGCCCGTGAACACAAAAAGCAGAACCACCTGGACTGTGCCAGGCATTGGTTCTGCCTCCGTTGACGAGCCTTATCGAAAAGGCGTGTGCGCCGTTTGAACTACTGGCCGCCGAGGCGGCCTCTTACTCCAAGAAAGCGACTGCGACCAGACAGCCACTGGATACATCTGCACGGAAAGATTGTAACAGGTTCAACCGCACAGTCAAGTGGTATTTTGGCATCGCGTGAAGCCAAACTATTTCAACTCGTATCATTCCAACGTGTATGCTTGACAAAGTGATCTTGATCGGCCCACAGCGCGTGGTCATGAAAGTTTCCCGCTGGAAACCCCGCCGCTTGCGGCGGGGAGGAAAGCGGGCTGGTTTCCCCTCCCTGGGGAGGGGAAACATAGAGAAGGGGTGGGGAAACTCCGTGCGCTGCTATACTGATGTAGATGAAAGCGAAACGCACGGCCCACACCGTCTACCAATTGGCCTATCACTTTGTCTGGATCCCGAAATATCGCGCCAAGATGCTGGGCGGCGCGGTCGGCGAGCGGCTGAAAGAACTGATTCGTGAGATCTGCACGGAGTACGGTTGGGATGTAGACAGTCTGGAAGTGATGGACGATCATGTGCATTTGTTTGTCAGTTGCCCGCCGCGCTATGCCCCAGCTCAAGTGATGAATGTGATCAAGAGCCTGACCGCGCGAGCGTTGTATGAAGAGTTTCCGCGATTGCGTCAGGTGCAGTGGCATGGCAAGCTGTGGGCGGATGGGTACTATGTTGGGTCATCCGGCGAACACGTGACGAGTGAGTTGATCCGGCGTTACATTGAGTATCAGAAAGCGGAAGCCACTGGCCCGAAGCAACTCCGACTGTTTGATCTGCCACCCGATCGGACGCGCCGATCAAAACGCATCTGATGGGTGGCGGCTTCCGAAAGCCGCGCCGCTTGCGGCGCGGTAGGTTACTTTGGGCAGGCGTAGTCCCCTTCGCGATGCGTTCGCCTTCACTGGCTGACGATCTCACATGATATTCGTCACTTGCCGTGCAAGGACAATTACGACGCGCTGAATTGCCTGACCGCTGCGTCCGACCCGCTCGGCAATCGCGCCGTGATGACCGACGCGAATGAATCGGCCATCACCTACACCTACGACGCGGCCTGCGCCCCGGCCGACCGCACATGGGATGCAGGCGTCTCATGCAGTGCGCGAAGCGACGGTTCAGACTTCGGCATATTGCCGAACACGAGTTGTTCCATGGAGCCCTCCTATCGCTACCCCGTACTTCACAGGGTCGGATAGGTCGCCCGGATCGGAATCGAACCGATCGGACCAGGCGGGCGAAGGAAAAGGCGCACAGCGGGTGAGCCGTGCGCTCGGTGCTTGCCTGAGCAAGCGGGATGCGCGAAGCGGATGAGCCTCGCGGCGATCCTCCTGTTCGATTGGCAGTGACTGATCTAACGGCGGCCGTACTCTTCCACGCGCGGCACGACTGACTCGTGACGGGCAAGGCTGAAGAATCGAACCAGCCAGGCAACTGCGCCGCCCACGACCAACACTGCCACTGGAGCCAACAGTGCTTCCATGGCTATCCTCCTACGATTGGGGCGGTCTCGCCGCCCCGCGTGTGCGTCGATTCCATCAGTGCACAGGCCGAACGGCGAGAAAGGAACCAAAGGGCGGGAGGCGCACCCCCCGCCCACGGGCTGTCAGATATTCACTTCGCAGGCAACAGCTCTTAAGGCGACGACTGTCGATGTGTGGGGCGCAATTCTGGTGCGGAAAGAGTGCGATGTGCTCGCGGATGTGGTGCGCTGTTCAGGTCAACCCGATTCACGCGGTGGGGATAAGACCGAACTACATAGGCTAGGTCAGATCGTTAAATGCGAATTGCATGATCGAGCAGCGTAGGTGGTAGTGTGTAGGTTGGCAAATTGTAAGCTATCTACTGTTGAAGGGTCGAGGTCTTCTTGCTTGGAATGGTGTGAGATCAGCTTCGGTGTGCGAAAAGTACGAATTTGGGGACGGAGATAATTCACATGACATTCATCACTTGCCTCTGCAACATCATCTGTGTTAAACCCCGTAGAAAGATTTACGGGTATCAAGAGCAGCATCAACCACTACAACCATTAAACGCAGATCGCCACCGAACCTGCCCTGAGTCCTCCTCATCACACCCTCCATCTTCTCCATAACGGTGGCTCCTGGCAGTACATTATCCGGTTTGCACTATCGCACGCTTGATTCGCTTGACAATCGAAGAATCGCAGTTGATACGCACTGAATCAACACCCGTGGCTCGATGGGTCTGTGAGTGCTGATTGACGGAGGACACGATGCTTTTTCCAACACACTGGAATCTTCGCTGGCTCAATTTCGTCTTGGCTCTATCGCTTGTCCTCCCGTCCCCGGCAGTGATTGCTGCATCACCCGGCCAGGTTTCGCTTGGCCGGGGAGTGGCGAGGTATTCCTCGTTAGCTACCGACACAGCCGCAGGTGTATTGCCCAACCAACAGGTTCAGGAGTTGGGGGATCTGCGCTCTCCGTCGTATGATTTGTCGAACCCGTCTACGAACTCCTTTGGTCAACCAGAATCCACCCACCAAAATAAAGACAGCCGACAGCCCGCTCAATCATCGATATTCCTTCCCATCAAGTTAAAAGAGCCGCATGAGTCGTATCTGTCTGACACATCAAGCACCTCGGCCGTCACAATCGAGAGCCTCCCGACCACGTCCGCGCTTAGCACTGGTTCCTTTGGTGATGTCGGCGACCTGATCTACGTTGCCAATCGCCAGCAGATCGCGCGAACACGCAACTTCTCCAGCGCCAGCCCGACGTGGATATCGATTACCGCGGCATACACCGGAACGATCTACGACTTTGTGCTCGATCCCTTTGATCCATACAACCAGGCCTGGGTGGTCGGCACGACCGGCGTTTGGAAAACGACAGACTTGGACGCAACGACGCCAACGTGGACTCCAGTCCTTTCGATGCAAACGATTTCAGAGACGCTTAACGGACATGATAAGCTGGAAAGCGTCGCAAGAATCCTGCCCAGTCCGGTTAGGCCAGGATTCTTTTTGATCGTGATAGACGAAGATCATCAGCGTGACGATTTCGGTGACTGGACCGGGCGGACATTTGATCATGGCGCGACGTGGCAATGGTCCCGGCTTCCAGCCGGAGCACGGATCGAACCATGGTCACCGCTTGACATGGCAGATGATGGCTCGGGGCGCATCTGGTTTGCACCCTCCAACGGATCGGGGTTTATATGGGTCAACTACTCGTCAGATTGGGGAGCAACGTGGACGAGGATCAAGTCTTTTGATACGATACTCCAACGGCCTGCTCAAAACCTCTTTGTTCCCGACCGCAACCCCGGTGTGATATACATGAACTGGGGTATCAGCCTCACCCAGTCCGTCGATGGCGGATATACGTGGGTGGACATCACTCCACCTGGCGCCCAAGCTAGCATGAAGTCGCGTGGTATGACCGGTACGCCTTTGCTGCCTGGCGACTTCTTTTTCGTTGGTCGAAGCTACCGCGGGCCGGTCTATCACTCGAGTGACAGCGGCGCGAGTTTTCCCATCACCTTCACGACGCCACTCACTGTCTCACCCGGTATATGGGCCGAAAACAACTCGGTGGTAGCGACTTTGTCCGCCACTGATCCTCATCTGCTAGCGGCCTTGTCCCTGGCCTGCGATTTGGTAGTCAACGGGTGCAATAACAATGGCGGTGACGACATCCTCTCTATCGACATTGCCTTCAGCAATGATGGCGGTGCGACTTGGTCAAACAAGAATGGCAACTGGCAGACCGTTTTTGGATGGTGGGCTGGTGCCACAGGCTCGTCGGGAGCAAATGGCAACGTCTTCATCCAGAATCCCAAGAAAATCGAGGAAACGGGAGGAATGCTTGACCAGATGGTCAGGCAGCTTGGCTGTCCATTATGCTCCGGCTACGCTGCCCGTAATCATGTCGCCAAGCCTATCGACACCCTGAGCGGCAACTACACTTATCAAAAGGCTGATGGGTCCATTCCGACCCTCGGTGGCTCACTTTCCTTCGAGCGCTCATACAGTGCCGACACGCGTGATTCTTACACGAGCACGCTGGGCTATGGTTGGACGCACAATCACGTGATCCGTCTCAGCTTCCCGACCGATCCGGATGGCACAGATGACGTGACCATGCTTCAAGCGCCCGGCGGCTCTGAGTTGCCCTTCATCGCCCAAGACGATGGAACGTTCACACCGTATTTCGGCATCACCGCACAGATGTCGCGGATCATGGCGACGGGCGGCATCACGACGTACGTCGTCACCGCGACCAACCAGACGGTATACACTTTCAACGCCGCGGGCCTGGTGACGCAAACGGTCAGCCCGGCCGGGCACGTCATCACGTACACGTATTACCCGACCGGCCCACTCCAATCCGTCCAGAGTAACGGTCGGGCGCTCAGCTTCTATTACGATGAGCAGGACCGCCTGGCGAAGGTCACCGATCCCGTTGATCGTTCGACTCAATATGGCTACGACATGAACGGCGACTTGACCGTCGTCACCGACACGCGCGGGCTGGCGTGGACGTACCAGTATTCAGGCACGACGCACCTGCTGGCACGTATCATCGATCCAGACGGCCGGACAGTCGAGCGCACCGAGTTCGATGGGCAGGGGCGCGCCGTCCGGCAATATAACGGCGGCGATGAGCTGGTCGTTCAACTGGAGTATGGAACGAGCAACACTATCACGGTCACGGACGGCTTGAACCACACCTCGGTCGATCGCTACGGGCGCGGCATGTGGCTGGGCGGCAGCGACGCCGCCGGCCAACCGCTGACGCGCACATACGACTTGAACTTCAAGCCGTTACAGGTCGCCGACCAGAACGGCAACAACACACAGTTAACCTGGGACACTGGCGGCAGCAACCTGGAGCGCATCGTAGATGCTGCCGGCTTCACGACCACGCTGAATTACGATGCACTGAATAACCTGACCAGGACCGTCGATGCGCTTGGCTCCACGACGAGGTACGGCTACTCCGGCTCGCTGCTGATCAGCCAGACCGACGCGCTGCAGAACACCTGGATATACACTTACGGCCTCAACAACTTGCTCGTCGCCCAGCAAGATCCGCTGGGACGCATTACGCAGTACGCATACGACGACTTCGGCCAGCGCACTGTCGTCGCCGACGCGCTCGGAAACGCCGTGCGGTACGAATACGACGCTGTTGGGCGGCTGATCACCACGACGGACGCGCTTGGGCGGATCGCCGTCAACGCCTACGACGCCGCCGATCACCTGATTGCCGTCACGCGCAATTTCACCTCGACCTCGTCTCAGCCGAACTATCTCGACACGTACAACCTGGTGGCACAGTATGGCTACGACGGCTTCGGCCGCCAGGTGCTGGTGACCGACACACTTGGCCGCGTCACGCGCAATGGCTACGACGACGCCGGGCGGCTGATCTCGGCGACGACGAACTACTCGCCAACGCTCCCACAAAACCACCTGAACCAGTTTAACCTCATCACACAATATGGATACGACGCAGCCGGCAACCAGGTGTACGTCACCGACACGCTGGGCTTTGTCACGCGCACCGAGTACGACAGCCTCAACCGGCCGGTCACGGCGACGACCAACTACCAGGATGGCCTCCTCGACCCGGTGCGACCCGACGAGGATATCCAGCGCGTCACCGGCTACGACGCCGCGGGCAACGCGATTACCCAGGCCGATGCGCTAGGGCACGTCACGCGCACCTGGTATGACCGGCTCAACCGGCCCATCTCGACCACGACCAATTACTCGCCGACGCTGCCGCAGAACTACAACGGTGAATACAACCTGGTCACGCAGTATGCCTACGACGAGGCTGGCAGCACGATCCTCGTCACCGACACGCTCGGGCTCGTCACCCGCAATTACTACGACCTGCTTGGCCGTGTGGTATCCACCACAGTCAACTACTCGCCCGCGCTGGGCATCAACTTCCAGAACCAGTACAACCTGATCACCCGCTACGAGTACGACAAGATCGGCAACCGCGTGGTGGTAACCGATCCGCTCACCGGCACGACGCACTACGCCTACGATGCGCTCAATCGTGTCATTACCACCACCGATGCCTTATCGGGCACCACTGTCACTATCTACGACGCTGTGGGCAATCGCATCCAGACGATCGATGCGTTGGGCCACACCACGGTCTACACCTACGACGCGGCCAATCGGCTGAGCAAGATGCAGGATGCGAGTGGTAACACCACGGAGTACGCGTACGATGCATTGGGTAACACCCGCATCGTCACCGACGCTAACGGCAATCCAACCGTCCATGCTTACGACGCGCTCAACCGCGAAATTGTGACGACCGATATGCTGTCGGGAGCGACTGTCACCGGTTACGATGTTCTCAGCCGCCGGATCGTGATCACCGACGCCAACAATCACGCGACGTGGACGGAGTACGATGGCCTGGGGCGGCCTGTCACCATCACAGACGCACTCGGCAACCAGACCATCGTTGGCTACGACGCGCTGGGCAATCGCGCCGTGGTGACGGACGCGAATGGCAACGTCACGCGCTACGCCTACGACGCCCTCAGCCGGCTGATCACCACAACCGACGCGCTAACCGGCACGACCGTGTTTGGCTATGACGCATTGGGCCGCCGTACCGTGATGACCGATGCCAATGGCTTCGCGACCCGCACGGGGTTCGATGCACTTGGCCGGCCGGTGACGACGACGGACGCGCTCGGCCACCGCATGGTGACAGGCTACGATGTGCTGGGCAATCGCGTGAGCGCGGCGGACGATCTTGGCCACACGACCGTGTACACCTACGATTTGCTCAGCCGGCCGGTCGCGCAGGCCGATCCGCTAGGCAACGTCACACGCTATGGATACGATGCGCTGGGCAATCGCGTGGTGATGACCGATGCGAACCGGATCGCAACGCGCTACGGCTACGACGCCGTATCGCGACTCGTCACTGTAACGGAGAACTATTCGACTACGGGACTATCGGACGACCAGACTAACCTGGTGACGCAGTATGGCTACGACGCGGTCGGTAACCGGGCCGTCATCACCAACGCACGGGGCCACACGACTACATACGCCTACGATGCCTTGAACCGCGTGACCGCGATGGCCGACCCGCTCGGTCACACGACGCGCTATGGCTACGACGCCGTCGGCAATCGCACGGTGATGACCGACGCGAACACCGCCGTCATCACCTACCTCTACGATGCAGCGAATCGCTTGATTGGGACCCGTTATCCCGACTCCAGCGTAACGTACGCCTACGACAAAGTGGGCAACCGCACCGTGATGACCGATTCGCTCGGCGCGACGCGCTATGCCTACGATGGGCTGTATCGCCTGGCGAACGTCGTCGATCCATTCAGTCAGCCCGTCACCTACACCTACGACGCTGTAGGGAACCGGACGACGTTGATGTATCCCGATGGCAAGGTCGTGACCTACACCTACGACTCGGCGAACCGGCTCACGACCGTCACGGACTGGTCGGGCCAGGCCACGGCGTACATCTACGACTCGGCCAACCGGCTGATTACAACGACGCTGCCCAATGGCGTCCATACCGCGTACACCTACGATAACGCGAACCGCTTGACGCGCCTGACCCACACGCGCGACAACGGTATTGTGCTCCTGGGCGACTACCAGTTCGTGCTCGATGCCGTGGGCAATCGAATCGTCGTGACGGAGACGCTGCGGCCACCGGATACGGGGGGCGGCGCGGCGGCGCCGGAACTCGGGCTGCTGCCTGGAACGACTGCCGACGAAGTGGTTCTCTCAGTGACCGGCCACCGCGCGCCGGGACTGAGCGCACTCGCGGCGCTCACCGACACACTGCCGACGCCATCTGCGCCCGTCGTTTCTGACCCGGTCATCACACCGACGCAAGAAGCAACGCCGATGCCTGTGGTAGCGGCTACACCGACGCCGCTTCCTACGCCGAATTCCACACCGCTGGCGACGCCATCGGCGGGTGCGGATAATGCCTTAACCCCCGTGACGGATACCACCTGGCTGGATACCGTCGTGGAAGGCATTCGCAAAGCCGAGTATCACATCACCTGGCAGGACAAGACCTATCTGCCCGACCTGCCCGGCGCGTACCAGGCTCCCAACCGGGCGCATGACTTGCGCACCTACTTCACCACCACCGGCATCCGCGTCATCCCGCGCGATGTGAAGGATGAAGGCGGAGGGCTGAAGGATGAAACTTCATCCCTCATCCCTCAGCCCTCATCCCTTTGGGAGTGGGGTTTGAGCCTGACCGGTTATGGCTATGCCGAGAACATTCGACCGGCGCCGGCCGCCGCAGTGTCTACGGCAGAAAACCGCATCGACTATCAGCACGGACTGCTCACCGAGTGGTACATCAACGACGAGCGCGGCCTGGAGCAGGGCTTCACGTTGACCGAGCCACCGCAGGGAACACGTCACTCGCAATCACCCCTTATCCTCGAACTCGCGCTGTCCGGGAACCTGACGCCGATCGTGACGGACGGCGGCGCAGCGATCGAGTTCGCTGCATCGACCGGCGCGCGCGTCCTGCGCTACAGCGACCTGCGTGCGCGCGACGCGAGCGGTCAGGCCCTGCCGGCGAAGATGGAACTGACCGCTGCAGGAATTCGCCTGGTCGTCGACGATGCGGCTGCGGTGTACCCGGTCACTATCGACCCGCTGCTCACCAGCCCCGGCTGGACCGGCGAGAGCGATCAAGATTATGCATTCTTTGGCCGGACGCTCAGCACAGCCGGCGACGTGAACGGCGACGGCTATTCGGATGTCATCCTCGGCGCGGACTGGTACGACAACGGCGAGAACAACGAGGGACGCGCGTACGTCTTTCTCGGCTCGGCGACCGGGTTGAGCACGACCGCCGCCTGGACGGCGGAAAGCAACCAGGCCGACACCTACTTCGGCCACCTGGTGAGCACGGCCGGCGATGTGAACGGTGATGGGTACAGCGATGTCATCGTCGGGGCGCACTTCTACGACAACGGCGAGACGGACGAAGGGCGTGTCTTCGCCTGGTACGGCAGCAGCAGCGGCCTGGGCGAGAATGGCACTCCACTCAACGCCGACTGGACGGTCGAAGGCAACCAGGCCTCCGCCTATTTCGGGGGGGCGGTGAGCACGGCCGGCGACGTGAACGGCGACGGCTATAGCGATGTCATTGTCGGCGCCGATAACTACGACAACGGCCAGGCGGACGAAGGCCGGGTGTTTGTCTATCTCGGTTCGTCATCGGGATTGAGCACGACGAGTGCCTGGACGGCGGAGGGCGATCAGGCTGGCGCCAACTTCGGCATCACACTCGGCGCCGCAGGTGACGTGAATGGCGACGGGTATGCCGACGTGATCGTCGGGGCCTGGCTCTACGACAATGGCGAGAACAACGAAGGCCGGGCGTATGTCTATCTCGGCTCATCATCGGGCTTGAGCGCGACTGCCAGTTGGACGGCAGAGAGCAACCAGGCCGGAGCAGAATTCGCAGGCTCGGTCGGCACGGCGGGTGACGTGAACGGCGACGGGTACAGCGATGTCATCGTCGGGGCACGCTACTACGACAACGGGCAGACCGATGAAGGCACAGCCTACGTCTACTACGGCTCGGCGACCGGTCTGAGCGCGACGGCGAACTGGACGGCGGAAAGCAACCAGGCCAGCGCCTACTTCGGGCACGCCGTCGGCGCGGCGGGTGACGTGAACGGCGACGGCTATGCCGATGTGATCGTCGGGGCATCGTTCTACGACAACGGCGAGAGCAATGAAGGGCGCGCCTTTGTCTATCACGGCTCGGCCACGGGCTTGAGCGCGACGGCGAACTGGACGGCGGAGAGCAACCAGGTCGATGCCTACTTGTTCGTCGCGGGTACAGCCGGCGACGTGAACGGCGACGGCTACAGCGACGTGCTCGTCGCGGCAGAACGCTACGACGGCGGGCAAACGGATGAAGGCCGGGCCTGGCTCTATCACGGCTCGGCGGCAGGGTTGAGCACTGCCAGCAGTTGGTCGGCGGAGAGCGATCAGGCCAGCGCCCACTTCGGCTGGTCGGTGAGCACGGCCGGCGATGTGAACGGCGACGGGTACGCGGATGTCATCGTCGGCGCGCGCTACTACGACAACGGGCAGAACGACGAGGGACGTGCGTTTGCGTACCTCGGTTCAGCGACCGGGTTGAGCACGACGGCTGCCTGGACGGCCGAGAGCAACGTCGCGAACGCGCAATTCGGTTACGCGGTGAGCACGGCCGGCGATGTGAACGGCGACGGTTTCTCCGACGTTGTGATTGGCGCATACGGTTACGCCAATGGTCAGGGAGGCGAGGGCGCGGCTTACGCTTACTACGGTTCAGCGACGGGCCTGGTGACCACCACGAGCTGGATGACCGAGAGCAATCGTGGCAATACCAATTTCGGCGGCGCGGTCGGCAGCGCCGGTGACGTCAACGGCGATGGCTACAGCGATGTCATCGTCGGGGCGCCGGCCTACGATAATGGCCAGAACGACGAAGGAGCCGTCTACGTTTATTACGGTTCTGCAACGGGTTTGATGACCATCACCAGCTGGATCACCGAGAGCAACCAGGCCGGCGCCAATTTCGGCTACTCGGTGGACACGTCGGGCGATGTCAACGGCGACGGCTACAGCGATATCATCATCGGGTCGAAGTTCTATGATAACGGCCAGAACGACGAAGGGCGAGCCTGGGTTTATCTCGGCTCAGCCTCCGGGCTGAGCACAACCGCCGCCTGGACTGCGGAGAGCGACCAGGCGAGCGCCCAGTTCGGTCACTCCGTCAGCACGGCCGGGGATATCAATGGCGACGGCTACAGCGATGTCATCGTCGGGGCGATTAAGTACGATGGCGGCAATACCGACGAGGGCCGTGTCTTCGTCTATCAGGGTTCAGCCTCCGGTTTGAGTACGACATCGAACTGGACGGGCGAGAGCAACCAGAACTACGCCGACTTCGGCTACGCCGTGGATACGGCTGGCGATGTCAACGGCGACGGGTATGCCGACATTCTCGTCGGCGCGCAAGCCTACGACAACGGCCAGACCGATGAAGGCGCAGCCTTCGTGTGGCACGGCAGCAGTAGTGGGCTGGGCGCGAGCGGCACGCCGACCAACACTGCCTGGTTTACTGACGCCAATCAGAACAGCGCGAGCTTCGGCTGGTCGGTGAGCACGGCTGGCGATGTCAACGGCGACGGTTACGCCGATGTGCTCGTCGGCGCGTACCGCTACGACAATGGGCAGAGCGACGAGGGGCGCGCGTACGTTTACTACGGCAACGGCGGCGATGGGTTGGACGTGCTGCCGCGCCAGATGCGGGCCGATGGCTCGGTTCACATCGCGCCGCTGGGCAAGTCCGATTCGGGCGTGAAGGTGCAACTACGCCTGACCGGACGAACGCCGCTCGGTCGCGACAAGGTCAAACTGCAATGGCAGGTCGCGCCGCTGGGCGCACCCTTCACCGCGACGAACATCTTCAGCGGGACGAGCGCGGCATGGACCGACGTGCTCACGACCGGCGTCGTCCTGACACAGAACATCACCAGTCTTTCGGTAGACACCGCCTA
>Ga0209323_10002547_pt1 | contig 12103 bp, 11 predicted proteins | sample Rifsed19ft2_FD_184014 | JGI IMG/M metagenome (GOLD analysis project Ga0209323, IMG submission 184014) | Soil microbial communities from Rifle, Colorado, USA - sediment 19ft 2 (version 2) | ecosystem: Environmental > Terrestrial > Deep subsurface > Rock core/Sediment | place: Rifle, Colorado...
GTGGCGTCACGCACGGGAAGGGCCTTGGCCATCGGGCAAGGTCCGGCACGGGGTTCATCGAGGGGACATCTGGATTTGCGCAGGTTCACGCTGATCTCCGTCAGGGCTTCACGGCTGACGCTGGTGGCGCTCATGCTTGGCGCCGCCCTCGTTTCTGGTTGCGGCGCCCAGATCGACCGGCACGGACACGTCTTTATTGATGTCGACCTCCAGCAGGTTCAGCCCGGCATGACCAAGGACCAGGTCCAGACCGTGCTCGGCTCGCCCGATACCACGAGCACGATCGGTGGCGACGCTTATTATTACATCTCGACGACGCAAAAGACCGTCGCTTTTCTCAAGCCCCGCGAGATCGACCGGCAGGTCGTCGCGGTCTATTTCGACGGAGCCGCAAACGTCCAGCAGGTCGCCCATTACGGGCTGAAGGACGGGATCGTCGTCAATTTCTACAAGGGCGAGACGCCGGCGCGCGGCAAGGATCTCGGCCTCCTCGAGCAGATCTTCGGCAATCTCGCCAATCGCAGCATGTTCAAAAAGGAAGTGAACCCGGCCACCATTCCCGGCGGCAGGTAAGCGGCCCTTAGCTCGCTATTGATGGGCGAGCGCCGCAAGCAGCAAGAGCGCCACGATATTGGTGATCTTGATCATCGGATTCACCGCCGGGCCGGCCGTATCCTTGTAGGGATCGCCGACCGTATCGCCGGTCACCGCCGCCTTGTGCGCCTCTGAACCTTTGCCGCCGTAATTGCCATCCTCGATATATTTCTTGGCGTTGTCCCACGCCCCTCCCCCCGCCGTCATGGAAATGGCGACGAAAAGACCGGTGACGATCACGCCGAGCAGCATGGCGCCAAGCGCGGAGAAGGCCGCGCTCTTGCCGGCGATCCAATCGATGATGAAGAAGAAGGCGATCGGCGACAGCACCGGCAGCAGAGAGGGGACGATCATCTCCTTGATCGCCGCGCGGGTGAGGAGATCGACGGCGCGTCCGTAGTCCGGACGCTCGGTGCCCTTCATGATGCCGGGCTTCTCCTTGAACTGCCGGCGCACCTCCTCGACGATGGCCGAGGCTGCGCGGCCAACTGCCGTCATGGCGATGCCGCCGAACAAATAGGGCAGCAGACCGCCGAGCAGGAGACCGACCACCACGTAAGGGTTGGTTAGGCTGAAAGTGGCGTCGACGCCCTTGAAATAGGGAAACTGGTCGGCGTTGGCGACGAAGAATTTGAGGTCCTCGGTATAGGCCGCGAATAGAACCAACGCGCCGAGCCCGGCCGAGCCGATGGCATAACCCTTGGTGACCGCCTTGGTGGTGTTGCCGACGGCGTCCAATGCGTCGGTCGTCTTGCGGATGCTTGCCGGCATGCCGGACATTTCGGCGATGCCGCCGGCATTGTCGGTGACAGGGCCAAACGCATCGAGCGCCACGATCATGCCGGCCAGCGCCAGCATGGTAGTGGTGGCGATGGCGATGCCGAACAATCCGGCAAGCTGATAGGCGATAACGATACCCGCCATGATGACGAGCGCCGGTAGCGCGGTCGACTCCATCGACACGGCAAGGCCTTGGATGACGTTGGTGCCGTGGCCCGTAACCGAGGCCTTGGCGATCGACTGCACCGGGCGGTAATGCGTGCCGGTGTAATATTCGGTGATGACCACGATCAGCGCCGTCACCAGGAGCCCTACCACACCACAGAAATATAGCGAGCTGCCGGTGAAGCTCACCTCGCCCACCCTCATGGCCGTGTCCATGCCGACCAGCCAAGACGTCACGGGCCAGAGCAGGATGAGCGAGAGCACGCCCGTGGCGAGCACGCCCTTGTAAAGGGCGCCCATGATCGACTGGCTTTTGCCCAGGCGCACGAAATACGTGCCGATGATGGAGGTGATGACGCAGGTGGCGCCGATGGCGAGCGGGTACAGCATCATCTGCATGACGCGATCCTCGCCGCCGGCGAAGTAGATGGAGGCAAGCACCATGGTAGCCACCACGGTCACCACGTAGGTCTCGAACAGATCGGCCGCCATGCCGGCGCAGTCGCCGACATTGTCGCCGACATTATCAGCGATGGTCGCCGGGTTGCGCGGGTCGTCCTCGGGGATGCCGGCCTCGACCTTGCCCACGAGATCGCCGCCGACGTCGGCGCCCTTGGTGAAGATGCCGCCGCCGAGACGGGCGAAGATGGAGATCAGCGACGCACCGAAGCCCAAGGATACGAGAGCAGCGACAACTTCGCGGGATGCAGGGCTGTAGCCGAGCACACCGATGAGGATGAGGAAATAGATCGAGACGCTGAGAAGGGCTAGACCGGCAACCAGAAGCCCGGTAATGGCGCCGGCGCGGAACGCGAGGCTCAGGCCGTCGGCAAGGCTCTTGGTCGCCGCCTGCGCGGTCCTCACATTGGCGCGCACCGAGACGTTCATGCCGATATAGCCGGCGAGGCCCGAGAGCACCGCGCCCACGGCGAAGCCGATCGCCTGGGGAATGCCGAGCAGATAGGCAAGAACCAGAAAGATCACCACGCCGACAATGGCGATCGTGGTGTATTGGCGGGCGAGATAGGCCTGCGCCCCCTCCTGAATGGCGGCGGCGATTTCCTGCATGCGCGCCGTGCCGGGGTCGGAGGCGAGAACCGCCCTGGTCGTCCAGACGCCATAGGCGATGGAGAGCGCCCCGCAAGCGATAATCAGGTAGAGAACCCAGGTCATGACGGCTGCCTCTGCTTTCGATTTGGGATGGCGGGGAATAGGACCGCTAAAGGCGAGACGCCGCGGCCCCACTGCCCCCAAGAGTGGTGGTGCTTAGCCCGCGCGGAAAATGCCAAAGTTGGGGGGCGGACGCAACAGATGCCTAAAGGCGCGGCATTTTTGGCTCGGCTGCTTGGGCCGTGGGCCTAGAAATGGGCGAATCCCTTGCGGCCAAGCTCGAGAGGCTTCCCGTCAGGGGCAAGCACGCGGGCGTCGCCGCTTGGCCCCCCGATGCGGCCGATCATGGTGACCGGTACGCCCTTCGCCTGTGCTTCGGCCTCGAAGGCGGCCGCGCTTGCCTCGGGCACCGCCGCCACGATTTCGTAGTCATCTCCTGCCGTGAGCAACGTTGCAAGGAGCCGAGGCTCGCGCTGAAGCGCTTTCTGCGCGGGCGCCGAGAACGGCACGCTGCCAGCCTCGATCAGAGCCCCGGCATGGGAGGCGCGAGCAAGCTTCTCGACGTCGCCCACGAGCCCGTCAGAGACATCGATGGCAGCTTGCGCGAAGTTGCGGACCGGAATCACAAGCTCGGTTCGTGGCTTGGGACGCCGATAGCGGCCGATCAGGAACGCACTGTCTTCCTCCGAGAGGTCCCAGGCCGAGGCGAGCGCAGGATCCTTGAGAAGGCGAAGCCCGAGATAGGCATCGCCGATCGTGCCGCTGACATAAAGCCGGTCGCCCGTCTTGGCGCCGTGCCGCAAGACAGCATGGCCGTGCGCGACAAGGCCAAGCGCCGTGATGGTGATGGTCGGGGGACCCGGCGAGGCCGTGGTGTCGCCACCGACAAGGGTAATGCCGGTCGCCTCCTGGAGCTCGCGCAGACCGGAAGAAAAACCTTCAAACCAGGCAGGCGGGGTCTCGCGCGGCAGCGCCAGCGACAGCAGATAGGCATGGCCCCGCGCCCCTTTGGCCGCAAGATCGGAGAGATTGACCGACAGGGCCTTGTAACCGATGGAGTCCGGTGGATCGTTGCCGAGAAAGTGCACGCCTTCGATGAGCGTGTCGCAGGTGGCGATGAGTTCGTAGCCTTCCGAGATGACGAGGACGGCGGCGTCGTCGCGCAGCCCGAGCGCGGCGGCATCGGTGGCAAGCGGCGCAAAGTAGCGGGCGATGATCTCGAACTCGCCAAGGCGTTCACCCTCGACGCGCTCAGCCATCGCTCGTGCCCTCGGAGGCGAATTCGTGCGGCCGCGCCTTGTGGCCGAGCTTGTCGAGGATGCCGTTCACGACCTTCGGCTCCTCTTCGGCGAAAAAGGCATGGGCGATGTCGACATATTCGGAGATTATCACGCGCGCCGGGACATCGCTGCGGACCAGGATCTCATAGGTGCCGGCGCGGAGAATGGCGCGCAGGATGGAATCGACGCGGGTCAGGCGCCAGCCGGCGGCGAGCTGGTGGTCGATCAGAGGGTCGATACGGAGCTGCTCGCGCACCACGCCTTCGACGAGGTCGCGGAAGAAGCCGACCTCCGCCTCGCGGAATTGGCAGCCTTCGACCTCCTTGCCTAAGCGAAACGTCTCGAACTCGGCGATGACCTCGTTGAGATCGATCCCGGTCATGTCCATCTGATAGAGCGCCTGGACCGCGGCAAGGCGGGCGGCGCTTCGGGAGGAAGCGCGGGCCTTTGTCTCGCCTCGCTTGACCATGGCGGCTAGCGCCGGCTCGCCGAGGAGAAATGCTGCTCGAGCTGCATGAGGGTGAGGCAGGCGCGTGCCGCGTCGCGGCCCTTGTTGCGCCCCTCGACGCTCGCCCGTTCCCAGGCCTGCTCGCGGCTCTCGCAGGTCAAGATACCGAAGCCGATCGGCACGGCATGCTGCACGGCGAGCTGATGCAAGCCTGCCGCCGATTCCCGCGCCACGATGTCGTAATGGGTGGTCTCGCCGCGGATGACGCAGCCGAGCGCGACGCAGCCCCGGTGCCGTCCCGCCCGGCCGACGAAGCCGTTGGCAAGCGCCAGGCTGAGCGCGAGCGCGATCTCGAGCGAGCCCGGCACGGCAAGCCGCTCGTAAGCCATCTGATTGGCTTCAAGCTCCTCGATGGCGCCGCGGGCAAGCTCGTCGGAGATGTCTTCGTAGAAGCGCGCCTCGATGATGAGGACCGAGCGTGGGCCTTTGCGGGTCATCTAAGCTTCACTCCAAGCCCCGGTGGCCGGCCACCTTAAGCCCATATCCTTCGAGACCCACGATCTTGCGCGCGGGCGAGTTGCTCAACAGCACCATCTCGCGCACGCCGAGGTCGAGCAGGATTTGGGCGCCGATGCCATATTCGATGAGCCGCTGCTGGCCTTGGCCTCCCGCCTCCTGCTTGAGACGCGCGGAGATGGCGTCGGGTCTCGACTCGCGGATGAGCACGATCACGCCGCGCCCCTCGCGTCCGATGACCTCCATGGCCTTGTGCACCAGCGCCTCGCGGTGGGCCCCGGCCGAGATCACGTCGTCGATGGTGTTGAGCGCGTGCACGCGCACGAGCACCGGGCCGCCTGACGCGACGTCGCCTTTGACGAGCGCCACATGCTCGGCCGGGTCCACCGTCGTGGCATAGACTTTGAGGTCGAAGGCGCCGCCATAGGCGCTCTCCACCTTGGTCTCGGCGACGATTTTGACGAGGTGGTCGTAACGCAGACGGTAAGCGATCAAATCGGCGATGGCCGCGATCTTCAGGCCATGGCGCTCAGCGAAGGCGATCAGATCGGGAAGCCGGGCCATGGTGCCGTCGTCGTTCATGATCTCGCAGATCACGCCGGCGGGATAGAGCCCAGCGAGGCGCGCCAGGTCCACGCCCGCCTCGGTGTGGCCCGCGCGCACGAGCACGCCGCCTTCCTTGGCGACCAGCGGGAATACGTGGCCCGGGGTCATGATGTCGCGATAGTCCTTGGTCGGATCGATGGCGACGGAAATGGTGTGGGCGCGGTCATGGGCGGAGATGCCGGTCGAGACCCCTTCCCGCGCCTCGATCGACACGGTGAAGGCGGTCGTGTGCCGCGAGCGGTTCGAGCGCGACATCAACTCGAGATGGAGCTGCTTGGCGCGCTCTGGCGTCAGCGCGAGGCAGATCAGCCCGCGGCCATGCTTGGCCATGAAGTTGATGGCGTCGGGGGTTGCCATCTGCGCCGGGATGACGAGGTCGCCCTCGTTCTCGCGCTCCTCGGCATCCACTAAAATGAACATACGGCCGTTGCGCGCGTCCTCGACCACCTCCTCGATGGAGGAGAGGAACTGATGGCGGGCGGTCTTGGGCACGATGGTCACGGGGTCAGCCCTTCTTGCTCCTTCAAGCGCGCGACGTAGCGCGCCAGGAGATCGACTTCAAGGTTTACCAGATCGCTTGGGCGCCGGTCTTGCCATGTCGTATGGGCAAGAGTGTAAGGAATGATGTTCACGCCGAAGCGCGCGCCGTCGACATCATTAACGGTGAGCGAGACGCCATCGAGCGCGATCGACCCTTTTCCTGCGATGAAACGCGCGAGCGCCGCGGGAGCCTCCAGCACAAATCTGATGCTGTCGCCGTCCTGATCGCGCGCGAGGATCCTGGCGCGCCCGTCGATATGGCCGGTCACGAGGTGGCCGCCGAGCGCGTCGCCGAGTGCCAGCGGCCGCTCCAGATTGATGCGGCGCCCCGCCTGCCAGGTGCCGAGCGTGGTGCGGGCCAAGGTCTCGTTGGAGGCCTCGACGGCGAAGACGGCGCCCTTGCCCTTCGCCTTGCTCACCGCGACGATGGTCAGGCAGCAACCGTCGCAGGCGATCGACGCCCCCTCCTCGAGGCTTCCGCGCTTGTAGGGGCAGGCGATCACGAAACGTGCGCCCTGCCGCTCAAGAAGCGTTCCTATGCCGCTGACAATGCCAGTGAACATCGCCCTACCCGCCGCCACCACGTCATTCGGTCGGGCCCGAACGAGCGTGCGTCAAGTCTCGTGAAATGCCCGCTTGCGGTCACCCGATCAAGCCCTTCGCTGACGAACGGCATGAGACCGTCGGCGCCGGCGGGCTTCTGACCCTGATAAATCACCGCCTCGTCGATGAGATCGGCATCGAGGAAGGCGCGCGCCACCGAAGGCCCACCCTCCACCAGCACGCGCGTGATGCCGCGGCTGGCGAGCGTCTCCAACGCGTCGTGCACGGCAAGCAGGCCGTGGTTGTCGACCGCAACCGGAACGATCTCCGCCCCGCGTTCCTGCAACGCTTCGGCGTTGGGGTGATCTTCATCGGCGGCACAGACGAACCATACCGGCACCATGAGATCGTCGAACAGGCGCGCGTCAGGCGGCGTCCGCAAGCGCCGGTCCAACACCACGCGTACCGGCGAGCGGCATGACATGCCGGGAAGCCGGCAGGTCAGGCTTGGATTATCGGCGAGGATGGTGCCGCGGCCGACCAGGATCGCATCGTTCCGCGCCCGCAGGAGATGCCCATGGGCGCGGGCGTCAGGCCCGGTGATCCACACCGGCGCTCCTTTTCCTTTCGGCATGAGGCCGTCGGCCCCGACGGCGAGCTTCAAGGTCACGGCGGGGCGTCCTTCGGTGACGCGGAGGATATGGCCGAGGGCGACTTCTCTCGCCTCTTGCGCCAGGACGCCCTCCTTCACCTCGATGCCTGCGGCGGCAAGCCGCTCGAGCCCGCGGCCCGAGGTGCGCGGGTCGGGATCGCGCAGAGCGATCACGGCGCGCGACGGCGCAGCCGCGGCAATGATGTCGGCGCAGGCAAGCCCCCTGCCCTCCGCATGGGCACACGGCTCGAGGGTGACATAGATGGTGGCGCCGCGCGCTCTCTTCCCGGCCCGGTCGAGGGCGATGGCTTCGGCGTGAGGGCGCCCGCCCGGCGCGGTCCAGCCGCGCGCGACAATCTCCCCCGTCGGCGCCACGACGATCGAGCCGACCGAGGGGTTCGGCCAGGTGAGGCCGAGCCCGCGCCGGGCGAGCCGAAGCGCCTGCGCCATATGCTCCTCGTCGCTTGCGCTCATCGGCTTGATGTAGGGTTTGAGGCTAGTCTTCGGCAGAGGCCGAAGCCTTCCCGGACGCCTTGCCGGACTCCGCTTCCTCGTCGTCCTCGGTGGCGGCAAGCTCGCCAAGCAGGGCCTCGAAATCCTTGGCCTCGCGGAAATTCTTGTACACGGAGGCAAAGCGCACATAGGCGACGTCATCGAGCGCCTTCAAGGCCTCCATCACCAGGCGCCCGATGGTCTCGGACTTGATGTCGTTCTCGCCCATGTTCTCGAGCCGGCGCACGATACCGCTGACCATGCGCTCGATGCGCTCGGGATCGACCGGGCGCTTGCGGAGCGCGATCTGCACCGACCGCATCAGCTTGTCGCGGTCGAACGGCATCCTGCGGCCGCTCCGCTTGATGACCGTCAACTCGCGCAGCTGCACGCGCTCGAAGGTGGTGAAGCGGCCGCCGCAATCGGCGCACACGCGGCGGCGCCTGATCGTGGTGTGGTCCTCGCTAGGCCGCGAGTCCTTCACTTGCGTGTTGGTGCTGCCGCAATAGGGGCATCGCATCGGCGACCGCCCTCCCCTTTCTCACCCTCACGCTTGGACCTACCGATAGATGGGATAGCGATCGCAAAGCTCGATGGCACGCTTCTTCACGCTCGCCTCGACCTTGGCATTTCCCTCATCGCCGTTGGCGGCAAGCCCGTCGAGCACCTCGATGATCATGCCGCCGATCTGTTGGAACTCGGCGATGCCGAAGCCGCGCGTGGTCCCGGCCGGCGAACCCAAGCGGATGCCGGAGGTGATTGCGGGCTTCTCCGGATCGAAGGGCACGCCATTCTTGTTGCAGGTGATGTTGGCGCGGCCGAGGGCGATCTCGGCAGCCTTGCCGGTGAGCTTCTTGGGCCTGAGATCGACCAGCATCAGATGGGTGTCGGTGCCGCCGGAGACGAGCGCCACGCCGCCCTTGACCAGCGTCTCGCCCAGGGCCTTGGCGTTGTCGATGACGGACTGCGCATAAAGCTTGAACGAAGGCGACAGGGCCTCTTTGAAAGCGACGGCCTTGGCGGCGATGATATGCATCAAGGGGCCGCCCTGGAGGCCTGGGAACAGCGCCGAATTGATCTTCTTGCCGATCTCCTCGTCATTGGAGAGCACCATGCCGGCGCGCGGTCCCCGCAGCGTCTTGTGCGTGGTGGTGGTGACGACATGGGCGTGCGGCAGCGGGCTCGGATGGAGGCCCGCGGCAACGAGTCCCGCGAAATGCGCCATGTCCACCATGAGATAGGCGCCGACGGAGTCGGCGATCTGCCGGAAGCGCGCGAAGTCGATGATGCGCGGATAGGCGGAGCCGCCGGCGATGATCATGGTCGGCTTATGCTGATGCGCGAGCCGCTCGACCTCGTCATAGTCGATGCGCTGGTCGTCGGGGCGCACACCGTACTGGACGGCGTTGAACCATTTACCGGAGAGATTGGGCGGCGCGCCATGGGTGAGATGCCCGCCTGAGGCAAGGCTCAAGCCCATGATGGTGTCGCCCGGCTTGATGAGCGCGAGCATCACCGACTGATTGGCTTGCGAGCCGGAATGTGGCTGGACGTTGGCGAAGGCGCAGTTGAACAGGCGCTTGGCGCGGTCGATGGCGAGCTGTTCGACCACGTCGACATATTGGCAGCCGCCGTAATAGCGGCGCCCGGGATAGCCTTCGGCGTATTTGTTGGTGAGGAGCGTGCCCGCGGCCTCGAGCACGGCCTGGGAGACGATGTTCTCCGACGCGATCAGCTCGATCTCGTTCTGCTGCCGCTCAAACTCGTTCTCGATCGCGTCCCAGACTTCGGGGTCAGCTTCTTCCAGATGCTTGGTGAAGAAGTCGATCCCACGCGCCTCGGCGCGCCGCGCATCACTTGCCGTCATGGCTAACTGCTCCTCGAGATCACGTCCCGTCTCGCCACGTGAGGGCTTGCCCGACGGGCTTTGCACCCGTGCGGCGCTCCCTTGGACATTTGGCTGGCTCTACCACATGTCGCGGACGCGCGCCAGCAACGCGCAAGGCGTGGGCCTCAAGCGCCACCGTAATGCTGCTATCGCCAGAAATCCAACGGCTGATTGCCGGATCAGTAGGCCGAGGCGGTCGCGGAGGCGCCGTCGTGGCCATAGATGTCAGGCCGGAAGTTCACCTGGCCGTCGGGCGTCGACCAGGCGCTGATATAGGCGAGATAGACCGGAACCGGCTTGGAGAGCTTCACGTCGACCTGCTCCCCGGTCTGCTTCATGGAGGCAATACGCTGGTAGCTCCAGCCCGGCGTGTCACGCAGGATCCACGTCACCAGCTGCTCGACATTGTGCACGCGCACGCAGCCCGAGCTCTCGAAACGCACCGCTTTGCCGAACAGGCTCTTGAGCGGCGTATCGTGCATGTACACCGCGTCCTTATTGGGGAAGTTGATCTTCACGAAGCCGAGGGAGTTCTCGTCCCAGGGAAGCTGGCGGAAATTGTAGTTGTAGACCTCGGTGCCGTTCCAATCGATCTGGCGCGGGTCGAGCGGATTGCCGGCAGCGTCGAAGGCCTGCATGTGGTAGGCGGCGAGCATGTCCTGACCTCTGCTGGCGAACGCGCGTCCCTTGGGAATGAGGTCCTTGTGGATGATGGTACGCGGCACGTACCAATAAGGGTTGAAATTGATCTCCTGAATCTTGCTGGAGATCTCCGGCGTCGGACGCTCGGGCTTGCCGACGACGGCTGCGTGCCGCGAGATCACTTCGCCGCCTGCGACCGCCTCCACCTGTGCCGCCGGGATGTTGACCACGACGTAACGGCCGGCGGTCGAGGGCGCCAAGCTCTGCAGCCGCTTCAAACTGGCCTGCAGCTGAGCGAGCCGGACAGCTGCCGGCACATTCAGCGCCTGGACCGTCGCCTTGCTGTCGATGACGCCCGTGGCCGGCAGGCCATGGCGCGCCTGGAACTTCTTCACCGCCGCCACGACAGCGCCGTCATATTCGTCGGGGATGCTTTGTCCGACGAGATCGCCCGAAATCTCGAGCCGGCGATGCAATGTGACGATTGCCGGCCCGCGGCTCCCCGGCTGCATTACCGCTGCCGGTACCGTGGGCCAGCCGCCTTGCGCCACGATCGACCTATAGCGCTCGATGGCGGCCTTGGTGGCCTCGATGTTGCGTGTGGTAAGCGTGGGCGAGCCGAGCGCCGGATTGGTGATCAGGATCGCTTCGGCATCCCCCAGAGGAAGCTCATCCTTATGCGGGGCGGCCGTCGCGTCTGGCCCGCGCCAGCCCTGAGCGCCGCCCCGACCGCCGAAGAAGGGAAAGAACCCAGGATTGCCGCTAGGCTGTTCCTGTTGTTGCTGTTGTTGCTGCTGCTGGTTCTTGCCGGTCAACCACGAGAAGGGACCGGCGCTCGCCGTCTCGGCGCTGGCGGCGAGAAGCACCGCAGCAACCCCTGCCGTGGCGAGGATCGCCCCGCTGATGCTACGCTGCCATGTCAGCATTGCCGCTCCCCGTCCGTTGCGGCTTCTATCCCGCGCAACTATAGGCGCTTTACCTTAACCGCTCTAGTGCGTTCCAAGCGCAGTTCCTACGGTTCAGGGAAAGGCTACGCCGCCACTGCTACAGAAAAATGTCCCTCCACGCCTGCCACAGGCGCTCCGCATCACATGTTGCGGGCCGCGGCAGGCTTCAAGGCCTAGCGGGCGAATGGGGCGATTTTAGGCTGCGAGTCTCGGCTTGCGAGGCCGAGAAAGGTGCCCCCCGGCGGCGATTGCTCCACCGGGGGCGCCTAAGGCTTGCGGGATTGCTCCAAAGATCAGAGCTGGTAGCGGATCTGGTCGGTCCAGAAGCGCTCGAGCCGAATCAAGGCCTTGTTGAGCGTCTCCAGGTCATTGGGCGCGAGGCCGCCGACCTGCTGCAAGGACTTGAGCTGGCGCTGATAGAGCCCGTTCACCACCTTGCACACCTCCTGCCCTTTGTCGGTGAGGCTGACCCGCACCGACCTGCGGTCGGTCTTCGAGCGCTGATGGTGTATGTAGCCGGCATCGACCAGCTTCTTCAGATTGTAGGAGACGTTGGAGCCGAGATAATAGCCGCGGCTGGTGAGCTCGCCGGCGGTCAACTCGGCGTCGCCGATATTGTAGAGCAGCAAAGCCTGCACGCTGTTGACGTCGGCACGGCCCAAGCGGTCGAATTCGTCTTTGATCACATCGAGCAGCAATCGATGAAGCCGCTCGATGAGCTTCAAGGAAACAAGATAGCGGCCCTTGAGGTCTTCTGCCTCATCGGCGGTCGCACGCGTCCCTAGATCCAGGGCTACACTCATCGCCTACCCTCGTTAGTTGTTGTTAATCCCCAACTTGACGATGACTATAGGAGAAGCAACCTAAAATCCGCTTAAGCGAGACGCTTAAGATTGCATG
>Ga0209323_10002548_pt1 | contig 12102 bp, 14 predicted proteins | sample Rifsed19ft2_FD_184014 | JGI IMG/M metagenome (GOLD analysis project Ga0209323, IMG submission 184014) | Soil microbial communities from Rifle, Colorado, USA - sediment 19ft 2 (version 2) | ecosystem: Environmental > Terrestrial > Deep subsurface > Rock core/Sediment | place: Rifle, Colorado...
CCCAAAAGGTCGAGCCAAATAACTTTCCCAAACCAAAATCGCTTTTTCGACAACCGGGTCGACATAAGGTTTGACCTCGTCTTCAAAAACAAAAAGGATAACAACGATGCCGATAATTAAATAAACAAATCGCTTCATAGTGTTTTATGCCCCCGGTTTATACATGCCGGCTGTTGCCGGCGGCAAATAATAAAGCGGATCAAGATAAGCATTAAGCGCCGCTACCGGAACGGTATAACTTTTACCGGGACACGCTTTGCTTGGCCGAGTGGCAACATTGACCGCGTCTTTGGCGTAAACGGTCACATGCAGATGCGGCGCGGTTGAATGACCGGAATTGCCGCTGTAAGCCACAATATCGCTGGAATTAACCCGTTCGCCGACAGAAGAGCTGATCACTGAAAGATGGCCGTAAGTGCTGGCGAGCCCGTTGTCGTACTTGATTAAAACCCATTTCCCGAAGGAAGCGTAAGGACAAGTGCGGTCAGTATCGCCAGTGCCAGCCACAACCCCGCTTCCCATCGCTTGGACCGGCGTACCGACGCTTGCCCTAAAATCAGCGCCGTTGTGCGTGCCGGAAGCATAGAGTCTTCCTGAAGCCGATGTTTTGCCAAAACGCTGGGTGATATAAATGTTATCAAGCGGCCAAGAAAGGACGCCTTTACTTGGCAACTTGCTGGGGTCAAGAATAAATTTTAGTTTCGATTCGTACTCCTCCATTTCTTTTTCGAAGATTGCTTTCTTCGTCAACTTCTCTTGAAGGAGCTTGTTGTAATTTGATTCTTTATTTTTCGTAACTTTAAGAAGACTCTCTTTTTCGTTTTTATTGGCAAGGACAGCCTTTTTCTCTCCGACAAGACGATTTTTTAAGCCTTCGAGTTTAGCTTTTTCTTTTTCTTCCTCTAATTTAGTGTTCTCAAGATCGGCCTTTATTTCTTTAAGGTCACTGATTAAAATAGCAGTCTGCTTTTCAAGGTTTTGGAGGTTGTCGATATCGCGCCAAACTTGAGAAAAAGTGTTTTCCGAAAGCAAAATCTCCCAGCGGGTTTTTTGGGTTGTTTCGGCAAGCGCCCGCAGGGTGGAAGCGAGCGATTCGTTGTTTTTCTTAATGCGGGTATGCTTATCAAGAATTCCGAGTTCGAGCTCGGCGATATTTAATTTACTTTTAGTGATTTGAGTTTCAGTGCTTTTAACCTGGGTTGTCAATTTTTTGTCATTTAATTCAAGTTCTTTAATTGATGTTTTAAGCGTGTTGGCTTCTTTGCCAAGTTTATTAATTTCTTGACGATATTTTGTAATTTCCGCTTCCAGTTTATCGATTTCCTTGCCTGTATCGGCAATTTTATCTCGAAGCTCCCCGGCTGTTTCGGCGTGAGCATTAAAAGCCAAAAAAAGCATCAGGATTAAAAAAAGCCGTCTCATGCTTTAATTTTACCTTGTGAGTGCCTCAATAGCAATTTGAAGGCGCTGGAGAGTCTCTTTTTGACCCAAAACGGAAGCGATCAGGATCGGATCGGGAGATTTGTCACGGCCGGAAAGGGCGTAGCGCATAGGCCAGAGCACCGCCCCCTTCCCTTTTGTTTCGGCAAAAAGCCAGATGGAATTTTTAATACTCTTTTCGTCAAAAGAATCAAGAGCGGCGAGATTTTCCTTTACTTTCATGAGCGCTTCCAAAGTTTTTTCCTTAGTGCCTTCCTTCCAAATTAATTTTTGCGGATCATAATCTGGAAATTGCCAGAAAAATTTCAGTTCTTCTTTGATTGTAATAATATCGCCCCATTTATTAATTCTTTCTAAAATAATCGGCAGCAATCTTTCTGCCTGACTATTCGGCACATCAAGCAATTCTTCTTTGATTTTGGAAAATAAAAGATCGTGCGGAAGAATCTTGATATATTCCCGATTAAGCCAATCGAGTTTCGTGATATCGAAAACCGCGCCGCCTTTTTGGACCCGTTCCAGTTCAAATTCTTTAATTAAATCGTTAAGACTAAACAATTCTCGGTCGTCTTTGGGGTGCCAGCCGAGCAAAGCTAAAAAATTAATAATCGCTTCGGATAAATAACCCATTTGCCGGTATTCAAGGGTAGACAAGGCGCCGTGTCTTTTTGATAGTTTAGAGCGATCGGGCGCTAGGATGAGCGGAATGTGGGCATACGACGGAATTAGCAAACCCAAAGCCTCAATCATAAGGATTTGCCGAGGGGTATTAGAAATATGATCTTGGCCGCGGATAACGTGAGTAATGCCCATTTCATAATCATCAATCACGACCGCGAGGTTATATAAGGGTGTTTGAAAATCTTTAGCAATGATGAAATCCTTGAGTTCAGTTGTGTCGAAAGAAATTTCACCTAGAATTAAATCCTTGAAAGTGACATTTTTATTAGGATTTCGAAAGCGGATAACTTCAGCTGATTTCCCTTCCCCTACTCCTTCCTCTTTAGAAACATAAGCCAAATCTTTTTTGACAAGCTCTTTTAAGTACTTCGTGTAAATCGGCGTTCGCTCCGATTGGCGGTACATGTCGTCGTAAGTAAGACCGAGCCAAGCTAAAGATTCTAAAATACCGGCTTCGAATTCTTTTTTTGATCTTTCGCGATCAGTGTCTTCGATCCGGAGAACGAATTTGCCGCCGTGCTTTTTGGCGAAAAGGTAATTGAAAAGCGCGGTGCGCGCACTGCCGATGTGAAGCGTGCCGGTTGGCGAAGGAGCGAATCTGGTGATGATAGTCATAGTTTAAAAGATAACACGAAAGCAATGGTTTCTTAACTGTTTTTTAATTTCCAAACTCTTATTAGTTATCACCGGTATAAAAAAATTTCCTTAATTCTTCTTCTGGGATATAAGGTTTGAGGTGCTTAAAAATATTGTATAGTGTTCCGCGATCTATTTCTTTGTGATTTGGAACAGTTACTATATGCGTTTCTTGCGAAGAGTTACGAATAAGGTTCATATGACTGCCTTTTTGTTTACCTGTCGTGAATCCATATTGCATGCAAAAATCAACCACTTCTTTTCCGGAAAGCGGTTTGAGTTTAGGCATGAAGCGAGATGGGCATTTCGTAGTTTATAAAAATAGACGGTGTCCGGCTGACGACTGTTTCCTTTTCTGCCATTTCCTCAAAATGAAGTTCTGTTGCTTCCTTGATATTTTTAAATAAATCCTCAAGGGTTTTAGCTTGCGTAACAATTGCAAAGTCTCTTGCCGAAGCTACATAATATCCGTCTTGCCCTTTTTCAATTGAAAATTGAATAATATTTTTCATGATTTTATAGTAGCACAAAACAAGCAAATTGCAAAATTATTTCTCAAATTTGACAAGACCGATCCACCTGTGATATTATACAGCCAGCGTTCTTAAACAAATGTCTAATCTTTTAATCTTTAAACCGATGAAACAATTCTTTTTTCTTCTTCTGCTTTTTTTTGGGCTGGTGGCAACGTCTTCTAAATCGTTTAAATCTGCTTCTTGTGATGAAAATATGAAGTTTTTAACTGAAAATTTCAAGGAATTCGCAAAATGTCATAGGCAATGTTTCCAAACTAACCTTGAGCTTATCAGAGTCGAAGAATGTTTTGTAAACGCCGCCATGGCTGCTATTGATGGCAAAATTGATTCTGCGGAAATATATCTTAATCGAGGAAACGCACATTCACAAAAGGCAAATGTTTTACATGAAAAGATTAAGAAAGAAACAGACGCCATATTAGAAGCCCAAATTAATTTCTTGAAAGAAGTAAACCAAAAATAAGGAACAGAAATTGGTTAAACAAAAAAACGCCAAACCAGAAAGGGAGCAAAATTGCTCCCTATTTTTATTTCTCATGCCGTGTCGCAATGGCAAGCGCTTCCCGGGCGATCACGCCCCCCGCGTCGCGGCGGGCGAATTTGGCCGCGCCCGCTTTGAGATCATCCATTTTAATCGGATTGGTGAAAATACCCTCAATTTCGCCAATCAAAAGGTCATCAGAAAGGTTTGTCTCGTCAACAACAATACAAGCTCCGGCTCGCGCGTAGTTGAAAGCATTCTTTCGCTGGTGATCGGCGTGAGCGCTTGGTAATGGAATGATAATCGAAGGTAGTCCCCAGACGGCAATTTCAAAAATCATCGAACCGGCGCGGGAAATAACAAGTTTGGCTACACCAGCGGCCATTTTGAGGCCAAGAGGATTTAAGGAGCCGATCGGCAAATAGCGTTCTTTATCAGCTGATTTTGACAGAATTGTTTCGATTCTTATCTTTATTTCCTCTAAATTTTTAGGCCCAACCTGATGAATAATTTGATATTTTTCGACAAGTCTCGGCAAGGCCTCGAGAATGATTTCATTAATTGCGTCGGCCCCTTGAGACCCGCCAAGGACAAGAATCGTCGGCAGTCCGGGATTTAATTTGAAATATTCAAAAAATCCTTCTTTAGCCGGGAGTATTATCTCCTTGCGAATGGGCTGGCCGGTCCAAGCGATTTTCTCGCTTTTAAAATAAAGGCCAGCTTCTTCGAAAGAAACGGCGACGCGTTTGGCAAACTTTCCCGCCAATTGGTTGACCTTACCAGGAATGCTGTCGGACTCATGAATCAAAACCGGAATCCGCAAGATGAATGCCGCGACAAGGGTCGGCAAGCTGTCAAAGCCGCCCTTCCCTATTACCAAATCCGGATAAACTTTATAAAGCTGCCAAAGTGCAGTGAAGATGCCGATAATCGCTTTCGGAAATTCGGCGATGGTGAACCGGCCTGCCGGCACTTCGACAAAAGAAATATTGTTGTCAAAAAGTGAATCAGCATCAAAAATTTTGGAGCCAAAATAAAAAAGATCAAGATCAATGATCTTTTCCGAAAGGGCAACTTTTTTAAGATTTTCGGCAATGGCGATAAGAGGGTAAAAGTGCCCGCCCGTGCCGCCGCCGGTTAAAACAATCTTCATATACGCCGACAATACTTCGAAATATTAAGGACAATTCCTAAGGCGCCAAGCGTCATAAAAAGCGAGGTGCCGCCGTGAGAAATCAAAGGCAATGGCACGCCCGTCAGCGGGAAAACAGCAATGGCTGAAGCAATATTTAAAAACGCTTGCGCTGTTATCAGTATAACAATTCCTGTTACCAAGAGTCTACTGAAAATATCCGGGGCGCGGTTAGCTATCCAAAGTCCGCGCCAGCCGAAGATGACGTAGAGGATAACAATAATAGCGCTGCCAACGAAGCCGAATTCTTCGCCGATAACCGCGAAGATCGAATCGCCCTGCGGCTCCGGCAGGAAGCTGAATTTCTGAACGCTCTGGCCGTAGCCCCGCCCAAAGATGCCGCCTGAGCCGATGCCGATAAGCGACTGCTGAATCTGATAAGAGGAACCGGTGGGATCGCGACTGGGGTCAAGGTAAGTTTTCAAGCGCTCCTTCAAGTACGGCTGGGTGAAGAAGAGGCCCCCGAGGAGTACCGCCAAGCCAAGGCCGATCCAAAAGATATGACGCCATTTGACACCGGAGAGCAGAAACATAGCGAGCGCGCCAATAACAATCAGCACAAAATTTTTGGTATCCGGCTGTTTCAAAAGAATCACCGCGACAACGCCGATAAGCAAAACAAAAGGCAAAATTCCAAAGCGAAAGTTCTCAACCTTACTCTTTACCCAAGCCAGCCAGCCAGCAAAATAGATTAAAAACCCGATTTTTAAAAACTCTACCGGCTGAAAAGAAACAGGCCCGAGCGAGACCCAGCGGAGCGCTCCGCCATGACGCAAACCAAGCCCGGGCACAAAAACAAGAACGGTTAAAAGAATTGAGCTGAAAAAAAACCAAAAAGAATATTTTCGCCAGAATTTATAATTGATCCGGGACGTCAAATACATCAAAAGAAGGCCGCCGAGAAGGCCGAGCACTAGCTGATTAAACAAAATATTGTAAAACTTGCTCGCGTTTTTGGCGAGTACGCCCATTGCCGCTGAAAGAAAGACAAGAATCCCGACAGCAAGAAGGACGATAATGATGCCGAGAAAAAATCGATCAATACCCCGGGTCATATTTTTTTGACGATATCAGCATGGACTTTTTCAATCGGCTGAAGCCCGTTGATTGGGAAAGCCGGGAAACGGTGTTTTTTGAAATAATTTAAAACAGGCCTCGTGTCCTTCAAAAAAACCTTATAACGTCTGGCAATGATCGAGGGTTTATCAAGCGCCCGGGTCACGATTTTCGAACCGTCCCATGGACATTTTTTTACATTTTTAAATTCCTTCAGAACAAATGGAATCGGGTGGCGGTTTTTCACGCAGATTTTACGGACACTGTTGCGCCGCACTGATTCTTTTTCCGTCAGCTTAATGTAAAAAATATGGATATTTTTTCGGTCATAGAGTTTTTCTAAAAGCGGCATTTCCACTCTCGCTTCAAGGAGCGTCCTGGGCGAGCCGCTAAAAACTATCCCCTTCCCTTTTTTATGAAATTCTTTAATTTCATCAAAAACTATTCGCGCTACCAGTGCCGGAATGACGAGCCTGCCGGCGTAGTACTGTTTTTTAGCGATCATTATTTCTTTGTCGCTCTTTTTTGCGCGAGCGAGACGCTTCTCAAGAATTTTCGAAGTTTCGAAATGAACCAATTTGTATTTTTTAGCAATGAGCTCGGCTTGCGTTCCTTTTCCTGATCCGGTCGCGCCGATAAGAATAAAAACTTTTTTCATGATATTAAGGCAATGATAACGCCAATAACTGCCGCGACAACTGAAACTACCCAGTAGCGCATGACAATTTTTGCTCGAGACCAACCGAGCACCTCAAAATGATGATGAAGCGGAGCGACTCGAAATATTTTTCCTCGTTCCCTGCCCCAAATTTTCTTTGCTGTTATTTGAATTAGCGAAGAAAGACTTGTTGTAACAAGAAGAATGCCGATAATAGGAAGAAGTAAAACCTGATCAGTCAAAAAAGCGATGATCGGTAGGGCAAAAACAAGCGCCATCATGCCGGTCTCACCAAGATAAAACCGCGCCGGCGGAATGTTAAACCATAAAAATGCCAAAAGCGCGCCGACGATTGCCGCCGAAAGCGCGGCCAAATCGAGCTGGTCTTGGAAATAAGCGATGGTGCCGAAAGCGGCAAAAGCGGAAGCCAAGACGCCACCGGCCAGGCCGTCGATCCCGTCAATGACCCCGGAAGAATAAGTGCCAAGAAAAACTAAAACAAAAAGCGGCACGATCCAGGTGCCAAGCTGCCAATCGCCGTTAAAAGGAATATGGATTGAGGTCACGCCTAGCTTATTAAAAAACCATAACCCCGCAGTAAGGCCGACCGCTGAAACAATCACGACCATCCAAGATCGCGGAAAGCCGTTTCGAAAAACTCCTTTTCTGACAAAAATAGTCAGGAAATCATCGGTTAGCCCGATAATAGCGCCGGCGAAGAGCGCAAAAAGAGGCAGCCAAGTCTGGCTGCGGGAAAGGAAATCGAGTTTGATCGTGGCGACATTGGGAAAAAGTTTGGAAATTAAATAGATAAGAAGAGTTGTTGCCAAAATACTTACCCAAATAATCATGCCGCCCGGGCGCGGCGTCTTTAGTTCTTCTTCACCATTATGAATTTTTTTGAAATGTTCCGATATTTCTTCGCTTGCCGGCAGATCGACATCCTCTTTGCGGGGGGTTCTTTTCCAAAGCCGGTATTTGTAGAAAAAATGGGTAAAAAGCGGGGTGATGACGACGCCGATCGCGAACGCAAGCACGGCGGGCAGGAAGATTTTGATTAGGTTGGCGGGCATAAAATATATCGCCAGTATAGCAAAAATTTACCCTTTTATCACCGCCACGGGCCGGAGGCGCACCGCTTTTTTGGCAAGTCCCGCTTCCTGCACCACATTGACCACTTCATCGACATCCTTATAGGCAATCGGTGCTTCTTCGGCGAGTCCCGCCATTGAACCCGACCGAATCACGATTCCCTCTCCTTCGAGTTCTTTTTTAAGCTCACTGCCACTGACTTCATGCCTTGCTTTCGTGCGCGACATTTTCCGCCCGGCGCCATGACAACTTGAGCCAAAGGAAAGCTCCATTCCTTCTTTGTTGCCGACAAGCACATAAGAAGCGGTACCCATTGAACCGGGAATCAAAACTGGCTGGCCGATTTCTTTGTAAATACTCGGTGTTTCCGAGTGCCTCGGTGGAAACGATCTTGTCGCCCCTTTGCGGTGAACAATTAATTTCTTGCCGCCGTGGCTTTCAACTTTGGCCAAATTATGAGCCACATCATAAACGACTTCTAATTCTTTGTTACTGCCCTTGCCAAATGTTTTCTCCCAAGCCGTTCTGCATTCCTCGGTGATAAGCTGGCGGTTGGCCCAGGCGAAATTGGCCGCCGCAGACATTGCTTTAAAATATTTTTGTCCTTCAGGAGAACTGAAAGGCACGCAAGCCAGCTGGCGATCAGAAACGCGAATGCCGTACTTGCCCATCGCGCCAAGAGCGACGCGGATATAATCAGTTGCCACTTGGTGCCCAAGGCCGCGGCTACCGCAGTGAATCATTATTGTGACCTCATCTTTGAATAAACCCATCGCGTTGGCTGCCGCAACGTCGAAAATTTCATCAACGACCCCGATTTCAACAAAGTGATTCCCCGCTCCCATTGTGCCAAGCTGATCGCGGCCGCGGCTTTTAGCATGACTCGAAACAAACGCCGGCTCGGCCTCTGGCAGTCGGCCGCCGGCTTCGCAATTTTCTTTGTCTGCTTTCGTGCCGTAACCCATGGCGATCATCTTGTCGACGCCTTCTTTGAGCACTAAATCAAGGTCGCTGTCGGTCAAACGAAGTTTTCCGCCCCGGCCGACGCCGCTTGGAATTTCGTGAAAAAATTCGGTGGCTAAATCCGCCATCTGATTTTTAATTTCGTTATATTTCTTTCCGGTCCGAAGAAGCCGGACACCGCAGTTAATGTCAAAGCCGACGCCGCCCGGTGAAATTATCCCGCCCGCTTCGATATCAAAAGCCGCCACGCCGCCGATCGGAAAGCCGTAACCTTCATGGATATCGGGCATGGCTAGGGAATATTTGAGAATTCCCGGAAGTGTCGCGACATTGATTATTTGTTCAAGCGATTGATCCTCTAAAATATCAGTAAGCATCCTTTCGTCAATAAAAATTCGGGCCGGGACGCGCATGGCACCCGTCTTTGGAATCTCCCAGAGGTAATCGTTTATTTTTATCAAATTAGAACGCGATATCATAAAGAATTTTGTATTTACTCTCCCCCAGCGATTCAAACAAAGTGATATTTTTAACTTCTTCCGGCCAATTGATAATTTCTTCCAATGTTTTTCGGGGAAATTTTTTAAAACCACCTTCCTTAAATCGGGCAATTGTGATATGCGGCAGAATTTCCTTATATTCGCTTTCAATGCCAAAATGCTGCCTTAATTTTTTTGCCAAATTTCTGTATTCTTCTCCTTTTCCTTCAAGCCAAATAAGCCACGGGCGCTGGGCAGTTGGTCCGAAAGTGATTTTATTAAAGTAAATTGAAAATGGCCGGAGCTCGCTAGCAAATGCTTCCATTTTTTTCTTTAAATCGTCAATATTTTCTTCAAGCCAGGGCGGCACGAGAGTAATATGCGCGTTTTCAGGAGTTATAAAACGAACTTTTAAATCAGTATTTTTGCTCTGCCAATCGGCAATTTGATTTTGCATGGCTTTTGAGAGTTTTATGCCGATAAAAATTCGCTTCTTCATATATCGAAAACTATTTTTGTCTTAAGAAGATTGTCCTCCATTTTTATATCCGCCTCGTGATACGTCACCGCCTTGATATCATGGTCAAATGAATCGACCGGGTGGCCTTTTATTTCAGCTTCAAGAAATTGGTTGGTTATTTTAGTAAAAGAAACGGCGCGGTAAATTTCGTTATTAATGTGGGCAAGTGATAAAACTTCGTTTAAAAAATCAATAAGGAGACTTGTTTCGTCAGGCGCTTCAACTCTTATTTTTTGCGAGATGGTATTTTTTTCGTCTCCTTCCCTCTCTTTAAGGTAGTCCGTCGTGCCTAAAAACGCGCTTTCAAAAAGATCCGGGAGATTGCGACCGGAAACTAACAGGCGAAAATCAGCCGTATGCTCCAAAATCTTATATGGCATGTTGGTAATAATTATTGTAACATAATGGGGCTTTGGCCCTATCGTCTAACGGTTAGGACGGAAGCTTCTCAAGCTTTAAATCCGGGTTCGATTCCCGGTAGGGTCATTAGTTAAAGAATAATTATGCCAAATGAAAACACATATATTTACGGCAAGCATCCGGTAGAAGAATTGCTTGCCGCTGATCCGAGCCGGATTCAGAAAATATTTATCAAAAAAGAGTCGAGCAAGGGCTTTGATTTGATAAATAATCTTGCTTCCCAAAACAAAATCCCGGTTTCCTTTCTGCCCGGCCCGAGAATAAAAGAATTCGCCGGCGAAGACGCGGTTTCGCAAGGCGTCGTCGCTCTCATCGGTGAAGTCCCTTTTTTAGATTTAGAAGAGTTTTTGGCTTCCCTTGATCTGAAAGCAAATCCGGCCGTCTTTCTTCTCGATGAGATTGAAGATCCCCAAAACGTCGGCGCCATCATAAGAAGCGCGGCGGCTTTCGGTTTCGCCGGCGTTGTTTTCGGTAAACATCGCCAAGCGCCGATCACAAGCGTTGTATTTAAAGTTTCGGCCGGCGCCGCCGCGAAAATCCCGCTCGTTCGGGTCGTCAATTTAAACAACGCGCTCGAAAAATTAAAAAAAGCTGGTTTTTGGACAATAGCTTTAGATCAAAACGCAAAAAATAATATTTGGCAGGTCGATTTTGAGATGCCTCTTTGTTTTATTCTTGGCGGAGAAGCAAAAGGGGTTCGAGAAAAGACTTTAGAGAAGGCGGATTTCACCTACCGGATTCCAATGGAGCGCGGCATCGAGTCGCTCAATGTTTCGGCGTCGGCGGCGATTGTGGCCAGCGAGTTGGCACGAAGAAAAAAATGAGAAATATAGTATTGTTTTTTTTAAGGAATGGTTATTTTGTATGAAAAACCACGCTAAAGTTGGGAAAAGAGCCGGCCGACCGGCCTACCGAACGCCTTCGAGTTTTAAAGTGCGAAAGTCGGTACAGAGAAACTTTAATAAAATCAAAAATAAAAAGTATTTCTAAAATTCTTTTTTTGTGATATTTTAAATAAGATTTTCGGAAAGTAAAAAGGGCCTGTAGTATAGTGGTAACACGCGTCCATGGCATGGACGAGTCGGGGGTCCGATTCCCCCCAGGTCCATAAAAGTGTTATAATTATCGTATTAAAAATTAAGTTAAAATCCCAGCAAAATGACTCATCAAGACCCTAAATGTGATCTCGACCGGAATTGTTACGGCGTAACAATTCCTTTTCTCTGTAAAATTCACGTTTATTTACACGACCACGTTTCGTGGTACCGCGCTTGGCACCACAACCCTTTGCGTAAACATGTTCACATCGGGCTACTTTTTATTTGTTTAATTTTAGCGACAGCTTTAGTTTACTCGAATTTGATACAAGAACCCGGCAAAGCAAAAGCGGTCAGTTCTTATGTGCCCGAGTCTACTGCCAACATTGTTGTTCTCGATGTCACTGTTCCTGATGCTTGGGATAATGGGAGCTTTACCGCCGATACAGAAAAACAAGCTGGTTCAAATACATATTGGCAAGGTGACGCGCTAAATTCAATTACCGCGCTTGGCGGAACGAGTGGCGTTGGCTACAAAGATGCCGGGGCGGCTGGTTTTCAAGGCGGAGGAACGGAAGCGGTGGTGAGAGATTTGGATGCGGATAGTGTTTATACAAGCGCGGCCGACATCCTTAAAAAAGCTGGTAGCGGCGGACTTTCTGTTGGTAATATTTTAAACAGCTTTACCGCGCTTGGTTCAACAACCGGCGTTGGCTACAAAGAAGATGGCACAGGGGGTTTCCAAGGCACGGAAGCGGTAGTGAGAGACTTGGACGCGGATAGCGTTTACACGAGCGCGGCGGATACAGCTGTTGATTGTAATGGTTCGACAGACGGTACTATTGGCGCTTGTGAGGCTATTTCGGCTGGGGCTACTTTAGTATCTGTAACAGCAGGAATCGAAGCAAGTG
>Ga0209323_10002553_pt1 | contig 12089 bp, 10 predicted proteins | sample Rifsed19ft2_FD_184014 | JGI IMG/M metagenome (GOLD analysis project Ga0209323, IMG submission 184014) | Soil microbial communities from Rifle, Colorado, USA - sediment 19ft 2 (version 2) | ecosystem: Environmental > Terrestrial > Deep subsurface > Rock core/Sediment | place: Rifle, Colorado...
GTAATTGCTGATTGGCGGTTAGTGGTTAGTGACTCGATTTCGCTGACAACAAAACTTGCTTCATCAAGGCCGTTTCTGGCTGTATAGAGCCTGATTTTTTCACCTGTCCCTTTTTGGGTCCAAAGTTTAAGTATTGGATGAGTAGTATTTTTGGAAATTACCGAGTTTGCCGCAGTTAAAATGTTTTGGGTGGAGCGATAGTTTTGCTCAAGGTTAATGATTTTAATGTCAGGAAAATCCCTAATAAGATAATTAATATTTCTAAAATCCGCCCCGCGCCAAGAATAAATTGATTGGGACGCGTCCCCCACCGCGGTAATATTTTTTCTTTTACCAACAAGAAGCTTGGTTAGGGAATACTGGATTTTATTTGTATCTTGCCATTCATCGACAAATACGTGAGTCAATTTTTCCCGCCATTTTGTAAGGACTTCGGGTACTTCTTTGAAAAGCTCTACGATTTTTAATAAAAGGTCGTCAAAATCAAGGGCTCCTGCTTCTTTTAAGAGTGCCTCATATGCTACCCAGACCTTAAAGACAACTTCCTGGAAATCCCCCTTTGCGAACTCCGCATATCCACTTGCGGAAAGCATTTGGTTTTTGGCGTCGGAGATTTCTCCGAGAATCCCGGATGGGTTATATGTATCTAATGATAGATTAAATTCTTTGAGGATTTGTTTAACTGCATCTTTAGAGTCTTGGGCATCATAAATCAAAAAGTGCGGCGGGATTCCAATATTTTTTCCGTCTATTCTTAGAACTTTGGCACAGAAGGAATGAAACGTTCCGGAAAATGGTGGGGTAGTAGCGGTAAGCGTCTTGACTCTTTCTTTCATCTCACCCGCTGCCTTATTTGTAAAAGTTAGAAGCAGTACGGATTCTGGGGCAGCAAATTTTTTCGCAATGAAATACGCAACTCTATGAGTTAAGACCTTGGTCTTGCCGCTACCAGCTCCGGCTAAAACCAAAAGAGGCCCTTCTGCATATGTGACCGCCCTTTTTTGTTCGGGGTTTAATCCGTTAAGTAGCTTGTTTAGATTAGGCATCTGAAATACAATAACTCTACGAGCTTAATTCTAACATGGAAGACCCTATCCTTCCCCAGCCTAAACCTCTGTCAAAAATGAAAATAACTTTTTCCCGATTGAAAAGGAGAATCTTGAAATATACATGGGTCGTTCGAGGGGCGATATTGGGATTTATTGTCTTAGGTGTCTACTTAACTTTCTTATTAATGGGGTACGTTCTTAGCCGTACCCCGCTGGGTGGTTATATAAAACTATCTGGGGACTTTCTCTTTACCCCAGAAGCAAAAATAGAAATTTTGAATGGTCAAACCAACGTTTTGATTTTGGGGAAGGGTGGTGAGGGACACGATGCACCCGAGCTAACTGATACTATTATCCTTACCTCAATTTCTCATTTACGTCCAGATGTAAAATTAGTTTCTCTACCTCGTGATATTTGGATACCAGATTTGAGGACGAAGCTAAACAGTGTTTACTACTGGGGAAATCAAAAAAAGCCAGGAGGGGGAATAATTTTAGCAAAGTCGGTTGCTGAAAAAGTCAGTGGTGTAAAAATACAATACGGAGTCGTCATCGATTTTTCTTCATTTAAAGAAATAGTTGATACATTGGGCGGGGTTGATGTTGAAGTTGAAAACTCGTTTACCGATAGCAAATATCCAATTTCTGGCAAAGAGAATGACGATTGTGGGGGAGATAAAGAGTTTAAATGCCGCTATGAAGAGGTTCGCTTTGAGAAAGGACTTCAGTATATGGAAGGGGAAACGACCCTTAAATTTGCCCGTTCAAGGAACGCAGAGGGAGACGAAGGCACAGACCTTGCAAGAAGTGCCCGTCAGCAAAAAATAATTGCGGCAATTTCTGCGAAAGTACTTTCTAAAAAAGTTTTACTTTCTCCTAAAACTTTACTTAAGTTATGGGAAATTGTAAAAAACTCAGTAGAAACCGACATTGGCGATTCAGCCGGAGCTATTTTGGCAAGAAGAATGCTTAATGCTAAGGGAAACTTTAGTTCCCACGTCCTTCCCGAAGAACTGTTAGTCAATCCTCCGGAGTCAGCAAAATATGACAATCTTTACGTATTTATTCCAAAAAGCGGGGATTGGGTAGAGACTAATAGGTGGTTTGATTGTTTACTCAAAGAGACCAATTGTAATTAATTTGGTAGACCCTTGTTCCTTCTTGAGAAAACACGATACTCCCGATTTGGGTAAACTTGTCTTCGGAAAGTTGTGGATATTTCTGCCTCTCAAAAGTTCCTACTACTACGTAAGTGACATTATATTTTGAAAGAAGATTTTTCGCCTCTTTAGAATCTTGGGTCATATAAATTTGGTTTACGTCGTTTGCTCTTTTTTGTGGAAATTCAGGGGTTCCTCGCCACAGCCATTCGTGAACAAACCATCCTGAAATAGTTGGAAGCCCAGTATAGGCAGAAATTACATTAAAATCTGTATAACTGTCTCCTGCCGCCTCCAAAATGGTAGGTTTGCCGGCAACATTTTTTCTAAACCACAATATTGCCTGATATTCTCCGGGATTCTGGATTTCAAGCCAGGCTTCCCCATTTAAGCCCCGATAAGTTTTAAGTTCCCCGTAGTATGATTTTAATCCGAAATATGGGTAAATAAGGATTGAAGTTATTAATATGCTAAGCGTTAAAATCCCAATAAATTTTAATAGAAAGCGCTTAATCGATAGAAGGGTATAAACGAAAATAAAACCAGAAGTTAGATAAAAAAGTATGAAGCCTTGATAGGTAAGCTTAAACATAGTATTTGCCCGATGGTGAGAGCCGATATAAATATCTTTTACGAATATAACTTCAGGTAAAAATATTAATATCCATCCGCAAATAATTAGCGAAAAAACAAAAATAACCGAATCATTTATTTTTCTTTTTTTCAAAAAATTACTTACAAAAAATAAAGTTAAGATAGCAGGAAACCCCCAAAGAATGGCAAGTTGCCAAAGAGGAGAGTTTGCTTTTACGAAATCTACTCCTTGTGCAATTGATGAGAAATTTAAAATGAAAGGTATGGCGATACTTAGTCCAACTATTAATATTATTAAGAGGGTTTTTGCTGTCGCGTAAATGAATCTCCATGAAAGCTTGTGTTTGATGAAATTAGATATGGTAACTACGACTCCCGATACAAGAAGGTATATTCCAAAATCCCAAGTGTTTGTCATAAACATAACTCCAACCAAAAATCCCAACCCGCCTGTTAATAGAGTTTTTTCTCGCTTTTTTTTAGAGAACACAGTCAGACCCGCAAGAAACGATAAGAAGACTAAGACAACTGGAAAATCCAAAAGGTGTCCATGAAGGTCCGAGACGATAAAAGAGTAACTAGGAAATTCATGGATGGTTTTATCGTTTGTGTCGGGATTATAGCCGATAAAACGTGTTGCATCAGGATACCAATATTTTTGAAAACCATTTTTGGCAACATAGTATGGGGTATGAAAATTTCCACCCAAATTCATTAGTAGGGCGGATAGTAATCCACCGACTACTGCCGCCCTTATTTTTTCACTCCCCAGTGCATTTAAAATAAGTGAAGCGGAAATACTAAATGCAGAAGTAAGTCCTACTCCGAGTATTGTTCCCAACATAAGATTGTATGTAATACCTTCCGGTATTCCAGAAATCCTAGTTAATACAGCAGTTATTAAATGACCGAACCAATAATAGTTAATGGAATTATCAGCAGCCCACATATCTCCGGGGGGCAAGAATTCACCTCTTAATATCGAATTAATGAACCCAAAATCCATGAATTTCTCAAGTCCTCTAACGTCGGGCTGGTGGGCTCTGACAAATGACCAGCCGAATAGACCTAAGAGAAAAAGAGCCTCCTCAAAAAGTAATATTTTTATTTTTTTAGATGCGGAGGCAATAATCTCTTGCTTGTTTTTTATGAGAATTACTACGTTTATAAGTGTGTAAAAAGCAAGCATTATCAGGAAGGAGATTTGGGTTAAAGGGAGAATTTTGATACTTGAGATTATAAATATGAGATAGGTAAGAGAAACTATACCTATTGTCTTTGCGACCCCATAACCAAAGTCAAACGAATGCCGAAGAAAAGACCACGTTAGGGGGATGCTTACAATCCCTATAAAAAGAAGTATCAACCACCAAGTAAATATGAATTGAATATCTGTTCCCACGATATTTATCTTAACTCATAATCTTACTTTCCCTCTTATGGTTTTCGTGAATGTTGCGGCTATCAAGTTTCCGATTGGGAATGGAATTTTAGATTCCACAATACAAAAAAATCTTGAAAGTTTCCTAACTGGAAAAATAAACGAAAATAGGTTAAATGTAAAAAACTTTCTTGGGCTAAATCCATATGTTTTAAATACACTTAGTAATTTGGATTTATTTATTTGAGTTAGGTGCTGTTTTCCTCTAAATTTCGGTACTAGCCCAGTAAGGTCCAAAAGATATTCGATTATAATCCATAATCCGCCGTAATTAGGAGTGATTATCAAAACCTTTCCGTTTATCCTTAATAAATTCTTCATATCTCTGACTAATTTTCTAACATCTTTTATTTTTAAATGCTCTATTACGTCAATTAGAACTATCAAATCGAATTTGGGAAGGTTTTTTATTTTATAAAGCCTTCTAATATCGGATTGAATCAAGGTGATATTTCCTAAGTTATTTTCTAGAATATAATTTTGAAGAAAAATTAGAGCCTGGTCATTATAATCAACTCCGAAAATTTTTTTCACTTTTTTTGAAAATGCCATTTCAAAATTACCAGAACCGGTTCCTAAATCTAAAACAAACATTTTCTTATTTAGCCGAACTAGCTGGGTGAGCATTAAAAGTTTGTTTTTGTGCCAATTGGCTTGAAGAAAATTTTTACTATTAATTGCTTTAAATTGATAGTCCGGGGGAATTTTTAGTTTTTTTTCGACTATATCCTTTGAATCTTCGAAGGTTCTTTTGGCTGAAGGGTTTTTAAAATGGTTAGAGTTAATCATAATTACAGAAAGAAGGTTATTATACTTGGTCACATACCACAAGATGGCAAAACGCTATAAATGTAAACGTTATTTACAGGGTCGTAAAAGGTTCGGGTGAAGTTTTCTTCAAAAAATTGATAGTCGATAGAAGTCTCAAGAAGATCTGTTGGTTTTTTTAATTCTATATAATCAATACCAGATTCGACCAAGAGTGGACAAGTGTCATTTAGCCCGCCCCTTGCATCAAGCATTCTCTTCATCAGTTCAAAGCGCTCCGTCGTATCATATCCTGCTCCCCAAGAGAAATACGGCCAGCCAAGATATATTTTTCTGCCGGCCAAACTTGCCGAATCATAGAGAAAACTGGCATTTAGAAAAACCGAATCTTTTGGGGTATTTCCTGCAATAAATGTTGCGGCTTTATTTATGGGGATGTCATCTATCTCCAAATAGCGGTCATTTAATATCGGGAAAAAATCTATAATACCCGAGATTGTTAAGAAAAAAAGTAAGACTGGAACAATCAGCCTAGAAAGCCCCTTTTTCCATAACCATACCAAAAAATATGCAGTAAAAAAATTACATCCGACTAAAAATAAATTGAAAAATTTATGGTTGGTAGGAATGTCCGGAGTAAATTGGAGGATGTTTCCTACGACAAATAAACTTAAGAATGGTAGGAAGAAACTCTTTTGTCTCTTATTAGAAAGAAGAAACCCGAGAGGGGCTAAAAATACGGTTAACCCCAGATTCATAATCCAATATTTTATGATATTTAAGAGGTTTGGGTTCTCGATAAGATATCCTGGGTTAAAGTAAGAAAATTCAACTTGGGCTTTGCCCATAAAAAGAATTTGAGGTATGGCGAAAGCTAAAGATAATACTCCGACGATAAAAAGCTCTCTTCTTTTTATTGGATAGAGCAAGAAAAATACTCCGAGCGCAACAAGCATCATGCCAAAAACCGCTAAGTGGATGAAAGGGAAAAGACCGATGAAGAAAGATATAGCCAATATACTTTTTACCGAAAATTTTTTCTCGGACGAGGAAGTATTGTATAAAAACAAAATCAGTAGTAGAAAGCTAAAGTAAGCTAGGGCCAAATGTCTTTGGTTGGTAAAAATATTTAAACTCCAGAAAGCAGAGATAGCCTTGCCGTCATAAGGGCCAAACGAAACAAAGTCTTTTAAATTTATAATTTCTTGGAAAATCCTGGTTGAGAGCGAATGGTTTTTAAAAAATTCTATAAAAGAGAGTGAGCCATTAAAAAGAAAAAGGATGACGCTAAGTGTCCCAACCGCTTTATTTTTAAAAACTCTCGACCCTAATAAATATATAACTAGCGTCAGAAGAAAAAACGAGATAGCACTTGGTAAATTTAGCGCCCAGTCTAGTCTTACCCCAATTTTCTCAAATAGCCCGACAAAAAGGTAAAAAAGAAAGTGATAACGGATGGGGGGACCAGCAAATATAGGATATTGGGGAGGAAAGTTGTCGCCTAAGGAGAAAGAACGAATAAGCGGGATGGTTGCAGCAAAATCACTCCAGAGCTTAGCTCCCAGTTTTAAGCTTCCTGACGGAGTTACTTGGAAAGAGCCAAACATTAAAAAAATTGAAAAAGCGAGGAGTGGTAAAAAAATATAAATTTCTTTAGTCCTTAAAATATTTCTAATCATTGTTTCTCAAACCCAAGTATAGCGGAAATTAATTAAATGAGGTCTTAAAGCGCCAAAAAGATTGCGGTTATTAGAAGAATTAGGCCTAGGGATACTCCAATAATTGTAGGCGTTGAAACACCAGAATCCGGAAGGGTTTCAGCTGTCGTCGGAGTTGCGCTCGGCTTTTTTGTAGGAGTTAAGGTTGCAGAGCTTGAGGCGCTAGGCGTTAGAGTTATTGAGGGTGATGGACTTACCGAGAGTCTTGGAGTTGGAGTAATAGTCGGAGTTGACGTTGAGGTTGGTGCCTGGGCTAAGGACTCTTCTTCTAGAGGGACGGGCGAAATACTTTCTTGTCTAGATCTAAAAAGCCTTATTGCGGTAAATATGGCAATTCCTGCAAGTATTACCGTTGCGGTTCCTACCCCAATTATTGGGAGTCGTCTTTTAAGATTTTCGTTCATTCTTTTGCCTCTTTTTTAAACGAGAGAAAAGCAGAAAGAGAGCTAAAAGTAACTAGAGATATCGCAAAGACTATTAAAGCCAAAGTTTTCATTGAGCTTCCCGCATCCGGTAGGGAAGAACTGGTTGCGGTTGGACTAGGCTTTTTGGTTGGCGTAGGTGTTAACGTCGGGGTTAAAGTTGCTTTTGGTGTTGGGGACGCCGTTGTCTTTGGCGTAGGCGTTGGTGTTTGGGTAGCTCTTGGTGTCGGACTAGCTGAAGGAGTTGCGGTAAAAGCAGGCTCGTTTGCAGCCTGTACCACAAAGGATCGCGTAAGAGTTCTTAAAATTCCTTGAGCGTCTCTCCAAGATAGAGTAATTTTGTGCGTTCCAGAAGGAAGGTCCTCTGGGGGACTCCAACTCCACTCACCATTACCTGCTACAGTAACCTGATCAATTATTGGTTCAGATTCAACTGTTATTGTGATTACAGTACCTCCCGGTCCTTCTCCAAAAAATTCAGGCTGAGTTGTTGCAACAATTTCACCGCTGTCAACACTTTTTAGCGTAACAGACGCTGAAGAAGTACTACCGGTTTCTGGTATCTCAAAACCAGACTGTTCCTCTTGGCCTTCAGGAATTTCAATGGTTGCACCAGGTGTTTCTCCAGGCGTAGAGGGGGGAAGGTTTCTAAAATCATGTACCTGGCCTAGTGTGATAGGTGGTGCAGGTTTTGCCGAGATAGGGAAAATTTGGGCAGAGGCGACACCTCTATTTCCGCCTTGGACTGAAATCTCGGCTAGGGTATTTTCTTCATCGATATCAATTAATGAACTTAAGTCCGCGGTCCTTGAAGTAGAAATCGGAATGACCCAATTGCCGTCACTAGAAGTCAAAGTCGAAAGAGGAGTTCCTCCTCCTATCGCGACATAAACCAAGACGCCGCTTGCGGGATTCCCTTCTGGGTCTTGTACTTTACCTGAAATAACAATTGAATTTTGAGTCGGTGTTAAAACCGGCCCGGTACTGGCTTGCCAAGGAACGCCGTTATTGTCAAATTCAGCATCGTTTGAATTTATTTTGATGAAGTAATTAGTTTCAGGGTCAAGTCCGCTTATTACGGCTGAGTGTAAGTCAGATTGGCCGTCAATTTCGCCCAAAGCCGTTTGTCCCAAAACCTCATTCTTTCCAAAAGAAACCGCACCCGACGATTCTTTATCAGTTGTCCAGGACACAGTTAAAGAGGACTCAGTAATATTGGTTATTCTTACATCTTTAGGGGTAATTTCTCCGCTTGCTCCTAACCTAAAAATTTGTCTATTTCTGACAAGAAAAACTCCTACGACAATCCCAATTAACAAGATTACTATAACAATTATTGTCGGAATTTTACCTTTCATGGCGTTGGTGTAAGTTGTCCCGAGCCCGTTGCCTCGGGGGTAATGCTAGGTGTAATAGTTAAGGTAGGGGCAGAAGGCGCCGAAAGCTGCTGGCTAATCTGAGGACCTTGATAGATAAAAGTGTTTGACACCTGACCTTCCTCAAAAAAAGTTCTTTCAGAAACTGCCGCCAGGACTTGCCTATCTAAAGCCGGAGAAATTGGTTCCAGAATTTCCGGTGGAACATTAATTGGTGGTTGCGAAGCAAGAATTCTATAAACACTAAAAGCAATCCACATAAATATTGTTATAAGTGTGAGAATTGCAGTATTAACTAGAGCAGGTGTTTTCCTTTTCATCGCTCTTACTTAAGATACGGCGACCGGGCGTTTATGACAAGAATCAATTCTTTTCCAGTTTCCGACTCTTGAGAATTAATAATGATAGTGTCCCACTTGAATGGATTTCGCAATTTTTCCATTGCCTGTACAAATGACGCAATTTGAGGATAATCTGAACTCGAACTTATTGTAAAAGTTAGTCCGCTTGCACCTTCAGGTAAATTTTCGAGTTTTGTATCTACAGCTGTTGCATTCTCGCCGTCTCCTAAAATATTGACATCACCAAGGGTGAGAGAAAGAATCCTGACCGGATTTTGGCTTGCTATGCCCTCTAATTGTCTGACTAATACTTGGGGGTCGCCTTCTTTGGGTATAGCGATTTTAAGTAGGTCAATATTCGCCCTCTCTTCTTCGTATAGTGATTGGGCATTATTCAAGTTCTCGATTTTTTCATTCATGCTAGCAACAACTGTTTTTTTGCCTTCGATTTCTTTTATAAGTTCAGCAATGGTAATTAAGGTCGGCCGAATGGCAAAAATGCCAAAAATAGAAATAGTTGCGATAGAAAGGAAGAGTTCCATAAACATTTTTAAGTCAGACCTTTTTTGGTAATGACCGACTACGTCAAGGAAATAAGATTTATAACGCAGATAGTTGGATCTCCAGCCAACTGCCATATTAAATTTCCTCCTTTACTAAAGCTACGTCGAGGCTAAATTCAAGAAGCGAAGGGTCGTCCCGGCTGGTAGCAACGGAAGTTAGATTTACATCTGGGTAACCCGCATTTTTTTCTAAATTAACTGTGAACTGAATAATACTTTTTTCGCTAGGTGATAAACCTTCAATAAAAAACTTTCCCTCTGATATCGAGAGGGTCGATAAGAATACGTCCTCTGGGATATTTTTCGAAAAATCATTAAGAATTTTAGTTAGGGAAGAATTTTGGGAAGTCAAAGTTTTATAAATGGTTAATCTTTTTTGGACTTCTTTAAATTCTTTTTCAAATTCACTTGAAGCTGCGATTATAGATTGTTTTTGTTCAATTTCTTCCCTTAAATTTGCATTTTGGGCGTCCAGGAAAAATCTAGAGAGAAAGGCAACAATTACAACAAGTTCGGTTGCAATAACAATATAACGGAAGGTAGTAAGCGCCCAGGCAACTAGCCTTCCGACTGTTGAATCAGCAAAACCTTCTGAAGGTAACAGATTTATTTCTCGTTGTTTCTTACGGGCAGCCATATTATCGCTTCAGCTCCAATGCCAAATTATAAATGACAAATGCTAAAAGTGTCCCTAGCATTTGGAATTTAACGTTCTAGGTTCCAATATACCATATGAAGCTTTGTGAAAGAAACGAAGAAGTTATTTTTTTTTGGCTTTTTTAGTGGGTCGAGTTTTAGTTTTGGGTGTCGGTTTTGATTTACCTTTAGGCAAAAGTTTAGACAAGCTACTTTTAATTCTTGCAGCTTTATTCTTATGAATAACTTTCTTTTTTGCTGCTCTATCAGCAAGGGATATTGCAGTATTAATTTTGTCTTTGGATTTCGACCTTTTTGCCACCCGAGTTGCAACCTCCAGCTTCTTAAGAATGGAGGTATTCACTAATAATTTTCTTTTAGATGCTCTTAAAGCTCTTTTGGCTGTCTTGGTTACAGGCATATGGTAGCTTCGCTCCAATTTCTAATGTCTAATTGCCAATTTCTAAATAATTTCGAATTTTCAAATTTATAATTTTGAAAACTAACTGGAAAGTGGAATATGGAAATTGGAAATTATAGCGTTTAATAAACGCTAGTTTGTGAGTATAATCTAACGAGATTTAAAAAACAATGGTTAGGAAAATCATTTCAAGAGGGCGAAAACTCCTTTTTTCTGCTCAAACTACTGTCCTTTCTGCGGCAACGATTATTATGCTTATGGTCGTTGCATCAAGAGTCCTGGGCCTGGTGCGCCAGAGAGTTTTAGCTCACTTTTTTGGAGCAAGTGAGCTTTCCTTATTCTTTGCGGCCTTTAGGCTTCCGGATTTGGTTTTTGAAGTTTTGGTATTTGGTACATTTTCTTCGGCATTTATTCCTGTTTTCACAAAAGCACTTAGGAAAGGAAGGAAAAATGCCTGGAATACTGCAACATCCGTGACCAATATTGGTATTTTGGCATTTCTTTTTATTGGTTTTATTTTGGCGCTTTTTGCAGACCCCCTATATAGACTCTTTGCCCCGGGGTACGACCCAAATTTACGGGTCCAGATAGTTAAAATTGCGCGCATTCTCTTTGCCGCCCAAGGATTCTTTGTGGTGAGCTATGTTTTGACTAGTGTTCTTGAATCTCTCCGACGATTTTTAGTTCCAGCACTCGCGCCTCTTTTTTATAATCTTGGAATTATTTTTGGGACGATATTTTTGGTGGGTAAATTTGGACTCCTTGCCCCTGCACTAGGCGTACTTTTAGGAGCCTTCCTTCATTTTTTGATTCAGCTTCCTTTGGCTATAAAACTGGGTTTTAGATTCTTTCCAAAAATTGAGATTACAAAAGACGTTAAAACTATCGGAAAACTTGCGCTTCCCAGGATAATAGAGGTAAGTTTCCTGCAAGTTTCGAAACTTGTTGAGCTCTCTTTGGCATCAATAATATCCACAGCCTCGTACACCTACTTTACTTTTGCAAGCACACTTCAATTTCTCCCGGTCGGACTTTTTGGTACGTCGGTTGCCAAAGCAGCACTTCCGACGCTTGCCAGACAAGCAGGAAATCTGTCGGAATTTAGAAAAACCCTTTTTGGGGCGCTTTCTCAGATTATCTTTTTTGTTGCACCCATTGCGACAGTCCTAATCGTTTTAAGGATCCCGTTAGTGAGACTTATCTTTGGAACAGATATTTTTAGTTGGGAATCTACCATTCAGACGGGACAAGTTGTTTCAGCTTTTGCTCTCGGAGTTACTTTTCAGTCAGCAGTTTCACTTTTGGCGCGAGGGTTTTATGCCCTGCATGATACGAAAACACCTGTTCGGGTTTCTATTTGTTCAATCTTGATAGTAATTGTCCTAGATTTATTTTTTATAAAGAGCTTGTCCTATCCGGTTTGGGGATTGGCACTGTCATTTTCAATAGGTGCTTTTATCCAGTCGGGTGTTCTTTTGTATTTAATCAACAAAAAAACATTGGGCGGGGCGTTTTTGAAGCTTCTGGGTCCGGCTTTCAAAAGTTTACTGGCGGCATTAAGTTCGGGAATGACCATGTTTTTTCTGCTTAAGATTTTTGA
>Ga0209323_10002555_pt1 | contig 12088 bp, 16 predicted proteins | sample Rifsed19ft2_FD_184014 | JGI IMG/M metagenome (GOLD analysis project Ga0209323, IMG submission 184014) | Soil microbial communities from Rifle, Colorado, USA - sediment 19ft 2 (version 2) | ecosystem: Environmental > Terrestrial > Deep subsurface > Rock core/Sediment | place: Rifle, Colorado...
TGATAAAAGGCTATGCGAAAGCACAAAAAACCTTAATTTAAATGTCACGTTTTTAGATGATTTTACTAGTTTTTAAGGTGAGTGACATTGACAGATTATTTAATGGTTGTTAGATTATAATAAGTCGTTCGGGTTCCAGCCAGTTAAAAAAGACAATCCATTTTAGGGTTGTCTTTTTTAATGAGTATGCCAGAATGTGAACATCTGGATACACTTTATTGAAGTTTTTAATTGTAAGTCTTTCGTTCATTTTGGCTAAATAATAGCAGGCTACATAATTGATGTTAAGGGATAAATTTTAAATAGAGAAGAAAGAAGCATAACCCTATTTTTATATTTTACAATCTTTAAATTGACAAATAATTTTAAAACTGTTAAATTATTCGTGTATTTCAGGGATAGGCACATAAGTTTAATACTTATGCCCTATCCTTTTTATTTATGTTCAAATAAATCTCTCATCAAGCTTATATAAGAAATGTAGGGCTTTACATATCTATTATCATAAATACTTGAACCCTTACTTTTACTAGGCATATATATTTTTAATAACTTTTTTTGTCTTATAAGATATTGAGCTAAAAAATAATAATCAGCATCTCCAGCAACAATAATTGCTTTATCATATTCGGGAAATTTAATTAATAGTTTGGCTATAAGTTTACCATCAACATTTGATTTAGTTTTCCAATTTCCCTCTCTATCTTTATATTCTATTCTTTTCTTAAAACATAAACATAAACCCTGTTCTCTTAATCTTTTATAAATAGTATTTTTATGTTCTTTTCTATAACCAACAAAGTAAAGAATTTTTTTGACTTTATATTGAGTTAAAAGGTAATTGAAGAATTTTCTTTTACTAAAATGCCAATGAAATCTTTTAGTACTTTCAAAAAAGTTTTGTCCATCTATAAAGGCATAATTATTCATTAAAGTATTTACTATCCTCGTTTCAATATTATTCACTTGTAATAGGGTATAGTCGCCAAATTTTATTATGATAAATATAGCTTCATTAAATTACTAATTATTTATCTCAATAAATTTCAATTTTGAATTTAAAAACTATTATTTACCTGCAAATTTTTTATCATCTCACCAATTTCCTCTTCGGATAACTTTTCTGCATCATATCCTTTCTGTGCAAGCCACTCCTTAAATTGAAGCTTGGATTTTTTAACTGATTTTTCATATATTAACTCTTGCATCTGATTGAGCAGCTTCTTATTTTCGATATATTTTTTATAAGAAATGATAACCGCTTCAGGGACACTGTCTCTGGTAACAATATAAGTTTCATTCTTATCTGATATCGTATCTACTATTTCTTTGATATTGTTCCTGGCATTTGTGATTCCAATTATTTGTTCCATGTGACTCCCTTCCTATTAAAAATTTTAATTGTACATTTAAATTCACATCAGGATATGACTTAATATTATATAAGATATATATATTTAAATATAGTATAAAATTAGTATATAAATTGTATTGACATACTGATTAATATAAATTATTCTATTAAAACACATAATCAATAGTTATGCAAATATTTAAAAGTGCTTATGGTCAAAGATTCTTGTCTAAACGATAAAATAAATTTATGTAAGAGTTCTTTTACTGTTATTTTGGCCGATAAGGATCTTGAAACTTTTAAAAAAATCCAAAATTTAAGAAATAAATTCAATTTTATAAATCTCAGTAGTAATTTTGCCGTAAATTTTATTCTGGAATACGAAAAAATTGATCTAATCATAATAAGTAAAAAAATTTCCGAATTATCAAATATTATAGAGAGAGCTAAAAGGAAAAAAATTAATATATATATTATAGGGGATGATATTAATTCACCTATAAGTGAAAGTGAAATAGAAAATATATTACTAAAAGAAATAGAGAAAAAAGCCCTTAAAGAAAAAAATAAGAGATTTAATTTTAGAAAGTATATTAATTATTTTTCAAAACAAAATATATCTAGAAAATTGATTCTAAAATCTGATTATAGACAAGATGGAAAAATTAAGGAACATCTAATAAAAGAAGATAAAAAATATAATCTAAAACAGGAGAAAAAAGTGCTTAATAGGATAATTTATAAAAATGATTTATCCAGAACGACAAAGGAAAGTAACTTTAAAAATAAAAAAGATGATCCTGGCACTGTTCAAAAAAATTCTATAAGTTTAGAGAATAATAATGACTCGATAAAAAATAATAATATTGAAATTAAAAAAGTAAGAACAATAAAACAGAAAGTAATCGTATTAGTCAAAACAAAAGGTGGGGTTGGAACTACTACTATATCTATATTTCTAGGCCAGATGTTTAGTAAGGTCAAAACACTACTTGTAGATTTAAATTTTTCTGAAGGAGGAGGTGATTTAAGCTATTATCTTAATATCCCAAAATCTCCAAATATTCTAAATTTTATTGATGGTTATAATAGAAATTCTTTGGATAATTCAGTAATAAAAATTAAAGAAAATTTAGATATATTACAGGCTCCTCCAACATATGAGATGTCAAGGAAAGTAGATTTACAGGACTTGTACTGTTTAACTGATATAGCTAAAAAAAAGTATCATTTGGTAATATTCGATTTACCTAATCGATTTGATGATTTATTGCTAGGCGTAATCGACCTAGCTGATCTTTTAATAATGGTGTCAGATCATACTTTTGGAAGTATTGGGAGGCTAATAAAAATGAATAACAGGTTTGTTTATGATGATTTGGAAAGAATATTAATCATTAATAAATATGACAAAGCAAATGATTTGAATTTATTTAAGAGTCAAATTGAACAATTTTTTAATTTAAAAGATTTCTTGTTTCTAGATGAAAATGAAATTCTAAGAAAAAGATCGGAATTTTTAAACTTCGATTTTAATAGTCTAAAAAATTTTAATTGTTTAGCAGAAAAAATACTCGATTTATTAACATGTGATTAAAAGGAATTTTAATGAAAAAGTATTATATAAAATATCTAATTCTAATAATTATTGGCTCAATAATAATAGGATTGGCATTTTATTTATTTCTTAATAACTACCTTGATAAAAAAGAAATAATTGTAGCATCCAGAAATCTTAGTGCAGGTGAGAAAATAAATGAAGAGGATTTATATTTTAAAGAATATTACAAGAATTCTCTTCCGGAAAATTATCTGACTGATAAAGAAGCTGCAATTGGAAATATTATTAATATAGAAAGAAAAAAAGATGACTATATTTCTAAGGAAATGTTTGATAAAGAAATTAAATCAAACATTTTTGAAAAATTATCACCCGGTGAAGTTATAATAACGATTAACATACAATATATAGAACCTATCTTAAGAGAATTAAAAATAGGTAATTGCATATCTATCATATCAACTGTTGTAGAAAAAGATTCAATATTATCCGAAAATTTTGTGTATTCGGATATCGATAATATTGGAAGTAATGAATATTTAAATAGAAATAATTATTTTTCAACAGGCTTGGATTATATCGATAGTACAACCTTTTATTTATCTGAAAATGTAATTTGGGTTGATGGTCAGATAATAGTAAGAAATCTAGAAATACTATTTATTGAAGAAAATATCAACAACAGCAATAAGAACATTCTTTTAAATAATAATATTGATAACAATACAAGTATTTATCTCAAATGCAATATAAAAGAAGCTCCTATTGTTGCGAGATTAACAAAGAATAATGACTATAAAATTATAGTAGAAAATATTTAATTTTATTTTTTCACTAATGAAATCCTTAGTAAATTCAGAACAAAACATACTTATCGATAAAGTTTCTGATGATATCGAGTTAAGTCATATTAACGACATGAATTTTAAAGATCAGCAAGGAGATAGAAATAATAGTCACGATAAAAAAATAATGATAACTATTGTTTCTAATAAAGGTGGAGTAGGGAAAACGTCTGTAGCTATAGCAACAGCAATGTTCTTTTCAAAAGAAATAAAAAAGAAAATATTATTATTAGAGCTAGATAGTTCACCGGGAGACTTCGGCGTCATATTTGATATAGAAAATAATAAATCTCTTGAATTAGCACTTAGGTTCCCAGAAAAATATTATGAATATATAAAAAATATATACAAAAATGTTGATGCTTTAAAAGGTATATCAAATCCTCTAATAGCTGAGAACATTAAAAAGGAGGCTATTAATCTATTAGTGAATTATATTTTTAAAGATTACAACTATATTATCGTTGATACTCAAACAGTTATAAATGGTCCAGTTATGGATATACTTAAACTCTCAGATGAAATCCTCGCTATAAGTGAATATTCTTTAGAAAGTATCGCCCGGGTTTCAAGTTTAATAGACATTTTAGTAAAGAAATTTTCTATCCCGGAATATAAAATTAAATTTATCATAAATAAAAGAAAATTTTCACATTTTTTTAAAGTCTGGGATATATCAAAAATAATCAAAATACCCATTTATGCTTTTATTAAATTTGATAGCAAATTTAATAAAAGCAGATTCATATTTAATAAGGACAGTATCTTTAATACCAGGTTCTTTAGAGAAATAAACAAGATTTTTTAAAAGAAATATAGGATTTAATAACGATGTTAAAGGATAGGCTTTACAATCAAAATAAACTAACTGCAGATGACGAGAAAGAAATAATGAGTCTTGTGAGAAAAAGGATAAAAAAGGATGAACTTTTTGTAAATAGTAATTTTTTAAATAGGGAAGATTTCAGGGGAAAATTATACATACTTTTGAAAGATGAAATTGAAAAAAAATATCCGTGTTCCGACTTTGATGTTGAAAAAAACTTAATTAATAAAACAATATCAGAAATTTTTGGATTGGGTATATTAGAAGATTTTCTGCAGGATAAATTGGTGACGGATATTTTTATCCAGGATAATGAGATGATAATAATAAGAAACGGAATAAAAGAGTATCTAGGAAAAACTTTTAATAGTTTAGATGACGTATATTTAATAATAGATAGAATTAAAAGCAATACTGGAAAGACAGTTGATCAAAGAGTTCCATTTATGAATACCGAACTCTATGATGGTAGCAGATGTTCTATAGTAATCCCCCCTATATCAGACAGGGTCTATATTTCAATACGAGTATTTAATTGCATAGATTTTAATTTAGAAGATTTATTGAAATTAAATATGTTCGATAAAAAGTATCACGGGATTTTGAAAGATTTAGTAAATAAGAGAAATAATATTTTAATTGCAGGTTCTATGGGTTCAGGGAAGACAACTCTATTAAATACACTTGCAAAGTTAATACCAAGAAATGAATTTATAAATATTATCCAAGATGTACCTGAAATAAAACTTAAGGAACATCCCTTTGTAAGAATGTTATGCACCAGAACGAAATCCAGGGAGTCAGATAATGAGATCAATCAGGATAGATTGGTTTTTGAAACGTTAAGAATGAAAGCAGATAGGATTATTCTTGGAGAGGTAAGAGATTCAATGGCTGCGTACCAAATGCTCCAGGCACTTAATGTTGGTCATAGAGGTAGTTTTAGTACTATACATGCTGATTCTGCTATCGATTCTCTCTTGAGGTTAGAAACATTAGCTATGGAATACAAAACAAATATCAGTAATTATGTGGTAAAAAAGATGATCTCGAGAGCAATAGATGTGGTTTTATTCTTAGACTGTGAAAAAGATGAAAATTTTAATATTTATAATAGAGAACTTAAGGAGATATTGTTGTTGGATAATAATTTAAATGAAGGAGGCGATTATAAATTAGAGTATCTATAATTATATCTATTTTTATTGGATTGGGATTCTTATATATATTTGGAGCTATAGCTGTCTATGTCATTGATAAGCGAAAAAATTTAATCAATAGGATTCTAAGAGTATCCAATTATCCGAATTTAATAAGTGATGAAAGTAAAAGATATAGCGTCATATACAAGATTAGAGTTTGGATTAATTGCAACAATCTAAACCTAGAGGTAAAAGAATTTATAATTTTAATCTTTATTTTTTCTTCTCTTTTATTTCTAATTGGATTGTTTTTTGGGTTAGGTTTACTTTTCTCTACTTTTTTCTTAATTTTAGGTATTTTTTTATTTTTTATTTTCATAAATATAAGAAAAAAAAGATTGAATATTAAAAAAGAAAATCAACTCGAACAATTTTTACTTGATCTTATAGGTTATTTATATGGCAATCCTAATATCTTGAATTGTATACAAAAAACCTTACAAGATACTGAATATCTATTGAGAAGGGAATTTGAAATAGTATTGAATGATACTCGCAAAGGTTTATTACTGAATGAGGCTTTAAGAAACATGATTACAAGAAACAGCAGTCCTTTGATTGAAACAGTTTTAATAGGTTTTATTGCTGCAAATGATAAAGGGGTAGATTTAATAGAATTCTTAAAAGATCAAGTTGAATACATTAGAGAAAAGAAGAATATGGAAAGATATATAAAAATTTTAAGTTCAGGGCCGAAATATACATCATATCTGATAACTCTAATACCCATAGTTTCTATAATAGTTATTATTTTAATTAATAGAGATATTATGGAAATATTATTTACAGGAATCGGAATTTTAACTCTTGTATTTATTTTACTGAGTAACATGACTGGATTTTTTATAATAAATAGAATTATTAATTATTATGGGGGCAATAGAGTCATCAAATGAATTTGTTAGTAATAATTACTGCTATTCTTGTTTCAATTTTTATTTTTTTGTTGCTAATAAACTTTAATCATAAAAATGTTAGCCTAGTCATTAATAAAATGGAGATTCAGGCCGGCTATATTTTTAAAAAAATGAACAAGACAAAATCAGATGAAGATTTGAAATTATTATTCGAGGAACAAAATGGAATAAATGTTTTTGGAATTAAAATAAAGTCATTGGAAGGATTGTTTTTATTAAGAGTCATTTTCTCAGTAAGCTTCTTAATAATTTTTGTTGTTTTTGGATTTTTTCTTGGGGAGAATTTCATTTTATACTCATTTATTGCAGCATTAATTTTTTACTTCTTACCTCTTGAAATTACAAAGAGCAAAATTAGTTCAAAAAGTAAAAGAGTACAGAACGAACTTCCGGATATAGTAGATATTCTATCCTCTTTAATAAAAGCTGGTTTAAATTTGGATGAAGCTTTAAATTATATTTCGAATAATTACAAGTGCGAAATAAGCAGGTTATTTAAACTAGCACAAATAAAAATATTTGAGGGTTATAGTAAAATGGATGCATTTTATTTAGTTGCGAGAATCTCTTTTTGTAATGATTTCAAAACAGTTATCAAGATTTTGGTGCAGGCTGAGATGATTGGTAACCCAATTAGTAGTGTTTTAAAAGATATTTCAAGGGTTATAAGAACTAATCAGAGAGACTTATTAAAAATACGATCTGAAAGATTAGAAAGCAATTTAGTTCTTGTAGTGTTTATTTTTATGTTTATCCCTATGATATTTTTATTTTTATTACCAGTTTTGCCTCAGTTGAAAATGCTTTTTTAATTAGATAATTGGCAATTAAAGTCACTAGTATGTGGAGTTTTTATTTTTAGTTTTAATAAAAACAATAATAATCAATTTAAAGTGGAGGTAAATATGAAAATACTAAACAAGTTTTTAAATAGAATTTTTTCTGGTACGAGAGGGGCTACATTAATAGAAATAGCTTTATATATAGCATTGGTTGTGATTGTTTGTATTGCAGTGGTCACTACGCTGGGTGATAAATTACAGGCAGTATTTCAATCTATTGTAAATAGTTTATCAGTTTAAGCCTTAAAAAATATTTTATAGAACTCTAAGAAGTATTAATTATAAATAGAATAATAAACAATGCCTAAGTTTAAAACTTTTTCAGAAAAAGGAAGTATATTTATTGAACTAGCTTTAGTGATGCCAGTATTAATACTGTTGATTGCAGGAATTATCCAGTTTGGCTTTTTGTTGAATGCTAAAATAGCTGTAAATTCTGCTTCCTATGAAGCTGCGAGAATCGCGACTTTATCAGAGAATCCTGAATCAGATGCAGTAAACACTGTATTAACTTACGCATCTTCTACAATGCCCGGGTGGAATTTTGATGAAAGACTAAGCATGAAAATGGATATTTCCAGCAAAGAGCCTGGAGGTGTTGTACAGATAGAGGTAACTTATAAAATACCATTGTTTTTCTCAAAAATTCCACCTTTTTCGATGGTTGGCGATGGTTCCATAGAGATACGTGGAAGTAGTGTGATGAGTATAGAAGAAAAAGAGTAAACAATAAGGAAACAAATAACATATGTTGAATAGGAAAAAAGTAACTATATTTTTAATAATAAGCATAGTCTTACTGATTCTAGTTGCTATCAAATTCAATTATTTTGAAAAAATATTTGAGTATAAAAATATTTGGATCAATAGAGATAAAAGTGATGATAAGGCTGAGAATGATTATCCTGAATATATTTATGAATCTTTTGTAGATAAAGATGGAAATGAAGTAGTTATTGAAATGGAGAAGAAAACCGGAACTATAAATGGCGAAGATGTCATATTTTATGAAGATACAAATGACTCTCAGGTTATTTATTGTCATTTCTACCAAGGAATTTTAAAGGAAGTTGATGATGAAAAGATAGTTTTTTTAGTGGATAAAGAATGTAGAAATGCTGATCTAAATGAATCTTTTAATGATTACAAGGATGTAGAAGATCATGAAATAAAGTTTTATTTAAGTGATTATGATACAAAACACAATGAAGAGTTTGGTATTAGAGATACGATAACTATTAATACAATTGAAATAAAAGATTATACATATTTGCAAAAATTAGTTGGTAAATACCTAAAAATCATTGACATTGAATTTAAAGATAATGTAACTAAGATCCTAGTAAAAGGATTAGATTTTTTTATTAAGTAAAAGTTTTTAAAGATGAACTCAAGTAGATTTTTAAAGATTGAATTATCAATTATTCTTATTATATTTATTCTTTTTTTATTTCCGAAAAAATTGTTCTGTGAAGATTGGTTAAAAATAGATCCTACAGAGGAAAGAACATGGATTGATACATCACATTGGGAAAATAAAGAGATCTGGGTTACAGATGGTTATTTTCGAGAAGTTTCCGAGAAAGAATGGGTTGATACTTCATACACCGTAAATCAAGGATATTGGAAAACCGAGGAGTACCTTACATGGGTTACTTCTTCAACTCTAGTACCATATACTGAATATAGATGGGTTGATACTTCTCACTGGGAGAGAAAGTATAGATACGTTGAAACATGGATTCCTGTCAGTTTTATTATTTATGTAGGTACAGACAGTTATGGATGGAGTGTTTATTCTTTTGCTGCAAAACCAACAAATTCTGTAACTATTATATATAATGGAAATAGATATCGTGCAAAAAAATGGGTTATAGATTATCGACCGCGCTTCGGGGGAAGAATTTATGCAATAAAATATTTATGTTATGAAAAAGAAGTCCAGATTAAAGAATACTATAATGTTTGGATTAGTTCCGGATACTTGCAATCTTATACAACCTACAAATCGATAGATACGTCTCATTGGGAGACTGGAACCAGGCGTGTATGGGTAGATACTTCTTATATAATCGCATCGGGTTACTGGCATTACACTACAAAAAAAGAGTGGGTTGATACAAGTCACTATGAATTTAGGCCTGTGTGGATTACTGATGGTTTCTATACTGAACCTTTTCACGGTGAAGTTGCTGTAGAAAAAAATCCAGCCTTCATTTTCACGAGATGGCATAAAAATCAAAACAATGAAGAATGTAGTATGGAACTTAATATAGGTTGGAAAGTAGATAATAGTTATTTGTCTGAGGGAGAAAAAGAAAAAGAGATTGTTCGAATTAATATTTATCAAGAAATCAATAGATATAACAACAAAGGTATTGAAAAAGTAATTGTATTTAATGGAAATGTCCCCTCTTCGGCTGAAGGAAGTATAAATACAATTACAAAATTTAATTACAGCGGCGGTGAAGAAAGTATTTTGCATATTTACCTTTATACCCAGAGTGGGGAAAGTACTCATATCTATTTTAATAATCCTATAAATGGATTTAGATCAATTAATTTAATGCCGAAAGGCAGCAATTCGAATGCCAATACATGGCTGGGCGGTAACAGTTATGGTGAAATCGAATTTTAACTATAATTCCAGTAAAGGCTCTATTCTAATTATTGTTGCACTATTAATGCCCTTATTTATTATGTTAGCAGGATTTGTTGTAGATATAGGTAGAGCATTTGTATATAAAGAAGAAATAAACAAAGCCTGCATGGTTGCGGCAGAAGAAGCTTCCAAATGCATTGACATTGAAGCTGCGCAGGAATTTGGAGTCAACAAGCTGGTAGATGATTATTCGGATATAATAACTGAATATTTTTACAAGAATTATAACAATGACTCAGGCTGTAATATTAATTATCTAAGCTATAATGTTCTGGATAGTAAAGATAATCCAAAATATATAGAAGTATATTGCGAAGCAAATGTAAGTTGCTTCTTTCTAAAGATAATTTCCATTGATAATATAGCCATTCATACTAAAGCCAATGGAAGACTAAGAAGATTAAAGTAGATAGTCGCTAATTAATCGTATTTCTTAAAAGTTTAAACTGAATAATTGACATTGACAATATATCAAAAATGATATAAATATAGAATGATAATTAAAATAAGTTTTTATCGGAGCTCCAACGGTAGAACACCGGTAAAGGAATATCTAAAATCTCTTGGACCTTTTCAAATAGCTAAAATTAGAAATATTTTTAGGCAACTAAGAGAATTTGGCCCAAGAAATTCATATGTATTTATAAAGAGAATTAGGGGAGAGAAATACAAAGGATTATATGAGATTAAAGTAAGATATAGCAGGATTTTGTATTTCCTAGATACAAATAATGAATATATCTTGTTGCATGGATTTACCAAGAAAACAAATAAAAGTCCTGATAGAGAACTTGATATCGCACTTAAAAGAATGAAACTATATAAAATATATTAAATCAAAGATTATGGTGAGTATAATGAAAAAAGTTAGTTGGGAAGACGTAGAAAAAGAATTACTTGAAGATCCTGAAGTAGCTAAGGAATGTGCAAATCTTGAACCGGAATATCAGATTATAAGGCAGCTAATCCTTTTGCGGAAAGAAAAGAAGATTACCCAGAAAGAATTTGCTGAATTGATTGGTGACAGTCAACCAAATATTTCCAGGCTTGAAAGCGGAAGATATAATCCTACTTTGGCAAAATTAAAGAAAATAGCAGATTGTCTGGATAGAAAACTGGAAATTAAATTTGTTTCAAAAGCGCATTAATTGTAATGTTATAATCCTCTAAACTCTTTCTTAGCTAAAACGTCTAAAAAGTGACCTTACAGATATATTTGATATAATATAAGTCGAGGTGATTAAAATGAAAGAGAAGAATAAACTTTACATTTCCACACTTGTTATTTTCTGGATAATAGTTGCTTTCTTTATTCTAGCAACATCAGGTATGTATTTAAGTATATATTTACACTTCCTGGTCTACTTTGTTAGCTTGCCTTCTAGAGTTATTTTATCCCTCCTGGGAATAGCACTGATTGTTTTGGCTGCCAGAGCAAGATTTACAAAGATTTCAAAGGCATTCTTTATACTTACAGGCTCAGCCGAACTTGGCTTTGGACTCAGTATTATTTTGCATAATCTTGTTTTTGCACTCTTTATTAAACTATTTGGAGAGGGCTACTGGGACAGGGTTAATATCGGAGATGAGCCGGTGTTTTTCATTCTGGCAACAATAATATGTCCTCTGGCATTACTCGTTGGGATAATTGGCAGCATAATTTTAATTGCGAGGAAAAAAGTGTTATCCTGAAGATTAGCTTGATAATAAATTAGTGATTTTAAAATAAAAAATATTAATTATATATAGGAGGAAAAAATGTTAGTTGTTGGATTACTTCCGGTAGTTGCCGCAATAGCTTTTTTCATTATAGGACCTGTCTGGCTGGGTATAGTCTTGGCTTCAGTGGGAGCGGGGATAATATTCTTTTCCGGATTCA
>Ga0209323_10002556_pt1 | contig 12085 bp, 14 predicted proteins | sample Rifsed19ft2_FD_184014 | JGI IMG/M metagenome (GOLD analysis project Ga0209323, IMG submission 184014) | Soil microbial communities from Rifle, Colorado, USA - sediment 19ft 2 (version 2) | ecosystem: Environmental > Terrestrial > Deep subsurface > Rock core/Sediment | place: Rifle, Colorado...
AATTATAGGAAATGAGTCCAAAGTAGCTTCCCAAAACCTTGACCAAAGAAGAAGTCTTTAAGCTTTTATCCCAACCCAATAAAAAAGCTCCCTCAACGTGCCTTGACTAATACGAATAGATTGTTTACAATTGTAGTAAATTGTAAACATGATAATATTCGATTCTGCCACTCTGATACTTCTAGCAAAGGTTGAGCTTTTAGTACGAGTGGTTGAAGATACTGAGGTGATAATAACCAATATAGTTGAAAAAGAATGTACAAGAAAGCAGGAACTCCTTGACTCCAAGCTTATAAAAAAATTGATTGAGGAAGGAAAGATAAAGGTTGAAAATTATCATGTTGGAAAAGAAGGTAAAAAGATAGAAAAGGGTTTTAATATGGGAACTGGCGAGGTTTCTTCTTTGCTTCTTGCCAGAAAAAAGGGATGGATACTTGCCACTGATGATAAGCAAGCCTTGAAGGTGTGCAAGGTGCTGCGGGTACCGTTTCTGACTGCTATTCATTTTCTGCTTAGGCTTTATGAGAAAGGAACAATAAGTCATGAATTAGTCTTAGCAAAGGTTAAAACCCTGGAAAAAGTCGGTCGCTACAATCCTGATATAATAAGAAGTGTTTTGAAGAAAATAATGGAAAAGGGAGAGCAAAAATGACGGTAATGAGCTTGAGATTATCCAGAAAAGAAATAGATCGGATCAAAGAAATCGCAACCAAGGAAAATAAGAAAAAGGGTGAAGCTGCTCGTTCTCTACTCGATTATGGATGGTTTTTTTTCAATCTCAAACGATATAAAGAAGGCAGGATTTCTCTTGAAACCCTGGCAAAAGGACTCGATCTCAGTGTAAGTGAAACTATAGACCTTCTTGTAGAATACGGTGTTCCATCTCCTATCTCATATGACGATTATCTTGAGGGCTTAGAAACACTGAGGCAATTACCTTGATCTACACCCATGTTTATGATTCTGATCTGGCTAAAAAGATGCGCTTGAGGAATACGATCGATGTCTAAGAACAAAAAAGCATAATAAAATAGAACAAAACCCATTAGTCAAAGAATGTAATGAGAATTGATGCTGAATACATAAAGAGCCTCAGCCTAGGATTTTATAGAGAAGATGAGACCGAGAGGAGAAAACTTGAGGTAAAGAGCAAGCTGGAAGATTTCTCTTTGTTGTTGTTAGGTTTATAAGGCAAGGTGAGGTAAGAGTCATAACAGCAAGAGATATGAACGCATGGGGAAAGAACTATTTTAAAAAGCGAGGTAAATGAGATGAAGAAGATACCAAAATTTAAAACTGATGAGGAAGCCGCAAGGTTCTGGGAGACCCATAGCTTTGAAGACTATCATAGAGATACAAAGGAGGCTGAGATAGGGTTCGTTAAAAGACCGAAGAAGACGATTGCAATAAGGCTTGATCCTGATGATATTAAAAAAGTGGAAGTAATTGCTCAGCGCAAGGGATTGAACTACACGTCGCTTCTCAGGATGTGGATTAAAGAACATCTGGCTAAGGAATCAAGACATATTGCTTAAAACGGAGAAGGTGTACTGGTGTATATTTCTGCCCGCAACGGCAAATAACATGGCACAAAAGACTAAAGTCCAAACCCTCCTGGCTTCTTTTGTACCAGGAACGTTAAATTAATGCCAACACCAGAAGATTTTGAATGCTTGGCTGACCCGGCTGACAAATGGCAGCTTTATCCATACGATGACGGTAGGCATTGGTATCTTGTGAAAAGCCCTGCACTTACCCTCGGAGAAGTCGTCCATGCTACTCTCACGGGGAATTGGAAAAATTCGAGAAGTGGGTCCGGGATGAAGAGGTAGAAATCCATAAGTCCATTCGCCAGATTAAAGGCAGTTTATTTCTCTGCATATATTTTGAGAATGCTTACTTCTTAAAGCTCTATGAATGACAAAAATATCCTCCTAACACCATAAAAAAGTTTTGATTAGAATCTCATTATCCGAGCTCGTAACTTTTTGCACTCTTCCTCCGGATCTCAAACATAGTAAAGGGGACACGGGTGACGCAACCTTTTTTTATTTTAATTTTAAAAATGGATTTAATTCCTGAAATTCTTTCCAAGCCTTTTGAAACTCTTCCATATCTTTTTGAGCTTTTGCCATTGAATTCATAGCTTTGGTACCTTTCTCAATTACCTCGAAAAACTTAATACTTAATTCCATAGGTAGATTCATCAATTTAAACAATTCTTCATATGGATTTTCCATAAAATGCTCCTTTTTTATATTTTTAAGATTAGAATTAATAAATAATAACTATTTTGAACTACTCTTAAAGGGGAGAAGGTATCAAGCCTTGATTTTTGACTTAGCTTTTTTCTGCAAACTTCAATAACTTTTATTTTTCTGCCTTCCCCTCCTCATTGAATTACATACTCCATAAATGATAAACTTATTTCTCCGTGTGCGGAAGGATAACACTTACAACCGACAAAGAAGACATATAAAGTCGTTGGGGTTTTATAGACCCAAGCGGGGTATTAGATTTAATCAAGCCTAGATACAACATCGCCCCATCTCAGAATTCCCCAGTTTGATAGTTAATGAAGATAGAAGAGTATTAAACATGATGCGCTGGCGCCTAGTGCCTCACTGGGCGAAGGGCGTTTCTATAGGTTACATAATATTGTTGAACCTACTCCTCCAACGGTTGATTGTCCTAATGACCCTGTTTATGGATCTGATTAGGCGTGACTTAAAGAAAATAATAGCCCTGGAGGAGCTGTAGTATTAAACATCCGTATGTAGTTTGCAATAAGGATTTCAGTAGGCGTGATTGCTTTAGTTTTAAATGGTCTTGTAAGTTACTTAAGCAATCTTGATATCTTCTTGAACTCCTCTGTTCCTGCGCGTTCGAGGAGTTGAAATACAAAGGTTTCGGTTGTTCCTACAATGGCGCCAGCTTTATCAATGAGCTTTATTCCAGTTTCCCAATCTAGTTCCTTTCTTGATGTTACAGCATCAGCGGGGACATAGACTGTATATCCATCATTAATTAAATCAAGCACTGTCTGAAGTACGCAAACATGGGTTTCAATCCCACATATAAGAACTTCTTCTTTTTTAGTCTCCTTTAAGGCTGATTTAAACTCAGGTGATCTTGCACAGCTAAACACGAGTTTTTCAATTGGTTTGAATCCATCTCCAACAGCTTCTTTAATCTCAGGGATTGTAAGTCCTAATCCCTTTGGGTATTGCTCTGTTACTGTAATTGGAATTTCAAACGTCTTTGCCGTTTCTATCAAGATCTTGGAGTTTCTAATAGTTGGTTCCCTCCTCTCCTCTGGAATAGCATTTATAAGCTTCTCTTGTATATCAATGACAACAAGCGAAATCTTATCCCTTTGGATGAAATCCATTCTTAACCTCCTAAATTTTGCCACTAAGACACAAAGACACTAAGGAAAGAATTTTCTTCATGTCTTTGTTGTATTAATCTTATTCATTCGTGTATCGTGAATCGTGCATCCTGCATCAAGAACTTTCTTCTCCTGTCTTTTCTGAAGCTCCCTTAACGAAAAGCTCGGTAACCCATTTTTTTATATTTTCTTGAGAGGCATTGCCAAGGACCTTTCTAACCCTTTTTAGAGGAATAACTGCCTTAGCAGCGGACCTATGCCCACCAGCACTCCCAAGTTCGCTAAAGATAGCTCTTACAAGTCTTCCTGCACTTTTTACATACCCAACATTTCTCACGGAAATAACCAGATGGGAATTACCTACTATTCCATAAGCCACGGACCACTCGATCCCTTTTACCTGGATTCCGAAATCAGCCATCTTTGGGATTAGATATTCCCTTTTTACCCCTCCGAGATTGCCAAAAAAGATACCTTCTGAAATCCAGTGATTAGCAAGAGCCCTCCCGAAAGATTTGATTTCTGAGGGCGGAGCCTCTGCCCGCTCGATTCGTCTTAATAGGCCTAGATTTGCAAGTGGATAAAGAAAGGTAAATGCCTCGATATCATCCGGGTTCGCATCACGGTTAAGGGATACAGTGTCAGTTTTTATACCGTAGAGAAGGGCGGTAGCAAGCCTTTCTGATATTTCTACCTGCGCAGCGCGAAGAAAATCAGTAAGGATGGTTGAGGTTGCTCCTTCCTGAGTTTTTATTTCGGAAAATCCGGCCTTATATGAACCAATATAGGGATGGTGGTCAATTACGGTATCAACCTCCGGAAGAAGATCTCCAAAATGAGGTGGCTGAACGTCAACTAGTGCAATTGAATCGAACTCTTTTATGTCAGAAGGTACGAGTTTTTCTAGGTCTATTTCGAGTAGGTCTATCATGGCAACGTTTTCTGGACGAGATATCTTTTCACCAAGGTGTCCAATTGTAGCCGTCTGGCGGTTCCTTTTAAGTAGGGTTCTAAGCGCTAGTGCACTGGCAATTGAATCCGGGTCAGGATTATCATGTAGAAGAATAAGCATCTTTTTCGCTTCGTTGTGAATACGCCTTAGTTCTTCAACTCGGAGTTCTATCCTAGCAATCCTCTCTTCACGCGCGATCTCTTCTATCAGGATTTTATTAAAGGGAACAAACCTTACATAAGGTGGAGGCTCTTCTGGTTTTTCACCATTGCTTACGATGATTGGGGTTTGCGGATAATGATTAGAAAGCTCCTTGGATGCGGTGTTTGAAAAATGCTCTCTTTCAATCATGATAACTGTAAAATTGCCCTTTTGGTTTAATGCCTCTTCGAGTGAGCTAACCCAAATTACCTCTCCCCTTTTTGAAAAGAGCCCAAGAAGAAGTGAATCGAAATCTCCAATAAACAAGTATCTAGTTAATTCTTTCTGCATGTTCGTGGCTCATGAATCGTAAATTGTGTATCGTGAAACGTGTATCGTTCGACTGAGCCTGTAGTGAGCCCTTCGACCATGCTCAGGACAGGCTTGTCGAACTGCTCACGACGAAGTCGAATCACGAATCACGATAGCACGCCTTACTTAACCCGCTAATAAATCCTGAAATTTCCTTAAAGAGTTCTTTTCCATTATTGCCATATTTCTCAATTATTCTAATGAGTGCGCTCCCAACAATCACAGCATCTGCAAAATTAGCTATCCTTGCCGCCTGATCCGGGGTTGATACCCCAAACCCAATTCCAACAGGGAGTCTTGTATGATTCTTGATTTCACGAACAAGGGACTCAAGCGAATAATCCATGGCTGGCCTTTCTCCAGTAACACCTGTTACAGAAACGAGATAGATAAACCCGCTTGCACGCTCTGAGACGAGCCTTATTCTTTCGGATGTGCTTGTAGGAGCGAGAAGAAACACAAGGTCAAGCCCTGCTTTATCAGTGTGAATCTTAAATTCATCTGCTTCTTCGGGCGGAAGGTCAACAACTAATACTCCATCTACTCCGGCGTTGCGCGCATCTTCTGAGAATCTCCTAAGACCGTAGGAAAGAAAAGGATTATAATATCCAAAACTTATAATGGGGATCTCTGAGTGTTTCCTAATCTTACTTACAATATCAAGCACACCTTTAACGGTTGTGCCGTTCTTGAGTGCCCTTTCAGAGGCGAGTTGGATTGTAGGACCATCAGCCATTGGGTCTGAAAACGGGACACCAAGCTCGATTATGTCGGCACCGCTTTCTTCAAGCTTATAGATTATATCGGGAGTTGCTTCTAATGATGGGTCACCAGCAGTGAGATAGGTAACTAAAGCCGCCTTTCCCTTTTCCTTAAGTTCTTCAAACTTGTTATGAATCCTGGTCATATATTTAGGCTTTGGCTTTTATCGTCTAGGAAATACCCCTCTTAATTCTATCCAATAGGATAGAAACCTCAAGTCCTAAACACCCATTCCAAGAGCCTTTGCTACGACCTGGATATCTTTATCCCCACGTCCTGAAAGGCAAATTATAATTATTGAATCTTTTGGCATAGTTGGAGCTACTCGAGTTGTATAAGCCACAGCATGTGCCGACTCTAGTGCAGGGATTATTCCCTCTTTTTCTGAGAGGAACTTGAACCCTTCTAGGGCATCTTTATCAGTCACTGTTGTATATGAAACCCGCCCCGAATCTTTTAAATACGAATGTTCAGGACCCACTCCAGGGTAATCAAGCCCAGGGGCTATTGAGTGAGTTCCTTTCACCTGGCCATCTTCGTTTTGAAGTAAATAGGTTTTACTTCCATGAAGAACCCCGGGCCTTCCCGCATAAAGGGTTGCCGCATGTTCACCCGTTTCAAGCCCTAACCCTGCGGCTTCTACTCCTAGCATTTTTACAGATTCGTGTTCGAGAAAAGGGTAAAAAAGCCCCATTGCATTTGAACCGCCGCCAACACAAGCGATGAGAAGATCTGGGAGTCTTCTCTCTTTCTCAATAATCTGCCTTTTTGACTCTTCTCCGATAACTGACTGAAAATCCCTTACCATCATCGGGTAGGGATGTGGCCCTGCCACGCTTCCTATTATGTAGAAAGTGGTCCTCACATTTGTTATCCAATCCCTCATGGCCTCATTCATCGCATCTTTTAAGGTCTGGGTTCCTAAGGCCACCTCTCTTAGCTTTGCTCCAAGCAATTTCATTCGAACAACATTAAGCGCCTGCCTTTTTGTATCTTCAAGCCCCATGAATATTTCACATTCCATTTTAAGGAGCGCTGCAACTGTTGCCGTAGCTACCCCGTGCTGTCCTGCTCCCGTTTCTGCAATAATCCTCCTTTTTCCCATGCGTGATGCGAGAAGGGCCTGTCCAATAGTGTTATTAATCTTATGTGCACCTGTGTGCGCCAAATCCTCACGCTTTAGGTAAATCTTTGCTCCACCTAGCTCGTTCGTCATTCTTTCTGCGAAGTAGAGCGGTGTAGGGCGGCCGGCATATTCTCTAAGGTAGTAATTTACCTCTTCTTTAAATTTTGGGTCATCTTTTATCTCGAGGTAAGCCCTTTCTAGGTCAAGAAGTGCTGGCATAAGGGTTTCTGAAACATATCTACCACCGTAGATTCCATAATGTCCTAGTTCATCGGGAAGTTTTAATTTAGGTTTCATTTCTTACCGCCTTTATAAATCTTTTTAGTTTGTCCGGATTTTTCTTTCCAGGATTCTCTTCAACTCCAGAGCTGACATCAACAGCATAGGGATTTACTATTTTTACTGCCTGGGCCACGTTTTCTGGGGTAAGCCCACCTGAAAGAATTATTTTTTTTGATGTATCGAAGCCTCTTAGAATCTCCCACCCGAAGGTTTCTCCTGTTCCTCCATAAGCCTCTGTTGAGTAGTTATCAAAGAGAATCGCTTGAGTAGGATAGGACTCAATCTCCTTTGGGTCTATGCGATCTTTAACCCGAATGGCTTTTATTACCTTTCCTTTTAATTTCATACAGAAATCCGCCGGTTCATCTCCATGGAGTTGGAAAATATCAAATCCTACTTCTTCTTTGATATTTCGAATCTCATCCAAATCTTGGTTCACAAAGACTCCAACAGTTGTAACAAATGGGGGTAATTTTGAAATTATGGTTTGAGCATTATCAGGCTTAATATACCTTTTGCTTCCTTTATAAAAGATAAACCCAAGAGCATTCGCGCCTAAGTCCACAGACAAAAGGGCATCCTCTATATTAGTAATCCCACAGATTTTGATCCTGACCATATTTACAAATGGATAATTATAAAAGTAGAAACACTATGTGTAAAATGAATATTGGATCGATGGCTTTATGTTACATTCCTGTTATTATACGGTTAAACACATGTCAATAATTTGGTTATTGCGGTTTCATCGTAGGAGCGCCATCCCTTCGGCAAGCTCAGGACAGGCCCTGGCGCGACCAGTCATAAAAAGAGAAACAATAAAGCCCCTTGTACATGTTATCTTTATACCCTATTACGTCCTAATTTCTAGATTGTGATCATTTCTACCCCGTAACTGGTGTTATTGAGGCGGCTTGAAATCTACATTTTTAAGATCACCTGCAAAGGCTGTCAAGATTTGCTCAAGCGCTTCGTTCCAGCCTTTGACCAATTCTTCAGGGGAATTAGAGCTAAGAACGACTTCTCTTCTATAATTATTTTGGAATACTATTTGAGGATTGGTAGAGGTCTCTTCAATTAGAAAAAACTGAATCCCCAGAACTGCTTTTGGTTCATTAGTTGCTCTAAAATCACCATATAACTCGCTTACGTTACCTTCAAGAATATAGTTAGCCTCCACATTGTTACTTGAGTCCACAACGTACTTAAACCGACCTGATTCAGAAAACCACTTACGCACTTCATCTGTAGTAAGTAAGCTAGGAGGTCTAAAAAATTGATTATAAAAGTCTGATTCGTAACTCAGATCACCTATTCGGTAGACAAACTCCCTACCAGAAAAACTAGGTGAAATCTCAAACCTACGCACCTCCAAGACAGTTCCTGAAACGGGGGATGAATTTTGATCCTTGTTGGAAACATTAAGAATGTAGTAATTTCTCTCAGGATAATTCTTTGAGAAATTAGCACATCCAGTTAGGGTGAGAAATAATAGCACCCAAGACGAGAACAAGAACAATTTGCTTTGCTTTATCATTGTTTCACCTCGTTTAATGGTGGAGGAGGATTTCCGAAGAGAAACCAAGATGGGTATCTCTTTGCGGTGTCCGTAAGCTCCCTCAGATTTTCTGTGGTTACCCTTATATCCTCGATGATTCGATCTAACTCATGTCGTTCACTGGAAGTAAATCTGCTAACCTTACGCGATGTTGTGTTAATATTTTCTAAGGTCTGGGACAAATTAGTAAGGGTTTGTTGTACTTCTTTGCTATGAAGAATTGAATCTAATCTTTTAGAGCTGTTTTCGAGCACCTCTAGAAGCTCACGAATATCCTGAGCGATGAGAGGAATCTGAGCATCTTCTATTGCTTTATCAGTGTTTACCAGAATCTGATTTACCTTATCTGTCATACCTTTTATATCAATGGTTTCTAGTGTCCCTGTTAGATTTTCGATAGCCTCTGTAATCTGTGTAATAACGCCTGGAGCGGAGGGGATATATAAGGATTCGGGTTCCCAATCTATTTTGAGAGGAGGAAATCGCTTAGGGTCTAAGTGAACCATGTTAAGAAATGCAACTCCAGTTATCCCTTGAGAATCCAATTGAAGGCGGAACCCTTGTTCAATCAATTCCTTAATACGAGACACGCGCTCCTCTTCAGTCGGTATTCTACCTAGACTTTTGCGCTCCCCGACTAGTTCTTGTTGAATTTCAGCCCTTACTACTACATAAGTGTAGGGAGTCGGGTAGTAATTAAACGCAAAACCGATCTCTGTTACATTACCGACTTGAACGCCTTGATACTTTAGTGGAGCGCCTACATTAAGTCCCTGAACAGATTGGTTAAGATATGTCTCTATCATAATCTTGTGGCGGAAAAATTTGCCAGCGCCAAACACCACGATGCCTATTACTGCTATGGCAAATCCTATGATGACAAACGCTCCAATCTTAAAGTAATTGGCTTTCCTACTCATGTTTTGATACTCCTTTGGTTTGATAGGCATTTATGCGACAGCATTTAGTTCAGCCTCCCTGTTAAAGAATTGACGAACTAGAGGGTTAGGTGAGTGATCACGAAGATCCAGGGGTTTACCCGTTGCAACTATTCCCTTTGTGTCTTTATCAAGCATGATTACCCGATCAGCTATAGTATAGATGCTTGGCAGTTCATGGGTTACAACGACTAGAGTTATCTTTAGGCTTTCGCGAAGCCTCAAGATTAAATGGTCGAGTCCGGCAGAGGTAATGGGATCAAGGCCTGCTGAAGGCTCATCGAGAAAAAGTATCTGGGGATCAAGAGCCATAGCACGGGCCAGGGCAGCGCGCTTCTGCATCCCTCCGCTTAGTTCAGAGGGCATTTTATTCTCAGAGCCCAATAGTCCTACGAGCTTAAGCTTCATAAGGGAGATGAGATCCATCGCTTCGGAAGAAAGATCGGTATATTCCTCAAGGGGGAGCCTGACGTTTTCAAGAACCGTCATAGAGCCAAAAAGCGCACCGCTTTGATAAGCAACGCCTATTTTTTTTAATATATTGATGCGCCCTTCTCCTTCTGCCTTCGCAATATCCTCCCCATCAATAAGGATTTTTCCAGAAGCGAGTTCGTAGAGACCGATCATGTGCTTTAGTACTGTGCTCTTCCCGCATCCCGAGCCACCCAAGATGACAAATATCTCCCCTCGATTAACCTCAAAGGAGATGTTATCAATTATAACATTATCTCCATAAGCTGCTGTGAAGTTTGTAACGCGTAGGATTGGTTCTTTGTCTATACTCATTTGCACTTAAATTCCTACATAATAGAATACAACACCAAATATGCCATCTAGAACTATGACCAATATGATGCTGCTTACAACAGCGCTGGTTGCAGAATCACCGACTGCTGCTGCACCGGTCTTGGTTCTAAGTCCCTCAAAGCATCCTATTCCAGCTATGATAACAGCAAAAAATACGGATTTAAAAAGACCTACTAGAAGGTCAATATAGGTTGCTGCTGAGGTCATCTCATTTACATATGTAACAGGTGGAAAGCCAAGAGATAGCATAACGACTCCGCCTCCGATAAGTCCGAACAGGTCGCCGAAAACCGTAAGAATTGGTATCATAAAAATAGCTGCGATAACTCTAGGCACCACCAGAAACCTGACCGGATCAAGTCCCATGGTAGTAAGGGCATCAATCTCCTCGTTTACCTTCATGGTACCAAGTTCGGCGGCAAACGCTGAGCTGGTCCGACCGGCAACCATGACGGCTGTCATAAGTGGACCGAGCTCCCTGAAAATAGAGAGGACAAGAAGGTCTGCGATAAAAAGCTGACCACCGTATTTTTGCAAAGGGATGGCAGATTGATAAGCAAGAACAAGCCCGATTAGAAAATTGATTACAGCAATAATAGATAAGGCATTCACACCAATCTTTTCTGCCGTTAAAAATACATCTTTCCACCTTATCTGCCACGGGTTAAAAACGGCGCGTACAACGGCAATCCCAGCTTCTCCTATAAAGATGATATGGGCGCTAACATCTTGCCAAAAACCCACCGTTGCCTGACCGACTTCTTCTGGTAAACTGGCAGCTTTAGGCTTTTCTACCTCTGGTTCTTTGAATTCTCCTGGAGGAAATAAATCTAGTAGCTTTTGAAATTCGCTAGCAAAGTTTCGAACCTCAAACTCTCCCCCGGTTCTCTCTTGGAATTGACGGAGTTTTACAAATAGAGCAATTCCGGAACCGTCACAATAGTTAATTCCTGAAGCATCTACTATGATCTTCTTAGGTGAAGAGTGCCCAATCGCAAGGGTTGCATTCTGCCATATTTTAGCGGTTGTATATGAATCAAGACGACCGTTAATAGTAAGGGTTAGAATCCCCTCATCATTTACCTTATCGGTGATAGATGCAGAGGGTTTGTCTTTAGGTGCATAACTCATGAATGGATAAAACACTACATTCTTTTAAGATATTTTCAAATCAAAAATAAAAAATCTGGATATTGTTCTTACTTATGTTAAAGTAAGTGCCTATTTGTTATGAGTGATGGAGTAGAATTAGTTGATTAATAAAGTCAGTTCGGAACCCTAGATTTGGGGATTCTGCTAGTGATAGGTTCTCTTGCGGAAACTGTTATTAATATCGGCGTTCCTGCTCTCGTTTTTCTTTTGATGCTCATGGTTGGTCTTGACTGTTACATTCGCAGGTATTATTACTAGAAGTTACTCGTACCGATGGATTTCTGAATTGATTCGCCAGATATTAAGTTCAAGGTCATTTCAAATCCCGTGCCATGTGGAGGGCTTTCCTAAACGGTTTCGGGAAAAAGGAGGTAACATGACCAAAACCTACATACATGTGTTGAGCTTGTTTATGATTTTTTTGCTTTTAGCACCATTTGAGGTGATGTCCCAAGATTCCGGAGGCACAACAACATCTGCAAAATTCACGAAAGAAGAACTTGCCCAGATGGTCGCGCCAATCGCTCTTTATCCTGATTCACTCGTGGCCCAAATCCTGATGTCATCAACCTACCCGCTTGAGGTCGTGCAGGCAGAACGATGG
>Ga0209323_10002558_pt1 | contig 12076 bp, 7 predicted proteins | sample Rifsed19ft2_FD_184014 | JGI IMG/M metagenome (GOLD analysis project Ga0209323, IMG submission 184014) | Soil microbial communities from Rifle, Colorado, USA - sediment 19ft 2 (version 2) | ecosystem: Environmental > Terrestrial > Deep subsurface > Rock core/Sediment | place: Rifle, Colorado...
AACCCCCAGCATCAACTTCTACCTGAACCGGTCTGGAGGGATTTCTGGAAGAGTCACTGCACTGGGCTCTGGAACGCCTTTACAAAACATTGTGATCTATGCAATACCAGCTAGCGGTGGCGGAGATTCTTTTGGCTCTGCGATAACGGATGCCAACGGCGATTATAGCATAATCACTAATCTTAATACCGGAACGTACAATGTTTCTGCTCTATTTCCTGAGGGGTACTTCACGAAGTCTGTGGGAGGAATCGCGGTTACTGCTGGTTCTGAAACTAAGGGCGTTAATCTGGTTCTCGAACCTTCTGGAATTATTTCTGGAAGAGTAACTTCTACACCAGACGGTGTTCCATTAGCAAATGCTACTGTTACTGCAGTTTCAGGAGAAGATGGTTATTACGGGTTCGCCCAAACTGACGCAACTGGGCATTACAGGATTTCAAGCGGGTTGGGAACTGGAACTTACATGGTAGCAGCATCATTCTTTGAGACAGGTTTTGGATATGGATTCGTTGAAGACGTGAGTGTTGTTGCAGGCGCGGAGACCCCTAACGTGGACATTGAAATAGAGGTCTCTCCTCCGACACCTTCTGGGATAATTAGTGGCAGGGTCACGGACACCGAGGGCAACCCTATAGATGGCGCATCTGTCACTGCTGACGGCGACGAAGGCTACGGCTCTGCTGTCACAGACAGCGATGGCAACTATGTCATCTTTAAGGGTTTGGGAACAGGTACTTACACTGTTTCTGCCTCTGCTTCTGGCTATTTAGACGCGGAAATAACCGGCGTAAGTGTAACAGAAAATCAAGAGACTTCCAACGTTGATTTTGAATTATCGGCAATTCCGCCTGCACAGTCTGGAAGAATCTCTGGTTCAGTTCAAGGCGACGCAAACCCGATACCGGAACTTCAGAACCCCATTGTAATGTTGCTGTTCATTGTTTCGCTTGTTGCCATAATTGTAAAGTTATCCCATGCCAAGGCAAGACGTTATTCTCTTCCTTCGAAAAGCAGCTACAACTAAAAGTAGAGTTTCAATTTAATCTCTTTTTTCTTCAATTGACGATTTTGATTGAGGCATCCTAGTTTCGGCTGTTGCCAATTTGGCGACGAGAAACCTCTTTGACCATGCAATGTTCCAGGGGATTAGCTGGGCATCAGTGTTTGATTTGTGAAGTCTCCTCTCACATATTGGTGTGGGAATATTTTTGTTGTCGTTAGTCTGCAGCCTTCGGCTAATGTCACGTCATCCGCAATGACTGAAACTGAGTCTATTTTGGTCTGTCTTTTCATGCTGGAAGAGACCGTCACGTGTCTGCCTATAATGCTTTCCTCTATTTTGGCACCTTCCCCAATTATGGCTCTGTCCATGACCGCAGCGTTTTCTACAACAACGTTCTTGTGAATTTGTGTGTAATTGTCTATGCACGAGTTTGCTATTCTGACGCCGTCGCTTATTTTACAATGTCTACCAATAAGAACTGAACCTTCAACCTCTATTTTCCCGTCTTTGATTTTCTTTATTATTTCCTGCCGTCGTTTCATGGATTCGGAGCTTTCACCTTGAACCCATATTCTCTTATCTTCGCTTATCCTTCCGCCAAAATCTGTCAAAGATGAGAAGCAACCTTCAAGCATGGAGTGCATTGCTTCTAAATAGTGTTTTGGGGTACCCACATCGTACCAGCTTCCCTTCAGTTTGTATCCGTACACTGGTCTTCCAGTTCTTATCAAGTATGGGATGAAATCAAAGCCAAAGTCTAGGCGGTTAGTCTCTTTCATTAGTTGCTTTACTCCTTTTTCATTGAATATTTTTCTTATCTCTGGCGAAACCACGTACAATCCTGTGTTTGCAAGGTTTGACGGTGCTTCTTTTGGTAATGGTTTTTCAACGAATCTAGCTATTTTCATGTCCTTATTTATGTCTGCTATTCCGAAGCCTTCGACGTTTTCCACTTCTCTGAGAGCTATAGTCATAGTTGCTTCTTTCTTGCTGTGGAAATCTGCAAGTTCTTTGACGTCAACGTCAAAGATGTTGTCGCCTTGCACTGCGAAAACTGGGTCTCGAACATTATAGTATTCCATGTTTATTCTTGCGGAATCTGCGCTTCCAAGATCATCCACGTTCGGCTGGTATTTCACGTGAACGCGGGGACTTATGTCATATCTTGATGAAAACCCGTAACCGGATTCGAAATAGTCATGCAAGTCCCTATAATTTGTGTATCCCTTAACTCCAAAAATGAAGTTTCTAATGCCTTGGCGCGCTAGCGATACAAGCGAGAACTCTATCATAGGCCTGTTCAAAAGGCGGAGACATGCCTTGCTTGTCTCGGCAGTCAGTGGAAGCAGGCGCGTTGCCTTTCCGCCGACTGGAATTATCACTCGTAATCTGTCCGGTGAGTAGTTGCGCATAAGAGTCACCGATTTCCGCTCTGACTTATCTAAGCTAGCGTATTAAACTTTCGAATCTAACAGCGAATCTTATAACTTCAGAGGCAGTCTAAAACTATGTTTAAGGTTCAAGTCTATGAATAAGTTCGGCGGTTATCTGCGTCTGATGCGCCCAATGAATTGTTTAATGATGGGTTTCGCCGTCGTTGTCGGAGCAGCCTTAGCAAGTCCAACTTTTTTAGCTGCGCTCTGGCAGAATGCCGTCTATGGGTTTGTCACAGGCTTCATGCTGACTGCCGCTTCTATGGCTATAAATGATTATTACGATAGGAAAATTGACGCGGTGAATGAGCCGAACCGTCCGATTCCAAGTGGCTTAATCAAACCCACGGAAGCTTTAGCCTTCGCAGCCATACTTTCAACAGTGGGTTTTGCCGCTGCGTTTGCCAATTCGGTTTTGGCAAATAGCATCTATTGTTTTCTCATAGCGGTCATAGCTTGGGTAATCTTGATGATTTATACGACTGTTGGGAAACGTAGTGGAGTTCCCGGCAATTTTCTCGTCAGCACATGCGTTTCCATACCGTTTGTTTATGGAAGTGTTGCTGTGACTAATGCTGTCGAATTGAATATTTTGATTTTTGTTTTGATGGTTTTTCTTTCAAATACTGGTAGAGAAATAACGAAGGGAATCGTAGACGTTGAGGGGGATAAACTACAGAATGTGAAGACTTTGGCTGTGCGCTACGGCGCGAAAGTAGCCGCTGTAGTTGCTGCCTTGTTTTATGTTTCTGCAGTCGTGTTGAGTCCTTTGCCTCTGATTATGCAGGTTGTTTCTGTCTGGTTTGTCCCGTTGGTGGTTTTAACTGATTTTGGACTTGTCTTTTCCAGCTTCATGCTTGTTAGGGATCATTCTAGGAAAAATGCCAGAAAAATAAAGAATACAGTTCTTTTATGGTTCATGAGCGGACTGCTAGCATTTATTTTTGGCATCTTCCTATGAGCCATCTCTTCCACTGATTTTTTGCCGAGCGCATAAAATTTAATGTCCGTCTTGGGAAAGATGATTTCTCATCCTTTTGTGGGCAACTAGAGAATTGCGGCTAAAATATTACGGAAAAAGCAGAGAGAGGCATTACAGAATTTTCTTTTACTGATGTCTGAAGCGTGTTCTAAAAATTGGACTTATAAGCCAGTTTAAGAGATTGTTAGGGTGAAGAGTGCGGTTAATTGAGTGTTGACGACGAGGAGACTCCGCTCGAGTACGGGCTTCGAGGGAAAGCTTGGAAAGTATATTGGCTTCTTTTGCGAAGCGGTCATCCAATGAGCGCCAGGGAAGTACAGAAAGCATTACATTTCACCAGTCCAAGCGTAGCGCAGCATCATCTTCAACAGTTACGCGAATTAGGACTAGTGCAGAAACAAGACATTGGCAGTCATTATGCTTTGGTTGGCGAAGTAAAAATCGGAGTACTACGGCACTTCGTCAAAATTGGAAGACTACTTTTCCCAAGATACTTTTTTTACGCGGTTTTTGTAACGACTTTTTACGCCGCCTATCTTTTGGTGCTGATGCAGGGTTTCACGCGGGAGAGCCTGTTTATTCTTTTGTTCGGAGGTTTCGTTATGGTGATATTTTGGTTTGAGGCGATTCGTGTATGGTCTTTGAAACCGTACTAATTTCTGAACATGTTGTACTAGAGAATAGTATAAAATAAATGGAAAGCGTTGTTTCTAGCAAGGTGAATCATGATGCAAAAGGAAATTAAGAAGCGAGCGCAGCTTTACGGAATTGCAGCAATCCTTTCCGCAATAGTGCTTGTAACAGTATGCTACAACTTTGGCGTTGGTCCATTAGACTTTCATCCATCTCAGTCACTTGGGATGTTGAAAACTTTTTCGTCCTATAGCGAGCTTAGAAGTTTCATCAAAACAAACTCAGGAATGCAATATGATTTCCCATTTTACAGTAACAGATTTTTCCCAATTACGCTGTCTCCAGGAGCACAGGGATTGGTTTTTTTGGATGGATCTTCTTCGAAAGATTACTCGACTACAAACATTCAGGTTGCTGGAGTTGATGAAGCCGACATAGTCAAAACAGACGGCACATACCTGTACCTAGTCTCAAACAACACTGTCTTCATCATAAAAGCTTATCCGCCTGAAGAAGCTGAAGTGCTTTCAAAAATAACTTTCGCTGTAGGCGATGTTCCGGTTGGGATTTTCATAAGCCAAGATAGCAACAGGCTAGCCGTCTTGGGCAGCGTTTACGGCGCCTCCATTCGATACTTGTATTACTATGATGAAGTAAAAACTTTTGTCAATGTTTATGATATTTCGAACAAGACAAATCCTGTTCTCAGCAGACAATTCGCAATGAGCGGCGGATACTTCAATTCCCGAATGATAGGCGACTACGTCTATGCGGTCATAACCCAACCCGTTTACATGATCTACGACACTCTTATTCTTCCAAAAGTCTACTCTAAAGGAGGAATTGAGGAAATACAGCCATACCAGATTTACTACTACAACTTTTCCGACACGTATTACATGTTCACAACAGTCCTTGCTTTAAACATGCAAAACGCTGAGGAAACTCCGACTAACATGACGATTATGCTCGGCGGTACAAGCAACATGTACGTGTCATTGAACAACATTTACATAACATTTCCTGAACCAGAAGGGCAAACCTCCCTCTATCGAATACGTATAGAAAATAGCACATTGAGCGGTGAAGCTCAAGGCAACGTGCCGGGAAGCGCAGTTAACCAGTTTTCAATGGACGAATACAATGACACTTTCAGAATAGCAACAACTACACGGCTGAATGGAACATCTCAAAACAACCTATACGTGTTAGACATGAACTTAAGCCTCGTTGGAAGTCTCGAAAACGTTGCTCCCGGGGAAGCCATAGATTCAGTTAGATTCATTGGAAATCGCTGTTACTTTGCAACATCTGTCGTGCAGCGGGATCCGTTCTTCGTAATTGACGTTGAAAATCCAAGCGCACCAGAAATTCTGGGATACCTAAAGATTCCAGGGTTTACAAGATATCTGCATCCGTACGATGAAGATCACATTATTGGCGTGGGGAAAGATGGAAGCGCTGTGAAAGTGTCGCTCTTCGACGTAAGCAACGTTAGCAGCCCAATAGAGATAGACAAATACGAGGTAAGTGGAGACTGGACTGACACGCCAGTTTTGACAGATCACAAGGCTTTCCTCTTCAGCAAGGCAAATGATTTGCTTGCGTTTCCAGTGTCAGTATATGTATATGATGCATACCAATCATGGCAGGGAGTCTACGTCCTTAACATAACTTTGACAGACGGGCTTGTGTTAAGGGGCATCGTTAAACATGCAGATACCTCAGATGGTTACTATTGGGTAAACAGAGCGTTTTACATTGAAAACGTCCTATACACGGTTTCCGACATAAAGGTGAAAATGAACAGTCTGGAAGACTTGGCTTTCATCGATGAAGTCTTGCTTTCCTAAATTCCGCCTTTTTTATGTTTTAACTTTTTTTCTGATTCAATGTGGACAGTCACTATTGTTTCTGCAATTTGCACCCTTATACGGTCTTCAATTTCTGAAGCTATCTTATGCGCTTCTTCTATTGAGATTCTTTTAGAGAAGTAGCACTCGATATTTATGTAGCGTTTTCCATCCGCCAAGTACGTTACAGTTCTTTTTATTCGGAAATCATGGTAGCTTTCTGCAATTTTGCTGACTATTTCTCTTATTTGGCTCTCACTCATAGCTGAACCCCTCTTTACTTTGGCATCAAAAGGTTCTATGTGAACTGTAACGTTCTCCACATCACCTATTCTGGTTTTTATGCTGTTTTCAATTTTTTCCGCTATTTCATGCGCTTCTTGAACAGATAGTTTAGGATCTACTCGTGCATGTAATGTGATGTAAAGCCTGCCTTTAGTGTATGCCGTGTCTATTTCATGTGCTTCTTTGACGCCGCTGACTTCAGTGGCAAGTTTTTCGATAAGCTTCTTCGTTGGCGTCTCTTGTGTTCCAACCGGTTCTATATGGAACGTGGTTTCAACATTTCCAAGTTTGCCTTTAATTTTCTCCTCTATTTTCGCCGTTGTTTCGTGGGCTTCTTCTAGACCTATGTAGTCGGGAACTTTCAGAGTTGCTTCTACGAAATATTTTTCGCCGGACTTTCTGACTTTCAATTTTTCGTATTCGCAAGTGCCTTTTGACCTCGATATCTCCCTTCTAACTGTCCTCACAACATCTTTTGATATTGCATCGCTTAGTTCCATGCCGCTGCTCCAGATCAGTCTGACGCTTAAGAATGTCAATACGACGCCGAGGATAATCGAAGCGAAAGAATCTCCGCTATAAAAGCCAACAGTAGCCAATCCAAATCCAACCAGCGCCAAGACTGTTGATGCTAAATCTGCTATCGCGTGGTAAAATCCTGCCTTGATTGTGGAACTTTCGCTTTTGGTTGCCTTTCTGAATACTCCCACTCTTAAGAAGTCAATGAAGAATGTGTAGCCTATTGAAATGAAACCTGCAAACTCTAGGTTACGGTTGATGTAGGATATGTTTGCTACAATTCTTTGTACAGCTTCAAAAATTATTAATATTGCTAAGCCTATGAGCACTATTCCGCCGATCAGGCCGCCTACTGGTTCGATTTTTTCATGCCCGTACATGTGTTCTTCATCAGGCGGCTTAAGAGATGCCCTAGTCGCTAGCAACAACACAACCGTTGTCACAGCATCAAGTAACGCATGTGCACCATCGCTCAGTATCGCTAGGCTGGAGACTGCAAGTCCCAAGATGACTTCTACAAAAACAACGCTGGTTATTGCGATTGCCGAAATCTTCAATGTCTTAAGCTTGTAACTGTTGAGTGCGCTGATCATCATTTCTTCTTATAGAAGGCTGAGTACGAGAGATTTAAGAATTACGTGCTGCCTTCCCTGTCCACGCGGAAATCTTGTTATGAAAACAAGAAAAAGGATAATTGTCTGTTCTTTTCCATTTTGCGTTGGAGCAGTATCCGATTTGATGTGGTCAGCATACTGTGACTGAAAACGAGCGAGACGCCAGTCCCGCGCCATTCTGCCAAAGTTCGAAACCTGCTTCCACAGCAATAAGATACCAAGAGCCATCGATATAGCCACGGGATAAGGAATCTTTGAAGAACGTGTTCATGTCGAAGCATGCCCATGTCGTGGTGCTGGTTCTACGGTAAGCGATGTAATCAAAACTTGCCCAGTCCGCATACCAAACCTCCCAAGTAGCACCAGCGAGGCACACAGTGGCAACCTTCGAACCTGCAGGCTGGATTGTACCCTTATAGTTGAGCCAAATCATCAACTCAGCGCCGTTATACGGACCAGTTTTGTAATCGCTTGTTTTGTGGAACCAAATATCATAGACGCAGTTCCAAGCTCCAGAAGTGACTGTCCTGAAGATCCAACTGGTGGAAATTCTCGTGATGTTGCTTACCTGTTTCGGCATGCCGCTAGCGCTCGTAGTAGCGCCCCAATGATTGCCTCTAAAAATGGAGGCGAAGGAAGCTGGTGATCCGTTGGTAGGCATGTCGTGCCCTGCTACTTCTACAGTGAATGCGCCAGTCCTGTAATTCACCTCGAGAGTCTGCGGTGTGCCCGCGTTCCAGACGTTGTTCTGTACACAATAGGTGCCTACAGTTGCAGTAGTCCCGATCCTGTCATATTTTCCGGAAATTGTCATTGTTGCGCCTATCCCAGATTGGCTAACCATAGCAAATAGCAAAAAAAGATAAAACAAAGACCACGCCAAAGACCGTGCACTTCCTTGTGTTTCTTGTTGACAGAACTTCTCGTATGGGCGACTTATATGCTTTATCAAATCAAGGCGATGCTACTAGAAACTGCGCTTGTCAGCAGAAAAGCATGATTTACACTGTGAACCTGTGGGAAACAAAAACATTTAAAAAAAAAGAAGACAGTACAGGCTATTCAGGTGCCAAGAATGCTAGGTGAACGCTTTAATTTCGACTGCGATTTCTGATCGCTCTTGGATTTATAAGTCACTATCTCATAGAAGTTTTGGAAAAGGGGTTTGATGATGAGCGTCAGCGATATTCTGGAGGGAAAACTGACCGAAAAAGAAGTTGAAATAAAAGGTTGGCTTGTGACGAAACGCTCAAGCGGCGGAGTCCAGTTCCTGTCCATAAGAGACGGGACCGGAACAGTGCAAGCTACAATCCACAAAAATGAAGTCGCAAAAAAAGCCTTTGAAGATGCAGACAAGCTTACACAGGAATCCTCACTTGTGATCAAAGGCACAGTCAAAGAAGACAAGAGGGCTCCAGGCGGTTACGAAGTAAGGATTAACGATTTGCACATCATTCAGATAGCGGCACAAGATTATCCAATAGGCAAGAAAGATCACGGCATAGATTTTCTTTTAGGTTATAGGCACTTATGGGTGAGAAGCCCCAGGCAAATTGCGATACTCAAAATTCGAGCTGAAGTCATAAAAGCATGCAGAGACTTCCTCGAAGAAAGCGGCTTCACGCTGACAGATTCCCCAATTTTCACTCCGGCAGTCGCTGAGGGAGTAGCAACCCTATTTGAGACGCCGTATTTCGGCGAGAAGGCTTTCCTAGCCCAGACCGGTCAGCTTTACGTCGAAGCTACAATCGCTGCTTTTGGCAAAGTCTACTGTTTCGGACCAACTTTCCGAGCTGAGAAGTCGAAGACGCCGCGCCACTTGACCGAGTTTTGGATGGTTGAGCCGGAAGCTGCCTTCTACACTTTTGAGGACAACTTGAAACTCCAAGAAGAGATGATAACTTACATTGTCAAGAAAGTGTTAGAAAACAGAAGCAAAGAACTGGAAGTTCTAAAAAGAAACGTAAAACCCCTGAAAAAAGTTGAGCCGCCATTCGATAGAATAAGCTACACTGAAGCCGTAAACATGCTGCAGAAAGCCAAATGCCCAATACAATGGGGTGAAGATTTAGGAGCACCGCACGAGAAATTCATCTCCCAAAAATTCGAGAAGCCCGTCTTTGTCCACAGGTATCCCACAAAAGTCAAAGCGTTTTACATGCAACCAGACCCACAGAATCCCGAGGTTGCACTTTGTGCTGATCTTATGGCTTCGGAAGGATATGGCGAAATAATAGGCGGAAGCGAAAGAATCCATGATCTAAAGTTGCTTGAGCAAAGGTTAGAGGAGTTTGGTCTTCCAAAGAAGGCTTATGAGTGGTACTTGGATTTGAGAAGGTACGGGTCTGTGCCGCACTCAGGATTTGGATTAGGCATAGAAAGAGTAACCTTGTGGATCTGCAAATTGAAGCACATACGCGAGACGATTCCGTTCCCTAGAACAATAAATCGGGTTTACCCATGAATCTGCTATTTTTTATCCAGCTGTTTCCTTAACTCGTCGTAAGTGTTTTTTATCTCGTCGATTGAGGCTTCATCCTCTAATGTTGACACATCTCCAAGAGCAGCACCAGCCAGCACCGCCTTCAACAGTCTTCGCATTATTTTTCCACTGCGCGTCTTCGGCAGTTTGTTCACTATCACTATTGCTTCTGGTGTGGCTATGGGACCTATAGTGTTTCTTATGTGTTTTATGATGTCTGCGCGCAACTCGTCAGATGGTGAAAAGCCTCCTCTAAGCACTACAAAAGCCACTGGAACCTCGCCTTTAATTGGGTCCTCTTTACCCATTACTGCCGCTTCTGAGATTGCCGGGTGTGCAACTAACTCGCTTTCAAGCTCCACCGTACCTATCCTATGTCCAGCCACTTTCAAAACTTCATCTGCTCTTCCGAGAAGCCACAAGTAGCCGTCAGGATCCTCTACCGCATAGTCGCCAGTATAGTAGACGTTTGCCCATCTTCCAAAATATGCCTGCTTATACCTTTCTGGGTCTTTCCACAAAGTTTCAAGCATGCCAGGCCACGGCTTTTTGATCACGAGAAAGCCTCTCTTGCCTACCGGTGCTTGCTTTCCTTTTTCATCATAAACTTCTGCAACCACGCTGGGCAATGGGTATGTTGCTGATCCAGGTTTTAACTGTACTAGCTCTAGTCCTGCCAGCGGGGATATCATGAATCCGCCTGTTTCTGTTTGCCACCACGTATCTATTATAGCCAGCTTTTCTTTCCCTATGACCCTGTAGTACCATCTCCATGCTTCTGGGTTTATTGCTTCGCCTACTGACCCTAACAATCTAAGAGTGCTCAAGTCGTGTTTGTTTATCCATTCTTCTCCGAACTTCATGAACATTCTGACAGCTGTAGGCGTAGTGTAAAGTATCGTTACGCCATGCTTTTCAATGATGCCCCACCATCTGTCCTGCGCTGGGTAATCCGGTGTTCCTTCAAAAATGAAGGACGTTACACCTAACGATAATGGAGAGTAAACGTTGTACGTGTGCCCAGTGATCCAGCCTATGTCCGCAGTGCACCACCATATGTCCTGTTCGTTAGGGTCAAAAGCCCATTTGAGCGTCCAGTATGCCCATACAAGATAGCCTCCCGTGCCATGTTGAACTCCTTTAGGCTTGCCTGTTGTTCCAGAAGTGTAAAGAATGAAAAGCGGGTCTGTTGCCTCCATCGGTTCAGGTGGAACGTAAGCGTTCGGCTCAACTTTCTCCATCAACTCATGATACCAGTAGTCTCGCCCATCCTTCATTGGAACATCTTGTCCAGTTCTTCTCACAACAACTACTTTCTGGATGCCTGGCGTGTTCTTTAGTGCACGATCTGCTGTCTCCTTCAACGGGACAGTTTTGCCGCGTCTGTAGGCGCCGTCCGCGGTTACAAGAATTTTTGCATCGCAATCATTTATTCTATCTGCAAGCGCTTCTGCGCTGAATCCTGAAAACACTACAGTGTGTATTCCGCCGATCCGTGCAATTGCAAGCAGCGTCATTGGAAGTTCCAGAATCATAGGCAAATACACAGCGACTCTGTCGCCTTTCTTAAGTCCAAAGTCTTTGAAAATCTTGGCGAGCTTGTTAACTTCTCTGTAAAGCTGATAATACGTGTAGGTTCTAACTTCTCCCAGTTCGCCTTCCCAAATATACGCGGTCATATTCTTTCTTGAAGTTTTTAAATGTCTGTCTAACGCGTTGTAGCATACGTTTGTGATGCCGCCTGCGAACCACTTGTAAAATGGGGGGTTTGAATCGTCCAGCACTTTGTCCCATGTTTTGAACCAGTCGATAGCTTTTGCTTTTTCAGCCCAAAACTCTTCTGGATTTTCTATTGATTTATTCCATTCATCTTTCAAGATTCTTACGGGAAGAAATTTTTCGTTAAACGGTAAGCTTGCCTCTGACATTTTTCACCCTTCTGTGAATGTGGTGCAAGAACCCTTTTTTGAAGATATAAACTTTATTGGCGAAAAATGCAAAGATTAGGGGAGTCTTTCGCTTGTTGGCCATATTGGCAACACGGGTTTTCCGTGAGTTTCTTGCAGCACCTCTGCAATAGCCAGATAGACTGCGCTGCCTCCGCAAATGACGCCTTCAATTCCTATTATACGACTGAACATTGTCGTGTCAATTGAGGGATTATAGGCGAGGAGTGCTGATCTGGCTGTTAGCAAGAAGAAGAGCACTGCAAGACTTATGAACACGAATTGAAGAACCCGATTGGCTTTCATTGTGCCGAAGTACATGC
>Ga0209323_10002559_pt1 | contig 12076 bp, 25 predicted proteins | sample Rifsed19ft2_FD_184014 | JGI IMG/M metagenome (GOLD analysis project Ga0209323, IMG submission 184014) | Soil microbial communities from Rifle, Colorado, USA - sediment 19ft 2 (version 2) | ecosystem: Environmental > Terrestrial > Deep subsurface > Rock core/Sediment | place: Rifle, Colorado...
AAGAAAAGGAGTGCTTGAAATTTTGTAACTATTTGTAACAAAAGTCTATATAGGCTTTTTTTCTTACATCCGATTAAGGTTGTGGGGGAAAAAATAAGATATTTTCTCATAGCCATGAAAGGAGGATAAGATGCAAAAATTAATGATTGATAAGAAAGGAGCGGTGGATTTAACCGAGCTTGCGATAGGGATAGTTGTTCTTGGGATAACTGTATCAGTTGGAGCTACTATCCTTGTGAATGTCAGAGATACGAATACTGTGAATACTACAGCATATAATCTTTCTAATTCTGCAGCAGTAGGATTAGGAGAGTATGGCAACTGGTTTAAGATTCTGGTTATAACTGGAATTGCGGCAGTTGTGCTTGGGTTGATATTTATGGCTTTTGGCAGAGCAGACGGAGGGGGAGGAGTTACCAAATACTAAACATTAATTTTATTTTTTTATTTTTTTTATGTTATTCGGTTTAACAAATGGGGATACTTGATTTTTTAAGAAAGAAAGACCCAATAGAACAGAGTTGGGAGCAGGAAAGGAGAATAGCTTATAAGTCAGCGTTACAAGAAGCGAGAATGAAAAATGCAAGAGTATTGGCTGAAAGAAAAGCAAGGAGAGAAATTGAAATCCCCACTCCAAATCGGGGGCAGGGGTTTCTTCAAAGCATGAATCAAGCATTTGGCTCCGGTTCTGCTTTCACGAGGCAGAAAATACAAAGAATATCTAAAAAAAAGAAACAAAAGATTATAAATGAGCCAGTCTATATTTCTGAAGAGCCAGGATTAAGATTTTTTGATATGGATAGAGAAAAAGGCGGAGGCGTTTCTGTATTCAATTTTTAGAAGATGGAAAAGGAAAAAGAATTAAAAGAGAAGATAGAAGAAATGAGAGAGAGAATTTGCGATAACTTGCCAAAGAGAGTTCACGATAATTTAAAATTAGAAAAATGAAGAAAAGAAAGAAAAAACAAAAAAGAGATATTAAGAAGAAAATAAAAGAATAATCTTGCAGTTTCATAACTTTAAAATGAAGATAAAAGTTTATAAAGTTAATTGGTGATTTCTATGTATGGATTGGAAAGAATGGAAAGGAAAGAGGATTTTTGTTCAGCTTAATTCTGGTGCAGTATATTCTGGCAAGGTGATAGATATTGATTCTAATTTATTTCCCATAATTTTTATTTCAATTATTGATAAATATGGGAAAAGGGTAACTTTTCCACATAAAGATATAAGAAAGATAGTGGAGGAGAAGAAGGATGAAAGAAATTGAATTATCTGCTGAAGTGAAAGCGGAGTTTGAAGAGAGAGCTAAAGAAATGAAAGGGGAGGTGATACCTTCTTACGAAATAGCTAAGAAGATACTGGAAGAAGATAACCAGAAAGAAAAGCTTAAGGAAGGCTATGATGCCCTTATCTCCTTATTCAAAGAATATATAGACACAACAGAAGAAAACTATAAGCTTCTTACTATCTGGACAATAGGCAGCTGGTTTCATTCAAGCTTCCCAACATACCCTTATCTTTATATTAATGCAACAAAAGGAGCTGCAAAAAGCAGAACTATAAGGCTTATAACTCACTGCCAGGAAGAGGGAGAGGTTATAGCATCCCCTACAGAGGCAGTTCTATTTCGACAGAATAATCCAATAGGGATAGATGAATTTGAGAAGGTTGGGAAGAAAGAATATGGGAACATAAGGGAGCTTCTTAATATGGCCTATAAGAAAGGAAATATGATTAAGAGAGCTAAGAAGGTTAAAAGCCTTAATGGAAGTGAGACTCATCTTATAGAAACCTTTGAAGTGTATCGTGCCATCTGTCTTGCCAACATCTGGGGGATGGAGGAAGTTCTGGAAAGCAGATGTATCACTATCTTCTTGGAAAAGTCAACCAACCCCTTAATTACCAAACTCATTGAAAATTTTGGGGATAATGAGGAAATTAAGGAGTTTAAGCTCAAACTTTCAGGCGTGAGGTGTAGTTTGTGTCGTGTAGTTTCGTTCCAGAACATATACAAGGAGTGGAATAGCTATATAAAAACCTTATATACTACTACACTTAATTACATACCTACAGGAGAGACATATACACCTACTAACTACACCCATCAAGATTTCTTTGAGAAGATTAATGCAACGGGAATCAATGGGAGAGAGTTAGAGTTATTTTTACCTTTGTTCCTTATTGCCTCTCTGATTGATGGCAAGCTCACAGATGACCTTATTAAAATATCCGAGACCTTTGTAGCAAAAAAGAATATAGAAGAAATAACCGAAAGCAAAGACATCCTTCTCTATTCTTTTGTCTCCAAACAAGGTGAAAATGAATATAGAAGGATTAAGGAGTTAACTTACCTCTTCAGGACATTTGTTGGGGATGATGAAGAGGATGACAGATGGCTTAATGAGAAATGGGTGGGGCGAGCTTTGAAAAGATTACAGCTCTCTTTGTCTAAAAGAAGAGTAGGAGAAGGTATAGAAGTTATCTTAAATGTTCCTAAAGCAAAAGAGAAGATGAGGATGTTTGAATGAAACCCAAAACCCTAAAGCAGAAAATAGCAAAATATTGGTTCAAGAAATTCCACAGGTTAACCTTTGGATGCCCCGCATGTGGGGGAAAGGTAAAAAGGTGGAGCTGGACTAAAGCTATCTGCCAGAAGTGCAGGAAAGATTACGGGGTGAAAGGATTATGACAAGCTCAAAGGAGAAAATGACTAAAGATAAACTAATAGGCACAGCTTATGTAAACATAATCCAAGATGAAAAAGGACAGGTTAAGTTTGCTTATGGCTATGAACTTGATGACAATGCAGTAAGTCTTAATGATTTAGATATGCTTAATTCTTTTCTTGAAAAGCTCAAGAACAAGGCACAAGGGGACTTTAATGAAAGGTTAGATAAGAATGATAAGGAATTTTCAATAGAAAAGGATGGAGTTGAAGAAGATGAAAGTCAATAAAAGAGCAAATAAAGTTAAGGTAATCAAAAAGTATTACAGAAAGAACAAAGAATATTCTGGATTAGAATATGATGAATTAATCTTTGTAGGTAAGAAAATAGGTACAACTTCCACAGACCATGAATTTAGAGTTAGTAAGTTTAAGGATAGAGAAGCAGGATTTTTTATTAATACTTCTACACAAGGAAACTTTATTCTAACTCCAAGATTAATCATAGAACTTAAAGTATTTTTAAGTTCAAGATTAGAGAGGTTTTAAGGTTTATTTTTTTATTCAAAAAATGACATACTCTCGCACCCTAAAGGGCAGGGTATCTTAAAGAAAATGGAAAAAACAAAATGCTAAACAAACAAAAAGGTAATATGTATGGATTTGTAACTCATACTTGGAATGTTATTAAAGGTAAATGTCCTCACGATTGTGTATATTGTTATATGAAGATTTTTCCACTTGGAGAATTACATTTTGATGAGAAGGAATTGAAAACAGATTTAGGGAAGAATAATATTATATTTGTTGGAAGTTCTTGTGATATGTTTGCAGGAGCAATACAAAGAGAATGGATTATAAAAGTTTTAGATTACTGCAAAAGATTTCCAGAGAATACTTATTTATTTCAAAGTAAAAATCCCAAAAGATTTATTGAATTAAGGGAAGAATTAATTTCTATGAATTGTATTTTAGGAACGACAATAGAAACAAATAGAGAAGGATTTAGTTATAATGCTCCAACAATTATAGAAAGAATTAAGTCTATGGAAGAACTTAAAGGATTTAGGAAGATGATTACAATAGAACCAATATTAGATTTTGATGTATCACATTTAATTGATTTAGTGAGAGGAGTAACTCCTGAATTTGTTAATATTGGAGCAGATAGTAAAAATCATAATCTTCCTGAACCAAGTGCATTTAAGATTGAAACTTTAATTAAAGAATTGAAGAAATTTACAAAAAGTATAAGCAAAGAGAATTTATCAAGAATATTAAACTCGGAGGGCAAGTTTTTCTCCTCCCAACCTTAAAAGGATTGGGTATCCGAAAAACACGATTTATATGATAAAAGAATATGAAAAGGCTGGAAAATTATGAGATTGAAACTAAAAGTATTAAACTTGTATGCTGGAATAGGTGGAAATAGAAAGTTATGGACTAATGTAGATGTAACTGCTGTAGAAATAGAACCAGATATTGCTAAAATATATCAAGATTTTTTTCCAGAAGATAAAGTGATAGTTGCAGATGCCCATCAATATCTTTTAGAACATTATAAAGAATTTGATTTTATTTGGAGTTCTCCCCCTTGTCAAAGCCATTCAAGCTTCAGACAAAACATTTGTGTAAGGTTTAGGGGGACAAGACCGATATATCCAGATATGAAATTGTACCAAGAGATAATATTTTTAGAGCATAATCCCTGCAAGGCTAAATGGGTAATTGAGAATGTATGTCCTTATTATGTCCCACTAATAAAAGAAAGAATTAAATTACAAAGACATCATATTTGGAGTAATTTTGAGATAGCTCCTATAAAACTTAAACCAGATAATATTAGAAGCCAGCAGATTTTAGGATTGCAATTATGGTATGGTTTTGCTCTCGATAAATATAAATTAAAAAACAAAAGACAATTTTTAAGAAATTGTGTAACCCCAGAATTAGGAAAGCACATACTAAACATGGCATTTAATCTAAGAAATAAAATTAACTTTGCAGAAACAGAATAGTAAGGTTTAAATACCCTCTCACCCTCACTCTAATATGATAGAAACAAAAAAAACAATAAGCGAATATAAAAAGGTCTGCCATATCTGTCAGAAAGAAATTAAAGGATATAGCCGAGAGCAAGTGGAATATAACTTTGCCACCCATTTCTTTTCCTGCAAAAAGAAAGCGAAGATGCAGAAGGAGAAATTAAAATGATATATATGAAATTTGAAAGAGGAGATATGGTTCTCTCTGATGAGACTGGATATACCGAGAAGTTTGAAGAGTGGAGAGTTCGGGAAAGGGGGGACGGGGAATGAAACCCCAAACTTCATCTTTCTTATGGCTCTTTGGATGCTGGATTAATCTAATCGTTCAAATCCTAAATTTCTCTTTTTTGGCAGAAATATCTCCTTTTATATCTCTCTTAATATCCCTATTATCTCTTACTTATTCATTTATTGTTATCATTAATGCTGTTGCTGCTATTATTGCTGTTGCTGCTATTATTGCTGCTGCTGCTATTATTGCTACTACTGCTATTGCTGTTGCTGCTGCTACTATTATTGCTACTACTGCTATTGCTGCTACTGTTGCTGCTATTATTGCTACTACTGCTATTGCTGCTGCTGTTGCTGCTGCTGCTATTGCTACTACTGCTGCTGCTGCCGTTGTTGCGGAGAAAGAAAAATGAACACAACTCAAGGCTCCTGTGGAAATACAACCTTTAATGAGGATAGCCTTAACTCTTATGAAAATGAAGAAGATAAGGAAACCTTATCCGAAGTTCAAAGGCTGCTTGGAACAGCAAGAGAGCTTCTTCACACGAGATTTGACCTTAAGGATGAAAGCAAGTTGCAATCCAATATAAGAATAGCTATAGGAAACTTAGACTCTACTATCAGGGTTATAGGAAAGGCGGAGAATGAGGCAGAAAGATGAAAACCCAACATTATATTATAGAGTTAAACTCAAGAGAAGAGCTGGGAAACTTGACAAGAGAATTAGAAGCTGAACTTTCAGATATGTTCGGGCAGCTTCCACTTCATAGCTTCACAATACTCCAAACTCCAAATTTTAAGACCCAATGTTCAACTAAATTTAAACAGGAGGAAAAAAAATGGCAGAAAATCAAGAAGAGCTGAAACTTGAAATTGGAACTGAAGAAGCTATAAGTTTGAAGCCAGCAAAAGTAAAAATCTTAAATGTTAAGATAGAAGAAGTCGGCGAGAAGAAAAGCAGAAAAGTAATTTGTGAATGCAGGCATCCAGACAGCCCAGAAGTTATCCATATCTCATCAGTGAAATATGAGAACAAAGGCAAGCTTGAAACAGCTGGCTTATGGCTTAATAAGGACAGCAAAGGGCTTTTAAGAAAAGGCTCGGCACTCGCTGTCTTTTTGACAGCATATTCAGCCAAGACAATAGAAGAGCTGAAAGACAAGGAAATTCCGACAATTCAAGATGAGAAAGGCTATCTTTGTTTCAAGGCATATTAACATTAACAAGATAATATTATTTCAGGTTTGAGGAAATTTCCTGCCTCTTATTTAACTAAAAAAATGGAAAATAAAAAATACATGTAATACATATAATACATATGTATGTAATACATATGTGATAGGAAGATGAAAATTAAAATTTTAGACATAGGAAGCGGGATACATCCAGTAGAAGGAGCAGATACTTTAGATTATGCAGACGTTCCCAATCTTACTTACAAACATGACTGCAACATTTTTCCATATCCTATAAAGGATGAAAGTTATGATGTTATCTATGCCAATCATGTCATAGAGCATCTTGATGATATAGGCAAATTCATAGCTGAAATTAAGAGGATATTGAAAGTAAATGGAACATTAATAATAAAGGTTCCTTATGTTTCCAGCAACATAAGCTTTCAAGACCCAACGCATAAACATTCTTTCTGCTATTATACTTTTGACTATTTCGCTGTTAATCCCGAGAAGCATATGGAAATATGGTTCACTCCACAGCTTCTTTGGATAGTAAAGAGAAAGCTCAATTTTGTAAAAGATGGGATAAGATTTTACAATCATCTAATCGAATGGTGTGCAAATAAGTTTCCGATACATTATGAAAACTTGTTTAAATGGATTCTTCCAGCAAGAGAGCTGGAAGTAGTGATGAGAAAATGAATGAATTCTTTTTTGCAGGCAATCCTATTTATCTATTAGTCCTTCTTGGACTTGGGGTATTAGGGGAGCTTTTAATATTTTTAGGATTAGGGATAGCGACGTTAGGAAACGCTGACTTTTTTGGGTGGTTATTGAGCAGGAAAACTAACAAGAAGTTAGATAAGATAAATAAACAACTCTCAAGGGATTATTCTTTAAAATCAAGATGTGAAAAATGAAAAATAAAACAATATCAGACCAGCTATATCGGCAAAAAGTTTTAATCTGTCCAATATGCAGAGAAAACCCAAATTCACTTACGCAAACTTCTCTTAATTCCGATTTGTTTCTTTTTGGTATCCCTTACAAAAATACAATAGAAAGAGGCATCCCAGTAAGATGAAAAAAGAAGTTAAATTATTCATTATCGCATTAATCAGCTTATTAATTCAAATTGGAAATGTTATATATCTTTCTTACAATAATCCTACTTTTTCCTTAATTGTGTCATTAATTTCTTTAGTTATTGGTTTATTAATATTATCTCACATTAAAGAAATTAAGAGTGGTGTTTTATCTGTTTGTGCAGCTATTCTTATTATACCTAATGTCTTTGCCTGGGTGGGAGTTATCGCTGTAATTATAACTTATGCTGTTAGGACTACCGATGCTGCAGGAATAGACGTGGAAGTTATCGGCAGTGCGGGTGTAAGAATCTCTGCTATAACTTCTTTTATTTTTGCTCTTATAACTGCATTTTTCGCAATTTTTTTAGGAAGCGGGGGGGAAAAAGAAGAAAATGGTATTTAAAATAAAAGCTGACGAAAGGCTTTACGAATCATCTGCCCCTGCTTGGCTATTTAATGAGCATAAGGAAAGATATAACTTTGCATTAGAATTATTAAAAGGAAAGAAAGTTTTAGATGTTGCGTGTGGAAGCGGTTATGGCAGCAAGATTCTTTCTGAATTAAATGATGTGGTGGGGATGGATATATCTGCCGAAGCAATAGATTATGCAAATAAAAGATATAAGAACAAGAAATGCAAGTTTATTCAAGGTGACGCAGAAGACTTGCCATTTCCAAACTCAAGTTTTGATGCAGTGGTTAGTTTTGAAACAATAGAGCATTTAGAAAATCCAATTAAGTTTATCAAAGAGATTGAAAGAATATTAAAAGACAAAGGCATCTTTATTGTTTCAACCCCCAACAAAGAGATTTTTAGCCCACTATGCCGTGAACCTTTAATCTCCCACCATGTCAAAGAATTTAGAATAAATGAACTCACTGCACTTTTTAAAACAAGCAAGATTAAATTGTATGGACAGCATTTTGTTAATTCTACTATTTTGCCTGCGAATGCCATTATCAATCTATGTTTCATGCCATTTAGGGTTTTTAAGTTCATGAAAGATATAAATAGAATGTTCATCACTCTTTCAAACAAGTTTTATTATTCATTTGAAAAGAAAGGGGTAGATGAAATTAAAAATAAAGGGGGGCTCCCATCAGTATTTATATTATTGGGGCAAAATAAGAAGGATGAATAAGGAAGAATACGACATAGAAAAAGAAATAACAGAGCTGAAGCATAAATATAAAATGGAAGAGATAGAAGCAGAAAGAAAAGCAAAATTAGAAGTAGAGAAAATGAAACATGAAGATGAGATGGGGGCTATTAGGCTGAAAAATGCCAACATAAGAAGAACAATGGAAGAAAGGGGGAAATTTTGAGATGAATGATATAAAACGAGAGAGAAATAGAATATTGCTTGAAAGAATAGCAGATGAAAAAGAATGGAAAAGATGCTGCAACATTCCAGAGCCAGCAGAATATCTATCAACAATGATATCACGAAGTAGATATTTAGATACATATAGATGTCAAAGTTGCAGGGGAATCATCTACATTGAAAGGAGCAAAAGATGAATTATTATTTAATCAGTCTGCTTATAATGGGAACTATAGTTTCCTGCTTAATAGCCATAGCATTATGGTTAGCTCAATTTGGGGTAAATGTACTTTTTAAATTTAATAAAATTAATAAAAGGAGGAAAGAAAATGCAACTATTTAGAAAAAAGATGACCGAAACAGTTCAATTACCTGCAGAAGATAAAAATATGGAAGAAGAAATTGAGAGAGAAGCAGTAGAAACGGCCCGAATTCAGCAAACTGGGCCGTCAAGCATAGTATCGCAAGCTCCTCGCCAACAGGCGAGAATTATAGCTGCCGAATTGCTTGAGAATGGGACTTTTCGGACTATTATCCTAAGCAATTATTCTCTTGGAGAAGCAGGTCGAGAATTAAGTTAAAATGAGGTCTGCCTGCCAGATAGAACAATATTGCTTATCTAAAAACATAATTTGCCCTTTTTTTAATTTGGGATTATGCCACAATTCGCATGAAAAGAAATGTAAAGTTAAACCTATAAAATGAAACAAATAACCGCAGCAAAAATACATCAAGGAAAATCTTTAACAGGGGTCTATCGATTTTTGGGGAAAAAAGTTTATATCCGCAATTCTCTTCAAGCTATGGAGATGACAGAAACCTTTAAATATATGGGCTGGGGGGTGAAAATGGGAGAAGGATGGATAGAGCTGGATATTTCCCAAATTCAGAAGGAAATTAAGTGGAAAGGAGAGATTTTTGACCCAACTTTAGAAAAAGATGAGAAAATAGAAAAATACCTTTTTGATTTTTTTTCAGAAAAATTAAATGAAGCTGGATTTACCTTAGAGGTGAAAGAAATATGAAATTTATTGGACAATCAATCATCAGCCTTTGTTTCTTTTTGATAATTTTCTTAATCACGCTTCTATCTCTTAATTATTTGTTTACAACTTATCATGAAGTTATCCATAAGAATATTTTTGAAGATTTTGGATGTAAAAGCAAAATTGTCTATGGTTCTTGGATTAGGGACTCGGGCAAAACTATACCCCAAAATTGCACAGCTAATGGACAGATGGCACTCCAACATAATTTTAATGATATAGTTGGCTATACTTTTGTTCCTTTTTTGATTGGGTTGTCTTTAGGCTTGACTTTATTGGTTTTTATTTTAGTCATATTAGTAGAAATCAATGGGAAATTAGGCATTATGCTTGATTTAGGTATTGAAGAGGCGGAAAAATGAAAAGTCCCATTGTTTTTTTCTTTGAAATTGGCAATAAAGTCACAAGAGGCGACCCGATTCGCAAGGCAGATTGGGACTATTATATGATGTTAGTTATTTTCCTTGCTTTTTTTGCCATTTTTATTGGGAATATGAGGCATTTTATTTCAACTCTAAGCATTTCTAGCTTAGGATGGGCTGCTTTTTCAATAGCTATCATGTGGTTTCAGTATTTTTCTTTAAGAGAGGCTTGGAAGATAAGGAAAATGCTTAGGAACAATGAGAAGCCTATTTTGGCACTAGAAAGCAAGGAGGATATGCTCAACCAATTTAAAGATGGATAGAAATGTTATTATTAAATTGGCATTTTATCTCATAGTCTTAGCTATGCTTGTTTTTCTTTTAATCAAAGAAAAAGACCCCTGCCAGATGTGTAAACTCAAAACAGAAGTGTATGGCAAGCTTGAAACCTTAACTTGCAGGGAAATAATCTATAATTTCTCCAGATTATGCTTGGGGGCAGGAAGAAGCAGTGCAGAATTAATCAAACCGCCAATAAATCTTTATAATTTTTCCCTTGAAGCATGAAAGATTTAACTAAACTTATAATGGCAGAAACCCTTATTTTCATATTTGGGATGGGGGTTTATCTCTATTTAACTTTTCGGTGAAACATGGGTGGAAAAATCAAAAAGCTGCCAGCTTATCTGAATGAGGGGGAATTCTTAAGCCTGATTAAACTTGTTAAAAGACCCCAGCATAAACTTGCCTTTCATCTTGGCTTTAATTCTGGAATGAGGATAAGCGAAATAACTAATCTCAAACCTGAAGATATTGACTTAAAGGGGAGAAGAGTTTTTATAAAAGATGCGAAGGGAAGTAAGGATAGGGTTGTACCCCTCCCAAAAGGCTTCCCCGAAAGCTATCTCTCTTATATCCCTCTTTCTTGCGGGATAAGAGCCTTGCAGATTGCTTTTAAGCATTATGTTATCAAGGCAGGTATACTCAAGCAGAATCTACATTTTCATTCATTAAGGCATTCTTTCGCAGTGAGATGTATGGAGAGAGGCATTCCACTTAACCAAATCCAAGTTTTATTGGGGCATGAGAATATTGCTACAACATCTATCTACCTTAAAATTAATCCAATCGATGCCCTCAAAAGCTATGAAGAACGATGGTAGGCAATTATATACGAAAGTTATTAAATTCTTTTATGAAGGAAAATATCCTCAAACTTTCGCCTTCTAAGTATAAGGCGAAATAAGATTATATGAGAACAGATATTAAAAGCGGTATCTTCGCATTTGTTATTACGGGGTTGTTACTATTTTTATTATTTAATTTTTGGCTCAAGGATATTTTCTTGTTTCTTCAAGCTCTTGCTCAAGCGATAGTATTATCTCTAAAAATAAGTCGTCATAACTTCTATACTTTTCTGCCCGGCCTGTTTCTATTATCAACCTTCTTAATTCTCTACCTATCTCTTTTGAAGTGGAAAAAGTAGTTACATCTTTTCTTCCTGGCATTTTATTTTTTCTTCTAATAGTTAATTAACTATCTATTTAATTTTTTCCTTACTCTGATTAATTAATTATTCTGCTCTCCCGCCTTTCCAAAAGATTTTATTTTTTTTCAAATTTTTCTATGAATGGCTTGATGGCATCGTCGATAGTGTCATGATGAGCATCCCATCCAGTTAAACGTTCCATGCGTTCAGATAATTCTTCATAAGTTAATTTAAATTCATTCATCAATAAATACCAGCAGGCATTTCTTTGCGTAATGAAACGCAAATTTTTTCTATCTATTCTCCCAATGAAAGCTTTCTCTTTTGCTTTTCTATATTCTGATTCATTAATCGGATAGAAATTTAAAAATCTTCCTTTATTAAAATCAGCAGGGTATGCAGTATAATTTAATTCTTTTTTTCCTTTGAGATAAAGAAGCTTTTTATTTGGGCGTGAAAAGAAACTAAAATATCCTCTCTCGAAAATTCCTTTTTCATTTGGCCTATAATAAACATCGAGGAGAAAGATGCTTCTGGATAATGCTATCCCCTTCGGCAAATCAAAAAATTCTGGGATAACTAAAATATTTAAAAAATTATACTGCCCGCATTCCCTGTAGTAATCCATAACATTCTGTGTC
>Ga0209323_10002560_pt1 | contig 12076 bp, 13 predicted proteins | sample Rifsed19ft2_FD_184014 | JGI IMG/M metagenome (GOLD analysis project Ga0209323, IMG submission 184014) | Soil microbial communities from Rifle, Colorado, USA - sediment 19ft 2 (version 2) | ecosystem: Environmental > Terrestrial > Deep subsurface > Rock core/Sediment | place: Rifle, Colorado...
GTTCATTTAGAAAATGAAGCAAAAAATAAAACCGCGCCTACTCAATCAATGGCATCCGGTGCAGTCTCAGCCATTTTCACAATCGTAAATGATTTTTAATTTCTTATTAGATGTGGAATTAAAATGAAACCCTCAGAACCTTTCAATCGCGATTGGTGGTTTGATAAAATAATAATTGGAATATGTATAGCAGTATTATTAATGTTAGCATATTGTTAATGCTCATCCGTTTGTTAAACTTCCCTTAATTGCAAAATATTCCTACATAAAAATACCAGCTAAATTTTTCATAACTCGTAAATTCTTAACATTCCGTTCACTTGTTTTTAAATCCATAAAATATTACACTTGATGCACAAACCTCCTCCATAACCTCCCGGTAAAAAATATATTTCAATTATTTTCAAATGAAAAGGAAATCTTACAAATCACGCCTATTTAATAAAGACATAAAACCTTGATCCTTAGAAAAGAATTGCACTTGCAGAGATTCCGTCTCTGCCCACGTTACTTTTGAGGCTGATACCGACAGTCTCTTTTATTATACTCTTACTCTACTCCGGCAGCGTATTTTATTCCGCCAACAATATGTTTCCTGAACAAAGGATCGGAATAGTTTTCAACTCTGTGTCCTCCGCCTGTGTACCAGGCTCTGCCGCCGTCAAATTCATGGTACCAGCAGTAAGGACTGTATAACATCTTTTCTCCCTGTACTGTAAGTTCATCAATAACAGCAAGAATTTTTACGTCATCGGCAAGTTTCTTTGTTATCATGCACCATTCATCCTCTACTTCCCAGGTATAAGGGAGATCTTCTGTTGAAGGATGATTTTTATTAATGACCCTGACAACCGCTTTATGTATTTCTTCAGAACCTTTACAATGGGTGCCGATGAACTTGCCGTACCATTCCCAATCATACTCAGTATCTAAAGCGCCGTGCACTCCGACAAAGCCGCCTTTATTCTGTATAAATTTTTGAAATGCCTTTTCTCCGTTTTCATCTAAAATGTTCCCGGAAGTATTCAGGAAAATAATAACGTTATATCTGGATAGAGCAGCATCGTTAAATACGGTTGAATCCTCCGAGAAATCAATATCAAAATTGTTTACAGCAGCCAATTCTCTCAAAGCGTTTTGACCTGCTTTAATAGATTCATGCCTGTAATCTGCTGTTTTGGAGAAAGCCAGAATACTGATTTTACCATTTTCCGAACTCACGCCCTCCAGTTTATAATCTATTTTCCATCTTATAAACACAGGAGTTTTCATCCCTGCCAGGGAAGACGGTTCAAACTTCAGCGTTTTTGTATATTCAAGCGAGGCTTCGTCTAAAATTTCGTGACCTGATGATTTGAATACTTTTGTGTTCGTTACGTCCCCGCTTTCATTAACTGAAATAATAACTTCAACAATGCCTTCTATCCCACCTTTTTTTGCTTCGTAAGGATAAACGGGGACTACATTATCTTTCAGAACTGGCTGGACTAACTTTGAACCTGAACAACCGAAGAATGCAAGTAAAATTCCAAAGAGCACTATTAAATTTTTCATAACCTTCCCCTCGATATAATTGTTATTTTAGATAATTCAAACTTTAATTAAAATTTTCTGGAATTCAAGGAGAATTTTATATCCTGATAAGTTTTTTGTACAGGATTTTGTTTTCGTTTTCACACAAAATCTGCCTTTCTTTTTAGCTTGCCGGAGATTAAATCACAATGTACGATTGTCCCTTTCTCATATTTATCGTTACTGATTCAGTATAGTCATTTTTTGAAGATGAAAAGGAGTTAAGATGAAATTTCCTATTCGAATTATTTTACCTGTTCTTTTTTTTTCAATTGGTTACAATTTTGCACAAACATTACACGATGTTGCACTTGTGGGTATGACCTTTAGTCCCAAAGAGCTTACAATTAATGTTGCCGATACTGTTAGATGGACAAACAACGGCGGGCTGCATAATGTTTTAGCAGATGACAACAGCTTTTCAAGCGGTAGCGTTAGTACATCCATTTGGGTTTTTACACATGTCTTTACTACAGTAGGAGATTTCCGATATTACTGTACTGAACATGGGGGACCTAATGGAGTCGGAATGGCAGGTATTATCCATGTTGAGATGGCAACAGATGTAAACGACGATATAATAAAGATGGATTATAATCTGAAACAGAATTATCCTAACCCCTTCAACCCATCAACAACTATTCAATATTCAATTCCACAAGGTGAGTTTGTAACTTTAAAAATTTATAATGTTACAGGTTCCTTAGAAAAGGTACTTATCTCGGAATATCAGCCAGGTGGTAATTATATAATTGAATTCAATGCAACGGATCTTACAAGCGGAGTATATTTCTACCAATTGAAAGCAGGTAATTTTGTTAGTACAAATAGGATGATATTGTTGAAGTAATTGTTAGTAATTGTACTTGCTGATGAGAGAGGCTCTTAAGCCTCTTTTTTATTTAAGATACTAATCTTTTAAGAATAAATTTATATATTATATTAGATAAGTCGGGGACTAATGAATTTTAATACAGATATTTACTAATCAAATAAGGAGAAATATTATGGCTGAAAAAAAAATAATTGCAGTTGTTGGCGCTACAGGTGCACAGGGGGGCGGATTAGTTCGTGCGATCCTGAATGATGCAAATAGTAATTTTTCCCCACGTGCGATAACAAGAAATGCGGGCTCTGATAAAGCTAAAAAACTTACCGATGCAGGCGCTGAAATTGTAACGGCTGATTTAAATGACCTGGATAATGTTAAGAAAGCATTTGAAGGAGCTTACGGAGCGTTTTGTGTAACAAATTACTGGGAACTTTTTTCTCCTGAAAAAGAGATAAGTCAGGTTAAGAATATGGTGATAGCTGCAAAGGATGCAAGCCTGAAACATGTTATCTGGTCAACTCTCGAGGATACAAGAAAGTGGATTCCTTTGAGTGATGATAGGATGCCGACTCTTATGGAAAAATATAAAGTTCCTCATTTTGACGGTAAAGGAGAAGCTGATAAATATTTTGAGGAAGCTGGTGTACCGACTACATATCTTATAGCTTCATTCTATTGGGAGAACCTGATATACTTTGGTGTCGGTCCTAAAAAAGGTCCTGATGGAAAACTAGCTTTAACATATCCGATGGCAGATAAAAAACTTGCAGGTGTTGCAACAGATGATATTGGAAAAACTGCTTATGGTATTTTTAAGGCGGGAAACAAATACATAGGAAAGAGAGTTGGTGTTGCCGGTGAGCATCTGACTATAAAACAGATGGCTGAGAAGCTTAGTAAAGCTTTGGGGAAAGAAGTTGTCTATAATGAAGTTTCGCCGGATACTTACCGAAGCTTTGGATTTCCCGGTGCAGATGATATGGGAAATATGTTTCAATTTCACACAGATTTTCCAAAGGATTATCTTGAAATACGAAATATTGATATTTGCCATTCTTTAAATCCCAAATTGAAAAATTTTGATATGTGGCTTGAAGAAAATAAAGACCGCATACCATTGGAATAACTTTTCAAAGAAAGATGACATTTTTGGCAAAGATGTCATCTTTGGCTTTTCATTCCTCCTCTTCTGCGATCCTTACCTCATTCCAAATCTCGACGTGCCTTGTTTCTTTTAAGAAAATTGAACCGACAATAAATGTTATAGAAGCAACTGCTATAGGGTAGTACAAACCTGCATAAATGTTTCCTGTTTCAGCTATGACCCAAAGACCTATTAGGGGCAGCAGCCCGCCAAAAACTCCATTGCCTATATGATAAGGAAGTGAAAGCGCTGTATATCTTATCTTAGCGGGAAAAGCTTCTACAAGGTATGCTGCAATTGGTCCATAAACCATTGTAACAAAAATAACCTGGATAAATACTAATCCAATTAACTGCCACGCAACCGGATTTGATATAAAATTTCCAAAATTAGTAAAGTGCAGAACCTCTGTAGCAGGTTGCAATGCAGAATTCACAATTGTTAAAGGAGTGAGACTTATTGCGCCGGTAACTCCACTCTTTTGTGAAATAACTGTAACAACATCAGAACCTGCTACAGACTGCATTAAATTGTAAATAGGCAAGTAACAAACTGCTGCAAGGAGGCATCCGAGCATCATTATTTTTTTTCTTCCTATTCTATCGGAAAGGGAACCGAAGAAAACAAAAAAAGGCATTCCAAGTAATAGAGCGGTCGCAATAATATAATTGGAAGAAGCGGCATTAACTTTAAGTATTGCCTGGAGGTAAAAGAGAGCATAAAACTGTCCCGTGTACCAAACAACCCCCTGTCCGGCAGTCGCACCAAAAAGTGAGATAAGCACAAGCTTAAGATTTGCCCAATGAGTAAAAGCTTCCTTTAAAGGTTTTGCAGAAGTCATCCCGTTAGTTTTGATATGCTGAAAGATAGGCGATTCTTTCATCTTCAAACGGATGTAAAGTGATATTCCTACCAGGAAAATTGAAATTAAAAACGGAACTCTCCATCCCCATGAGCCGAAAGCTTCACTGCTCATTGAATTTTGAATAACAAGTATAACAGAAAGGGAAACAAATAAACCAAGCGTTGCAGTTATCTGGATAAAGCTTGTGTAAAAACCTCTTTTATCATCGGGGACGTGCTCAGCAACATAAACCGCTGCACCACCGTACTCTCCTCCAAGAGCAAGCCCTTGCAAAACTCTTATTACCAATAGAATTATTGGTGCAGCAATTCCAATAGTAGCATAGGTAGGAATAAAACCGATAAGTGCAGTTGAGCCTCCCATTACCATAAGTGTTACAAGGAAAGCATATTTACGTCCAATAATATCTCCGATTCGCCCAAAGAAAAGTGCACCGAATGGACGCACAACAAAACCAACGGCAAAAGTAGAAAGGTAAGCTATAAGTGCTAAAGTGTTATTTCCTTTTGGATAAAAGAGAGGTGAAATAATTGTAGCAAGACTGCCGAAAATGTAGAAATCGTACCACTCTATCATTGTTCCTACGGATGAGGCGGAAATTATTTTCCAGATGCTGTATTCTTTTGCAGAGTAATTGTAAGCGGATTGAGCCATCCCGGTTATTCCTTTAAATGTTGTTGGTTGACGAACCTTTTCCTTAGGCGAAAAACTAAGCTATAGATTTTTGAAATGCAATAAGAATTTACTAATTAATCCTGATATGAATCGAATTTTGAATAAATATTTGAAGATATGTAAGTATTTATAGTTATAAGCTAATCCTTTGTTTGAATTAGGTGAAGGGGGTGAGTATATTTAACAAATAAATTTAAGGTGAATTTTGAAAAACGATGTCATTCTTAAAACCGATTTTCCCAACCTGAAATTATTCAAAAGAGGCAAGGTCAGAGACGTTTATGAAGTCGGTGAATATTATTTAATTGTGTCTACAGACAGGCTCTCGGCATTCGATGTTATTATGTCCCAGGGAATTCCTTACAAAGGAAAAGTTCTTACAAAAATCTCCGAGTTCTGGTTTAATTACACAAAAGATATTATTCAGAATCACCTAATAACTACTAATGTAGAGGATTTCCCGGCTGAATGTCATCAATATAAAGGCGAGCTTGAGGGACGTTCTATGCTTGTAAGAAAAGCGGAAGTAGTTCCTATTGAAAGTATAGTAAGGGGATATATCTCAGGTTCCGGCTGGAATGATTATAAACAAACGGGCAGTGTTTCCGGCATAAAATTATATGAAGGTTTACAGGAAAGCGAAAGGCTGCATGAGCCCATTTTTACTCCTTCAACAAAAGCTGAAATCGGGACACACGATGAAAATATTTCTATTGAAGAGGCTGAAAAGATTACAAGCAAAGAAATTCTGACTAAGATGAAAAAAACAGCTTTAGATATTTATAACTCTGCTTCAGAGTATGGTTTTAAAAAAGGAATTATTATTGCCGATACTAAAATGGAATTCGGGATTAGCAATAACGAATTGACGCTTGTTGACGAATTATTAACTCCCGATTCATCGAGGTTCTGGCCATTAGTTAAATATGAAAGGGGAAGAGCTCAGCAAAGTTTTGATAAACAATTCGTGAGAGATTATCTTCTTTCCATCAAATTCAATAAGCAGCCGCCACCGCCTAACCTTCCTGAAGAGATAATCAATAAAACGAGTGAAAAATACCTGGAAATTTATAGCAAATTAACCGGTGAAAGATTAAACTAATGCAGCCGGTTCGGATAAAAGTAGGGAATGATAACCAGTTATTAATAAACTGGGATGATAAATCCGAATCTAAAATTGGTTTGGAGAAACTAAGAAAACTTTGTCCCTGTGCAACCTGTATGACTAACAGAGAAAAACAGAGCAAAACTTATATTCCTCTCTTAATGGAAAACCAGGTTAAGGTAGCAAAAATAAACCAGGTTGGTAGTTATGCTATATCAATTGCCTGGAAAGATGGACACAACACGGGTATATATGAATACCCGTTTCTTAAAAAACTTGCTGATGATTAATACAAAGCCGATAAAAAATGGTATTACCCAATCAATTAACAATTTTACGCATTATTCTTACCCCCTTCTTTCTCTTTTTCTTTCTCTTTCCTGATCCTTTGTACAAACAAATTTCACTCGGCATTTTTATAGTTGCAGCTTTAACAGATTGGTATGACGGCTGGCTCGCAAGAAAGTTTAATTACATAACAACCTGGGGAAAATTCTGGGACCCTTTGGCAGATAAGATATTAACTTCATCGGCTTTCCTCGGTTTTGCCATTCTCGGAGTGCTGGAATTCTGGATGGTAATGATAATTCTAATAAGGGATTTTATCGTAACAGGTTTACGCGCTTATGCCGATTATAAGAATTTTTCTTTCCCAACAAGTTACTATGCGAAATGGAAAACATTTATCCAAATGACTTTTCTCTACTATTTACTTGCAGTTTATGTTTGTTCTCATACGGTACAGCTTTATACCGGTAACGAAAAATTGTTTGCTTTGTTGATGAACGATTACCTGATATATTTTACAATGCTTTTTATTACAATAATTACATTTCATTCGGGCGCCGATTATCTTTATAAAAACAGGTTATTAATTGCAAAACTCATCCGAAATAAAGATTAATTTTTTTGAAAAGTTGATTGGTTCCGGTTTTTATACCGGGTATATTCCTTTTGCTTCCGGCACATTCGGAAGTATAACTGCTCTGCTTATTTACTGGATTCCGGGTTTTGAAAATCCTTTAGTTATGTACCTTGTAATAATTTTGGTCGGAGTATTCGGAATTTATGTTGGAAATAAATTTGAAAAAAAATATGGCAAAGACCCGGCGGAATGCACCGTCGATGAAATGGTCGGTCAGTGGATTTCACTTTTATTTGTTCCCAAAACGATAGTTCTTTCTGCAATAATCTTTTTTATGTGGCGTTTTTTTGATATAGTTAAACCATTTCCCGCAAGAAGACTGGAAGATCTTCCCGGCGGTCTGGGAATTATGATTGATGATGTTATTTCAGGTTTTTACTCATTGATTATTATACATTTAATTTTAATTATTTTTAATATTGTTTAAAAGATCTTAAACCGTTAAAACGGTTAACAAGAGATTTTACTAGAGTAAGAGGCTATCTCAAAAAGTAATTTTTACTGTCACACTGAGCCTGTCAAAGTGTGAATTTGATCTGAAATGTCAGTCTTCGACTAGCTCAGCCTGACAAATTAAGACCTTTGAGGCAGCCTCTTAATGAAAATCAGATTCAATATCCAACCGTTTCAACGGTTTTTACATATATTAATAAATTAGGTAAAACCATAAAGGCATTATGACTGCACATATAATTACTATCGGAGATGAAATTTTAATCGGGCAGACATTAAATACAAATGCGGCTTTTATTGGTGAGAAGCTTGTTAATATAAATATCGAATTGAACACTACTTCTGTTGTTGGCGATGATGAAACATCCATCTTGAATGAATTTAAAAGATGCTGGGAAGAAAATGATATTCTGATTGCCACCGGTGGACTTGGTCCCACTCATGATGATATTACAAGAAAGTGTGTTGTTAAGTTTTTTAATACGGAACTTATTAAGAATAAAGAAGTTCTCGAGGATATAAAAGCTCTTTTCGGGAAAAGAAGGCGGGAGGTTACAAAAGTAAATGAAGATCAGGCGCTCGTTCCCAAAATTGCAAAAGTAATCAGGAATTCAAAAGGTACTGCGCCCGGAACCTGGATTGAGAAAGACAATAAAATTTTTGTAGTTATGCCGGGAGTTCCTTACGAAATGGAAGAGATGATGAAATCTTATGTTATTCCTCATCTTAAAGAAAGAACAGGCGATGCCGGCTATTATGTCTTGAGAAAAACCCTGTATACAACCGGGATTCCCGAATCCTCTTTGTATGAAAAACTCGGCGATATAAATGATTTATTGAAAGGTGCTAAACTCGCTTTTCTTCCGAGCCAGTTCGGAGTGAAATTACGAATCACCATAAAAGAAACTGATGAAGAAACTGCAAAAAATAAATTAAGTGAGATCGAACAAAAAATTATTTGTAAAGCCGGGAGGTATATATATTCCCGCGATGAAGAATCTCTGGAAGCTGTAATCGGTAAATTATTAAAAGAAAGGAATCTGAAAGTTGCAGTTGCAGAATCCTGCACGGGCGGACATGTTGCAAACCTCCTTACCAATATTAGCGGAAGCAGCGAGTATTTTGAACGGGGAATAGTTTCTTACAGTAATGCAGCTAAGGTAGAGTTGTTAAAAGTTAATGAAGATGCCATTGCCGAGCATGGGGCAGTTAGCCTTGAAGTTGCAAGGCAAATGGCTGAGGGGATAAAATCAATTTCCGGTGTCGACCTGGGACTGGCAATTACAGGAATTATGGGACCAGGCGGTGCTACTGCCGGAAAGCAGGTGGGGCTCGTTTATATCGGTATTTGTGATGACAAAGTTTGTACTGCAAAGGAATTTCGTTTCGGTGATGATAGAATTCTTAATAAACAAAGAACTGCCCAGGCAGCACTTGAAATGCTGAGAAGAAATTTACTCGGAATTCCTTTTGATGATTAGATTGTTTATTGCTCTTAATATTCCTCAAAAGATTAAAGAAGAAATTATTCAATTACGAAATAGCTTAATTAACAATCCGTTCGATTATAAATGGGAACCACCTGATAAACTTCATTTAACTCTTAAATTTATCGGGGAAGTTGATGAGAATTTGGATGAAAAAATACAAAAGGAAATATCTTTCATTGGTGAATATGAAGCCTTTAAATGCACATTAAGTGAATTTGGCTTTTTCTATTCTGGGAATGAGCCCAGGATTCTCTGGCTGGGATTAAATATAAATGAAAAGATATTTGAACTTGTTGAAATGTTGAATGAAAAACTTGTTAAATTCGGGATAGAAAAAGAGAAGAAGAAATTCAAACCGCATCTTACATTAATGAGAGTTAGAAAAAATTTGGATAAAAATTTTATTAACAGTTTTGTCCGATGGACTCCTGACGGAGAAAATTGTAAATTACCGGACACGGAGTTTTTTGCAGATTCCATATCACTAATAAAAAGCGAACTTCATTCAAGGGGTTCCAGGTATACAGAAATTAAAAATTATAAATTACAGTTGATGGGAGGTAAATAATGAGTTCAGATTTTGAACAAAAGCTTAAGATCGTTGAAGAGACGATATCAGCCATAGAAAAAACCTACGGTAAAGGCTCTATTATGAGACTCGGGGATGGTGTTATTGCACAAGTCGAGGCTATATCAACAGGAGCGTTATCTCTTGATTATGCACTCGGAATCGGTGGAATACCGAGAGGCAGAGTTACGGAAGTTTATGGCCCGGAATCGAGCGGTAAAACTACATTGTGTTTACATGTAATTGCCGAGGCGCAAAAGACCGGTGGTCTTGCCGCATTTATTGATGCAGAACATGCACTCGATGTTAATTATGCAAAGAAGCTTGGAGTAGATACTGCAAACCTACTGCTTTCCCAGCCTGATTTTGGTGAACAGGCTCTTGAAATAACCGATACTCTGGTAAGAAGCAATGCTATCGATATAATAGTAATTGATTCTGTGGCTGCCCTGGTTCCGCGGTCAGAGATTGAAGGAGAGATGGGTGACGCAACAATGGCAGTTCAGGCAAGACTAATGTCCCAGGCTTTAAGAAAGCTAACCGGCGCAATTTCTAAATCCAAAACCGCAGTTGTTTTTATAAACCAGTTGCGAAGCAAAATCGGCGTAATGTTTGGTAATCCGGAAACTACAACAGGTGGAAACGCACTTAAGTTTTATGCTTCTTTGAGGCTGGATATAAGAAGAATCGCTGCTATTAAAGATGGAACTGATGTAGTAGGCAACAGAACAAAGGTAAAAATTGTAAAAAGTAAAGTTGCGCCCCCATTTAAAGAAGTCGAGTTCGATATTCTTTATAATGAAGGGATAAGCAAAACTGGCGATCTTATTGACCTGGCAGCTAATCTTGGCATACTTAAAAAGAGCGGTTCATGGTTCACCTACAATGAAGACCGGTTTCAGGGAAGGGAGCAGCTTAAGCAGAAATTAATCGAAACTCCTGAGATATTCAAAAGTCTTGAAAAGGATGTTAAAACAAAGCTTGGTATTGCAATTAAAGAGGAAGATAAAGCAGAAGAAAAAACAAGCAGTAAAAAATCAGGGAAGTAGATATGTATGAAGTGCCGGACTTGTTCCGGCATCTCCTTAAGTAAGATTATGATTAAGAGTACGATTTTCAGTTATAAAAATAACATCTCCTTAAGAAGATGTCTTCTCTAAACTAATTTTTTAAAATAGCCCCGATATTTAGAGACTGTTGCATAACATTAGAAAATAACCTTTGTTAATCCTCTACGAGGATTTATAATATGTTGGCTTTATCTTTCTACAATAATATGACCCTGCCTTGCCGTCACGCAGGCTCTAACGAGGTCAGTTATTGTTAAATAACATCGTAGATGTTTAATTATTGTAACTCAGAATAAAAACCTAAAAATATGATCCTTGTAGAGGATCAACTAAATGGTAGTCCAAAGACCTAAAGGTCGTGACTATTGTGTAATAATAATGATGAAAATTGAAAGGATTACAAAAAAAGATAACCGTAATGTTGTAATTCATTTTGATAATGAAGAAAAGCTGATAATCAATTTAGAAGTTTTTATAAAAAGCGGTTTGAAGAAAGGAATGGGAGTATCTTCAGACCGTTTTTCTTTTTTAACAGATGAGAACAGAAGATATTATGTTAAGCTTTATGCTATCAGGCTGCTTGCAAGAAGACCTCATTCGGAACAAGAATTAAGAACGAAACTTTTTCAGAAGCGATATGAAAAAGAAATGATAAGCGACGTTATTGAAGAACTGAAAGAGAAAGAACTTATTGACGATTATAAATTTGCCTTAATCTTTACAGAAGAAAAAATGAGAACAAAATTATGGGGAGAAAAAAAGATAAAGGGTGAATTGATTAAGAAGGGTATCAGCCGGGAATTGATTTCGCAGGTGATAGAAGAAAAATTACCGGAAGGGAATAAATTAAATGATGCTGTAATCCTTGCAGAAAAGAAAATGAAAATGCTTTCACACCAAAAGCTGGAGAGAAGAAAACTTGCTGAAAGGATTTACTCTTACCTCTCCTCCAAAGGTTATGATTATGAAACAAGCAGGGAAGCTGTAGAAAAAGTATTGGATGAAAATTTTACTGAATAACAAAATTCCAGTCAACAAATCCCAAATGACAAATAAGCACCAAAGAACAAACTCCAAATTTCTTATATCTGCATTTTTTGAATATTGAAATTTTGAAGTTGGAATTTATTTGTTAACTGTTTTTTGAATTTTGAGATTTAATTGTAATAGAGATTATTTGCTTATCACACCTTCCAAAGAAAGAATCATAGAGGAAACTTCGGGAATGCTTACATTTTCAGCAGCTTCTTTGAATGGGAACCACTTCCTTTTTCTTACATTTTTTTCCGGGTATTCGTCAAGAACTTCAATTACTTCCATAGAAAATATCTTAATATTGCAATGACCAATTGAACGATTCATCATAAACGAGCCGAG
>Ga0209323_10002567_pt1 | contig 12073 bp, 13 predicted proteins | sample Rifsed19ft2_FD_184014 | JGI IMG/M metagenome (GOLD analysis project Ga0209323, IMG submission 184014) | Soil microbial communities from Rifle, Colorado, USA - sediment 19ft 2 (version 2) | ecosystem: Environmental > Terrestrial > Deep subsurface > Rock core/Sediment | place: Rifle, Colorado...
CACAAGGCTCGAAGAGGCTCGCCGCAATACCAAACAAGCTTCGACCTCAAAAACATAGTCAAATAATAAGCAAGGAAGGGATCGATATGATGGTCAATGAGGACAACATCGAAGGATTCGAGGCGGCGGATTAGCCTGCTGATGTTCTGAAGACCGCTGACAGATGGCGTTAGCCCAAAAGGTAGAGCGTTTAGGGAAATAACCGATTGTGCCCTCTTCTCCCAGTCATAATGTATCGGACCGTTATAGAAGAGTTCAACGTTGAAACCCATTTTACTTAAATAAATGCTGTGAAGTATAGCAATCTTCTCTGCTCCCCCGAATCGACCTAACGCATGGTGGAGAACAGCTATCTTAATTGAGAGACACCTTCCTCGTTTTTCAGCCAACTCACCAGCGGGGCACAGTCAACCCGAGCAACGTCAAGGGCCATTGCGTGATTTTTTCAGCGCCGTTTTCAGCACATACATTATGAAGCTCAGAATCTCGTTTTCCGTGAGTTTTGATTTCCCCTTTTTTCTGTTAGTAAAAATTATGGGCATTTCTGCAACTTTGGCACTGCAGATTCGCGCTTGCCTCAATGTTTCTATTTGGATCTCGTAGGTTTGACTGTGCAGTTTTGGCAGCACTTTTTGGATGTAGTTTCGGGAATAACACCTGAAACCGCTTGTGAAATCGCTTAGCTTGAGGGATACTAGTTTGGCTGTGACTCTGTTTGCGATTTTGCTGATTATCAGCCTACTTAGGTTCCAGCCTTTGACGCTGCCTCCTCTGCAATACCGGCTTCCAATAACTACATCATAACCTTCGTCTGCTTCTTTTAGCAACTTTGGGATGTCGCTAGGATCATGGGAGTAGTCAGCGTCCATGGTTACTATGTAGTCAGCCGGATTAGGTTGGGATAAAATGAAACGAAAACCGTCAGTTATCGCCGTTCCAAGTCCTGTTTTGTTCGGCCTGCTCAACAAAAATAGATTGGCGTACTTTTCCCGTAACTTGTCAACCTTTTCTCCTGTTCCGTCCGGACTTGAATCGTCAATAACGAGAATATTCGGATAAATCCCCAGATTCTCGATTGTTGAAATCAGGTTCTCGATGTTTTCGGCTTCACAGTAGGTTGGTAGAATTATTGCAACACTGTGATCGTTTCCGCTATCTGAATTATTTGTTTTCAATTTTTCACAGCCTTAAGTAATAATGGTTGATTTTGCCATGTTTGCGTCTGTTTTGGCTTTGCGAGGTTGTTCTCTTTGAGCCATTATTAAAAAGTTTTTAGCTGTTCGGATTCAGAATATAAAACAGAAAATTTCCAATAGATTTTTTTACCACAGACACTTTAGTACTTCAAACAACTCCAAATGTGAAAATCATGAGTGGAACACCAAACGATCAACCTGCAGAGTCATTGCCTCAACAACTCGATTTTGCAGGAATAAGCAGCCTGGTTTCTGCAGAGTTCCAAGTGGAGGAAGCGTTACTTGAAAATGACATCCCAACGTATTATCTGAAACAGCCGCAAGAAACAAAGAACGCCTTTCTAAGACTTTTCAAAAATCTAAAATCAACAAACTTGATGCCGGTTCTGCGAAGGGCAGATAGGCGAATAGTCTTAAGAATAGTTTCGAAACCCCCTGTGAAACCTAGCAACATTCTAGTCAACTGGATATTGTTTTTCGCAACCCTCGGAACAACCTTCCTCACGGGATACATGCTCTCCATAGACGGAGTGGTTAATCCATGGATCGGTGGAATCACATTCATGGTAGCGATAATGGCTGTGCTCGGCGTACACGAAATGGGACACAAGTTAACTGCAAACAAAAAACAGATAGAAGCCACGCCACCCTATTTTATTCCGGGGCCACCACCACTTTTTGGCGGTTTCTTTGGAACGTTTGGCGCGGTAATAATGCAAAAGTCTCTTCCGCCGAACAGAGACTCATTGTTTGATGTGGGATCAAGCGGGCCATTGGTCGGATTCATTGTAAGCGTTGTCGCTGTTTTTTTTGGTCTTGTGCTTTCTCCTTCAACGTATGCTCTTCCAGTAGGGCCTTTTCTGCCTGTTCCGCTCTTTTTCCAGCTTGCAGCAATCTCATTAAGTTATCTCGGAATAGCCCCAGTTGGCAACATCATTCTTTTGCATCCAGTGGCGTTTGCAGGAATGATAGGATTGATTGTCACCATGTTGAATTTGCTACCAACAGGCATGCTTGACGGCGGGCATGTGGCAAGATCAATCTCTGGAGACAAGGTTAGAGGCGTTTTGACGATTGCTTCACTTTTCTTTCTAGTATGGAACGGATACTATCCTATGGCTATATTCGTGCTGTTCCTGTCATTGTCCAGGCATCCCGGACCCTTAGATGACGTTTCGTCTCTTTCCAAAGCTCGAAAAGCCATAATTCCCATATTGCTTATAGTATTCATTCTCTGTGGAATGACGATTTCTGTGCCAGTTCATCAGTTGAAAGTAGATTCTAGCCTGTCTCAGGTTAGGTTCCGCGTATATTATGCTGATTCAATGTACGCTAATGCAACCACAATATGGACAGATATTTTGGCTGAAGGAACATACGTTATATCTTTTGATTCAAGCTATATGCAAAATGGCATAATCTACACGTTTATTGGTTGGGAAGACGGTAACACGACTGCAACTAGAACGATCGCTCTTAACGAAGATATCTCGATAAAGGCGTTCTACTCGAATGTTGTCATGTAGTCGATAATGCTTGCTAGGTTCAGCATAGCCAAAAACATCTGAAAAAAATCAATGCGTTCCCAAATGATCTTGACATGTCGCGGTAAACAGTGCCTTTGCTGTGACTAGGAAACGCGGACAGAAGATGCCTATGACGGCTTTCAATAGTTTAACTTTCAGGTTGAGGTAGAAAACCTGTGAGTTTGATGTTGGTTCCGCATTTGTTACACGTTATTACTAGTTCTGTAAGTTCGTCGTTCCTGACTTTTGTTTCGACAATATGGTAGACTTCTTCTGTCTCATCGTCCGGAGATATTATGATGCCGCATTTGGGGCACGGAAAGGCTCCGTCTCCATCGATTTTCGTAAGATCGACGGTATACGCGATTGGTTTCTTTAAGTCTGTTTTTTTCATCATTTCCAACACTTTGACCTTTCTTCACTGATTTTTCATGGATAGCTCATAATATTATTAACTATTGTGAATTACCAATAAGTATTCAAAATACATTTTAGGTTTGATTTAGAAAAAGATAAAAAAATGCATGTTTCTTTGCGGTTTTGCTGCTGTGACTATTTTCGTATTCACGAAGAATTCTTATTCTTCAAGACTCTCGGGTGAGATGTAGTTACCGAAACGCTCCTTGGCTTTGAGCAGGCGCTCGCGTTGCTGAACCAGTATATGAAAGAGTTCTGCAGGTGTGTCAGAGACTTTTTCTTGGTAGAATCCCTTCACCCGCTCAATCTTCGCCAAGTTTTCCGGAACACGAATCGTGAATTGTTTGACATAATCTTCCCTTGCATAGTCTTCAGCCAATACTTGGTTGAAGAGCCGACGCAAATCCTCATATTTTGGAAGACAGCCCGTAGGAGACTCTACTGCCTCAGCTTCATTATGCACGCGCAGCTCCATCCACTTTATCCACACGTGCTTGTCTCTAGGGGTGTTCAAGAATTTGCCTTCCTTATCCCGCAGGAAGTAGTTAACTCCAAAAATAAGAGGTGCTTTCTCAAGTTTTTTTCCAAACGCCAAGTTGTTGCGGACGTTTTGCCCCAAAGGAATGGAGATAAAGTCTTGAATGCTCATCATATTTATCTCCGGAACACCTTCTTCACCAATAGTGGCGAAAGTTGACTCGGTTTCTAGAGATGCTCCATAAGCGATGATACCGTGTTCCCAACTGAAGCTCTGCTGAACAGGCACGTAGGCTTTGGCGTCGCGGCCTCCATACATTATGCCGCTCAACTCCACACCCATAGGATTATCCAGTTCAGGATCGCAATTTTCCAATGCTTTGAGAGTTACGGTGTAACGGGCGTTCTTGTGAGCTGGCGGAATCTCGTTGCCATGTTGATCTTTTTTGCCTTCGTACCATTTCCCAGAAAAGTTCATTCCCTCTTTTGGAAGCTCGGAACCCATACCTAACCAGTAAGGCTTGCCATCTTTGACCAACACATTAGAGAAGATAACCTCACCAGGACTGGTAAGCACCTTGAAAATCAAAGCATCATCATTAGGGTTAATATCCTGAATAATGCCGAAGATGCCAGACTCGACATTTACTGCACGGGCAACTGAAGCAATGTTTCGAATGTAGGCAATGTCATCGCCCAGTATGGTTTCTCCTGGGAGCATAGCGGTAGAGGTTTTGCCACATGCACTCGGGAATGCGCCAGCAAAATATGTCTTACGTCCTCCTGGACCATGCACTCCCATAAGCAGCATGTGTTCAGCCAACCATCCCTCATGGTTAGCTCTGCGAATGGCGAGGCGAAAGGCAAGTTTCTTAAAGCCCACAGAGTTTCCGGCATACTGGGTGTTGACGCTGTAAATAGTGTCCCCAGCATAATCAATGTAGACGCGTTTCTTCTCGTGTTCTATGCTAATCATATTCTCGTCCAATTTCCCCGCAGAATGCACGACACGCAAAAAGCCCCTATGTGGTTCTGCTTGGCGGAACGCTTGAAAACCATGCCTATAGAGCAGGTCTTCAGAGTGCGCCACATACCACGAGTCGGTGCACTGCACACCTAGAAGCGTAAATATGGAGTGGGGAGGCCCTAAGGAAACGGAGCGAACAATCATTGTACGTCCTTTCATCGCATCTCTAAGAAGACTCTTTATTTCTGCCAGACCTTCATCCCGACCAATCTGGTTAAGCGCCTTACTGAGGGATTCTCCCTTGGGCACAAGGTACTTGGTGACTTGTCTATCTCGACCCTGATCATATATTCCATCAAAGTGAACGGTGTGCCCAGAAAGTGCCAAAATAGCGTTTTCCTCACCGGTAGCGATTGCTTTGCGTCGAACGTGTGCAATATCTTCAGCAGAATCGCTGCAGATGAAGATTTTTTCAGGGTTGCAAAGTTCGTCTGCTTCGGCTATGAATTGGTGAACTTTAATATCAGCTATCGCGCATAACTTCTCGTAGTCAAGTCGGCTCAACTTTGGTTGTAACACTTCAATTTGTGCATTCATTTCCTACAGCTCATTGTTTTGGACTATTTTCTGCGTTTGCAAGACACTTATGCCTTTTAAAGGTTTCAGTATGAATCAGAAATGCTTAAATCTAATGAAAAGCGGGTTTCCAAGACACATGTTTTCACGGCTATAGATCGTAGACAACTCCTGGGACTCTTGGAAATGGTTGTGTTTCTCCTATGTGCCGAGCTCCTGCGATCCAAGTGATAAGTCTCTCAATTCCTATTCCGCCTCCGGCAGAGGGTTTCAGTCTTCTTTCCTTCGCTAGTTTTAAAAGTAGTTCATAGTCTTCCTTTCTGACTTTGTCTCTTTCCATTTTTCTGACTATTTTGTCGTACTCCCACTCTCTCCTAGCACCAGACAACACTTCACCGTATTTGGGCAAGATTAAGTCGTAATTGTCCCATTTGCCATTTTTAATTTCTTCGAAGTCATAGAACTCTCGGGGAACATTTGTAACCCACACTGGATCAGATATTTCAAGCGGTAGCTTAGACTCCCAATCACTTCCATATTTTGTTTCAAGGTCTTTTTTATCGTAGACTCTGAACGGCATTTCTGGAACTTTTAGGCTGTCATGTCTACCTATGCAAGCAAGCTCCTCGCTTAGATTTTTCTTCAGACTTTTTATCAATCCGCAAATCTGTCCTTCAACAAAGCTTCTAATATCCTCGGAAGTTGCGTTTCTTACTTCAAAATCTAGTTGTGTGAACTCGTAGGCGTGCCTTCCCGTGTTCGCTCTCTCCCTCTTTTCGATTCTCACGTTCGGTGACAAAGCAAACAATTTTGGATAGGCTAAGGAGCAAGCAACCATCTTGTGAATTATCATGCTCAGCGTCGTTCTAGTGACTTTTCCGTAAATCTCCACTTCGAGGCGCTTCTCAATAGACGCTCCCGGATCTGGCCACAGAGGGTCTGTGCATTTGGAGAATACGACTGGCAATAACCATTCAAAATCAGCCTTGACAAATTCTGAAGTGAAATAGCTTAGCGTGTAAGTCATTATCCTGCTTAGGCATTGTTTTCTTTGCATCTCGATTTCCGAAAGTTGCTCCATCGGCTTTGGCGTGTCAGTCGGTAAGCTTAGGATTGTTAGGCTTTTTTGAAGCCCAGCTTTTTCATCAGTCAAACAAACTCACCTTCTATTTTTTACATGTATCGAATGATTTGTTACGGTGTATCCAGATACACGTCGTGGGTAATAAGTTTTTTATAATAAATGTTATAGAAAATCCAAAAACAGAAGGCTTTTATAGCAAAAACATGTAATAATTACAAACATGCAAAAACTAGACGAAAAAGACCTAGCCATTCTAGCCCTCATACAAAACAACTGCAAACTAACGGCAAAACAAATCGCTAAAAAAATCAACTCGCCAATAACAACAGTCTTTGCAAAAACCAAACGCATGGAAGAGCTAGGCATCATAAAAGAGTACCGAGCAATTCTAGATGCATCAAAGCTCAACAGCGGCACAACAGCCTTCATTCTGGCTTCTGTTTCCTACAGAACAAAGGATAACGAGAACATACTTTCGCAAAAAGCCGTCGCACAAGAAATAGCCAAATTCCCAGAAGTCCAAGAAGTTCACATAATAACCGGCGACTGGGATCTCTTAGTAAAAATCAAATCCGAGAACGTTGATACAATGGGAAAGTTTGTCATCGACAAACTGAGACTAGTAAGGGGAATAGAGAAAACCCTCACATGCATGGTTTTCGAAACTACGAAAGAAACAACAGAAATTCCAATCAGTCACGCAAAAATCAAGTAGGAAAACCTGAAGCTACTGCGTAGTGCTTGAATAGTAGAGCAAAGGCAAAGCCAACAGCACAGTGTTCTTCCCCTTTGTCGTGAGGCAATACTCAACTCGTAAAGGCGGTCCAGTCTTAACGGTTCTTTCTATGTATTCATAGCGCCTCAGGTTTTTCAGCTTGTCCGACAATGTACGAGAGTTCACCCCGAGTATCTTTTTAAGTTCATTGAAACTGCTCGTGCTCTTCAAGAATAGTATGTAGAGCATTTCAAGGTTCCATTTTTGAGACAAGAGATTAAAGCTGTCTTCAAGACCACGTATATCCCTTTTCAAATCTTCTAGGCTTGTTGTTTGGTTCTCCAAGACTTGTTGAAGAGTCTCTTCTATGCCGCTGAGGGTTCGTTTAATGCGTGCCTCAATGAGTTTTCGAAGTTCGTCTCCAAGCGCTATTTTTGAGTTATTCATCTCACACCTAGTGTGACGCGGCATACTTCATGATTTATAAAGGTTTACCTATACAACATGGTATGAAAAGTATACCTTGGAGAGGCAAAATTGAAATTCGACATCATCGTAGTCGGTGCCGGAACAGCAGGCTGCCTAGCGGCAAAAACAACTGCTGAAGCAGGCTTGAAAGTCTGTTTGGTTGAGTTGAAGAATAGGGAAGAAATTGGCGAGAAAATCTGCGGAGATGCGCTCGGAGAGCATCACCTTAAAAATGTTGGTCTGGAAAAACCGCATGGAGCCGAATTTGACAAAAGAATTGAAGGCATCAGAATTTACTCGCCAAGCATGGAAACTATTTTTACCATCAAGCATGAGGATTTCGTGGGCTATCTCTTGAATAGACGTTTTTTCGGACAATGGTTGCTGAGAAAAGCCCTCGACAAAGGTGCTGTGCTTCTAGATTCGACACAATGCTTAGAGCCGATAATTGAGAAGAATTTCGTGGCAGGAATTTCGGCTAAGAACCTGAAAACTGGCGAGAACCTCAATCTAAGAGCAAGAGTTGTTTTGGATGCAAGCGGATTTGTGGCTGCAGTTAGACGAAAACTACCCAGCGGAATGGGAGTAGATAAAAAAGTTGCAAACGAGGATGTGGAAGCCTGTTACCGCGAAATAAGACAACTAAAACAAGAAGCTGAGAACGCAACCTACTGCGAGATCTACCTAAATCAAAAAGTAACTCCGGGAGGCTACACATGGATTTTTCCCAAGGGCGGAGCAAAAGTGAACGCTGGTCTAGGTATTTGTATGCGAAACAAGTTCCCGAATCCTAAGAAGCAGTTCTACGAGCAAATTCTGACAAGACCGCTTTTCGAAGGCTCGCTGCTCCTGAATGGAGGGGCATGGTACGACCCCACGCGCAGACCATTGGATAACATGGTAGGAAACGGAGTGGCTATTCTCGGCGACGCAGCATGCCTTGTGAATCCAATTCACGGCGGAGGAATAGGTCCCTCAATGTTGAGCGGATATCTTGCTGGAAAAACAATTCTTGACGCTCTGGAAGAAGGCGATGTGAGCCAAGAGTCTCTCTGGCCTTATAATTGTAAGTATATGGACATGTATGGGGCAAAGCAGGCGGGCTTGGATGTCTTTCGTTTCTTGCTCTTGATGTCTCGTGATGAGGAACTGAATTATGGCATGAAATATGCGCTTATGAATGAAGAGGATGTTCTAAGGGCTGGCTTAGGCGAAGAATTTCATCTAAATATTTCTGAGAAAGCTAAGCGAGTTTTCAAAGGGTTGAAAAGAATAAGGTTTCTCAACAAGCTTCGGCTCACGGCAAATTTGATGAAACAAGTAAGAACCCATTACAAAATTTATCCAGATACTCCTAAAGACTTTAAGAATTGGCAAATGCGAACAGAAGCCTTATTTGAGGAAGCCAGAAGAAAACTCGTGGAGTAAAGGCATAAAGAAATTCGCTACTAGGCGGTAAGAGGTTATCGTGTGCGTGTTGCAGTTTTAGCCACCGGAGGCAAAGACTCGACCTTAGCACTTCACCGAGTTTTAAACGAAGGTCACGATGTGAAGTGCCTAGTCAGCATGATCCCACAAAAAGAAGACAGTTGGATGTTTCACTATCCGAACATGCATCTCATGGGCTTGTTTGCTGAAGCTGTGGGAATTCCTCTTGTCAAGGCTGAAACTTCTGGAGTCAAAGAAGAAGAGATCGAAGACCTCAAACACGTGATTGAAAAGCTTAATGTTGAAGGAGTAGTTTCAGGGGCAATAGCGTCCACCTATCAAAAAACAAGGATAGAAAAGCTCTGTGAACAGTTGAAGCTTGAGTGTTTAGCGCCTTTGTGGCATCAAAACCCAGTAGAAATGTTGAAAGAGATTCTTGAATTGGGTTTCGAGACGATAATAACCGGAGTTTCCGCATACGGATTTAGTGAAGAATGGCTTGGAAGAAGAATTGATGAAGCCGCATTCGCGGATTTGGTTGGGCTTAACAAGCGGTATGGTATTTCTGTTGTCGGGGAAGGGGGAGAATACGAAACTCTTGTGCTTGACGCGCCGTTCTTCAGAAAAAGGTTGAAGATAATCGAAGCTGAAAAAGTCTGGAAGGGTCAAAGCGGCTATTATCTAATAACCAAGGCTGAGCTTGAACCAAAGCATACGACGACTTAGATTTCGCTAGAGAAACGGCTTTGTCTAGACCTGTTCCTTGGTTTTGGAATAATTAAGTTCTCATAATCTTTCGACAGGGCAAGTCCACAGCGACTGCAATAACGTGCGGTTATGAGCACTTGGCTTCCGCACATAGGACAAACAGTGTGCAAGTTAAAAACCTGAAAAACAATTTCTTTTCCCACTCTTTCTTTTCTTAAAAAACCTCTATCGACCAACTGATTTAAATAGTCACTCTCCGCGGCTCTGCTTCTCCCTGTCTTTTCAGAAATCTGTTGAGCATTTGCTTCGCCGATGGTTGCAATTGTCTCCATTGACTTTTTGAGGTGTTCAGGCAATGATGATAATGTTCCTGAGACATAGTTTTGTCTTGGGGCGTAAGCGCGTTCTTCTAGCTTGTCCAGTCTGTGGTTCATGTGTCTCAGCATATCCATGATGTCGCTGAGTTGTTTTTGTAGTCCTGTGAGTTTTGACAGTTTGCTCCCCATTCCGAACGAGTGTTACAATAAGGAGATTTCACTTATATATATTTAGCAATGCTTAAATATAAAATGCCAGCAATCTGCTTGTTGTAACACTGGAGGTTCCCGCATGAGTAGGGGTATAATACATGATATCGTAATCCCCATAGTTTCGAAAATGATGGTTGAAGAGGGGTACTTCACCCCATATAGGGCACTAGACATCCGAGACGAAAATCTAGAGGAATTTCTAGAAGAGGAGATGAGAAGGCATTTCGGAGTTATAGGCGCAAACGATTGCCAACATCTCAAAGAGCAGCTTGAAGAGGCTAAGAAAAACGATCCACACTCTTTCGAATTTCTCATCAGACAACTCGTGAGAAAATACGTCAAACTCACAGTCAACGTAAGGAATGCGGAACACCTAAAAGACATGGAAAGTGGTCCGCCGGACAGATTCGCAGAAATGCGGCGAAGATACAGGCAACTCGGCTACGTCGATGAGACAGCCACCTCCTAAAAGAAGCCTTTCCCTGATAGCGTAAAGGAGAATCATGTATGGAGCCGTTAGTTTTGTTGCTAGGGGTTATCCTAGGATTGATACTGGTGGCATTGAAAGCAAACAGTCCTGAACAAAAAGAGCAAAGACTGCGGGCACGTCTGCAAGCAAACCGCCGCCCCACTGCTCAACTAATCCGCACCAGCACTAGTAACGATCCGCTAACTTATGCAATTCCTCGACCGTACACTCCACTGGATCCTTACATTAGCATACGCCAAAGAATGCCCGCAGAAGGAATACCCGAGAATAGCCAGCAGCAAGCAGGAATCATGCAGGAAAACGTCCAAATAATCGTTGAAAAATGGCGGAAATCCATAGTGGGACTTATCAAGTTGGCGGATAATCACTTAGCAGCTGCCAAATCGCATTTAGACTTGGGGAACTACACGTCCGCTGTACAGGATGCTTCTGCAAGTGTTGAGAACATCGCACGCGCATTGATCCACTGTTATGGAGGCAAGCCGGACACCGAGCCGAACCAAGAGGAAGCGCTCAAGATGCTGTCTGGAAGGTTTAGCAGCGATGAAAGAGCAGAGTTTGAAAACGCAGTTGAAATAATCGCAAACATAGGTTACAACAGGATAATACTGAAATATCTTTCCACGCCTGAAACGCGAGTATGGCTCTTCGGCGAAACTCAGACAAAACAAATACTCGAATGCGCGTTAAAAATCGTCGTGCTCTTCAAGAGAATCATAGCTGAGCACTTCGCGCCTGAAATCCCCGAATTAGGCGACGCGTGTCCAAAATGTCATTCATTACTTGTCACGATCTGGGGTTTCGACAGGGATAATGAGACTCGCGAATGCATCACTTGCCATAATAAGTGGATTGGACCGCGCACCTGATATTGAGCCATGAAGAATCACAAGGTCAACGCGGATTACTCGCTGTTCAAGTCATGCAGTAATCTTTTATAGAAAACGAACCAATAACACCTGTTGAGGTGTTTAACATGGGACAGAGACCTGGAAGTGTATGGGGCGGTGCTTTCGTTGGCTTTCTAGTCATAGTGTTGCTTGGATGGTTTTCGCCGCTTAGTGGTTTGGTTGGTCATGTGATTGGCGGGTTTGTGGCGGGTCTTGTGGCAAGAGGAATGTGGAGAGGCGCTTGGGCAGGTTTCCTTGCAGGAATATTCGGTGCGATAATTGTCGCCGTATTGACAGTAATTGCTACTACAGTGGTCGGAGGATTGGCGGGTGGCATTTTGGGAGGATTATTCGGTGCAGCCACAGGCTTCATAGTGGGAATAATAATAATTCTGGCCAGCATCGTTGGCGGAATAATCTCAGCTGTCGGCGGGCTCATAGGCGGAGCATTACGAGGATAGCCTGATCCCTCCATTTTTTACCAAACTCAACTGTGGCAAATAGCATTCGTATGTGAAATCGTGTGTAGTAATATTACGGTTTAGGAAGATGCCTTTTTAACTCAAAGAGACAAAGATCAACTTGTCAAGACAGGAAAAGG
>Ga0209323_10002571_pt1 | contig 12067 bp, 10 predicted proteins | sample Rifsed19ft2_FD_184014 | JGI IMG/M metagenome (GOLD analysis project Ga0209323, IMG submission 184014) | Soil microbial communities from Rifle, Colorado, USA - sediment 19ft 2 (version 2) | ecosystem: Environmental > Terrestrial > Deep subsurface > Rock core/Sediment | place: Rifle, Colorado...
GGAAGCCCGGCGTGTGCTCAAGCCGGGAGGCATGGTTGTCATTCACACCGCGCCGAATCGCTGGTACGATACCTATGCCTACCCGGCCGTGCGGCTGGTGCGCACCCTTCAGGGAAAAGGCGCGCAGTATCCGTCGAATCCGCGTGCGCTGAACGTGGCCGCGAACGTGGATGTGCACGTCAACGAGCAAGATATGCTGAGCCTGCGGCGTTATCTGAAGCGGGCCGGTTTCCGTCGCATCAAGGTCTGGCTCGATAGCCCGCCGCAGAATCGACAGGAGAGTGCCTCGTTTCGCGTTTTGCGTCACATCGCGTTCAACGTGCCTCCGTTCCGATGGTTCTTTGAGAGAGAAGTGTTTGGGGTCGGAGTGAGAGTGGGGAGTTAGAGTTGAGAGTTAGAGTGAGGAGTTGGAGTGGGAACGGGGAGTGAGCAGGCTCTGCGGCCGGTTTTGCCGGAGCGGCGAAGTGTCAAGCAGAGCCGGAAATCCGCAATCCACAATCTGAAATCCACAATCGCCCATGTCTGATCGACGCAGTGTTGACGATCTGAGCATCGAGGAACTGGAGCAAATCCTCGCCATTAGAAAACGCCAGGCGCGCGGGGCGACGCTGCGCCGCCTGAAGGGCGAAGGCCGCGTGGTCGATCTGGATGCGGTCGAGCCGGCGACGCCCCGACCCGCGCCGAGCGCCGCCGTGACCGGCGAGGCAGCCGGGTCGCGCTACCGCACGGTCGATCTCGATTCGACGCCAGCGCCCCGTCGCCGCCTGGCGATCAACTGGCGCGCGTTGCGTGATCGGTTTCTGCTGCTGGTCGAAGTGGGCGCGCTGGCCGGGCTGGTGCTGGTGATCGTTGGCGTCGAGCAGACGCGGCAGGAACTCAATCGCGACGTTGCGGCTGCCGGCGAGGCGCAACGACCCACGCCGGAGCCGACACCGCTGCTCGGCGCGGTGGTGTTGCCCAGCGGCCACAAGCCGCCGGATGCATCCGGGCAGACGGAGCCTAATCTCGACGAGATACCGGCCCATTTGCGCGGATACGTTCAGTCCGTCACGCCCCTGCCGATCCCGACGCCCGGCCCCGCCCAGCCGGTACGGATCGTGATCCCGGCGCTCGGCGTGGACCGCGCCGTCGTGCAAGGCACGGATTGGGAATCGTTGAAGAAAGGCGTCGGCCATTATCTGGGCACGGCCAACCCTGGCGAGCGGGGCAACCTGGTGTTGGCCGCGCACAACGACGTATACGGCGAAATCTTCCGTGACCTGGATCGGCTGAAGCCCGGCGATGAAATCATCGTCTACTCGGTTGACCAGTCCTATCGCTACGTCGTCACCGAGACGCGCATCGTCGAGCCGACCGCCGTGGAAGTGATGGCTCCCACCAGTGAACCGACGGCGACGCTGATCTCGTGTTATCCTTACCGGGTGGACAACCAGCGCATCGTCGTGCTCGCGTCACTCCAATCGTGAAATCGACGAAAGACGAAGACCCACGACAAACATTCGGTCTTCGTCCTTCGGCTCTAAAAGGATAGTGTATGGCTAAGAAGACAACCCGACAACGCAAGGCGCTCGCGCAGCAGCGCGCAGTGCAGCAGGCCGTGGCGAATGTGTCGATGGTAACATCGCGCCCCAGCGCGCCGATGCCCGCTCCCTCGACTCCGAAGCTGGCGCAGCCGGCACACGACTTCAGCGCCGAATATGCGCGTGTTCGCACCGATCTGCGCCGCATTGCGATTCTGGCGATCAGTATCGTTGCGATCCTCGTCGCGCTCTCGTTTGTGATCCGCTAAGAGACTGTCTTCAAACCCTGTTGCAATGTCATTCTGAGGCGCGAAGCGCCGAAGAATCTCTCCGTTTGTGCCGAAAAACGAGATTCTTCGCTCGCTCAGAATGACAGCTGAGTGGACTTTGAAGACGCTCTCTAAGGGACCTCAGAAAAAAGTGACCGGCACATCAAACGTGCCGGTCACTTGATTCACACGATGATGTCTTCGGCATCGCCCATACGCTGGCCGGCGAAGGCGAACCCGGTGAGCGATGCGCGCACGACGATCTGAAGCACAATCGCCGCCCAGATGTTTCCGCCCGTGAGCGCGAAATACGCTGCGCTCAACGACGCCAACAACACCTCTGACAATCGAATGCGATCCGCGCCGGCGTGTGCGTGCCCGGCCAGGAGCGCTTCGAGCGCGACCGGCGCAAGTCCCACCAGTGCGGCCCAGCGCGCGTCGCCCCACAACACCATCGGCAGTGCGCGGTAGAACGACCAGTGTGTTTCCGCGTACACCGCTTCGCGAATCGCGATCGCGAGTGGCTGACGATCGATGCCGAGTATGGTAGGGGGATAGCCGTCGGCGCGGCGCACCTGGCCGATCAGCATGGCGAGCGCGATCAACGTGAACGCACCCAGGACCGCCGCGTGACCGAGTGCGCGCGTCCAGGCTTCCGGCGTCCAACCCAGAAGGAGATCGGGCGCGGGCGATCCTTGCAGGCCCACGTCGCGCGGGGCGAACACGCCGGTCAGCAGTGCCGCGTAGGGAAGGCCGATGTAGAACAGAAAACGCGCGCCTTCGAGCGCGAGTCGCCCCACCGAAGACGCGCGTGCCATCGCGCCGAAGCGTAAAGTGGATAGCCGCGCCGCGATCACGAACAGCGCCACCGAGACCAGCATCCACCCTGCCAGCGCGTCCAGATCGACCTCCCTAAGAAAGTATTTTGAAATTGCTCGAAGCCCGCGTCCTCGCGGGCGTTTCCAACCGCGAGGACGCGGTTGGTGGGCATTTTCAAAACAGTCTCTAATTGAGCGGCATCGTCAGCGTGATGCGCGTGCCCTGGCCCGGCGCGGAGGCGACCGACAGCGCGCCCTTCACCAATGTGGCGCGCTCGTTCATGTTGACCATGCCCAGGCTGCCGCGCCGATCGTATGCGGCTTGCACCATCTGCACGTCGAAACCCATGCCGTCGTCGCGGACTTCCGCGACGAACTCGTTCGAGTTCTCGTACAGCCGCACCCAGATGTGCTTCGCCTGCGAGTGCTTGCGCGCGTTGCCGACCGCCTCTTCGATGATGTAGAAGATCACGCCCTGGGTGTCCTTGCCGACCCGGTCGGACATCTTGTTGGCTTCGAGGAATATCTCGATCGAGTCGTCGGTTTCGTGCAGTTTCTGGACGTACTGCTCGAGCGCCGGAACCAGGCCCTGCGTCTCCAGCACCAGCGGACGCAGCGTGAACAGCATGTGGCGGATCTCTTTGGTCGTCTTGCGCGCCAGGTCTTCGATCTTCTCAATTTCCTCGTCGACGCGCGTGGGGTTGCGCTTGAGCAGCGTGCGGACGAAGTTCAAGCGCATGGCGATGGCGGCCACGCTCTGCGTCGGCCCATCGTGCAGGTCGCGCGCCAGTTTCTTGCGCGCGTCTTCTTCGATGTCTACGATACGGTTCTTCTCTTCCTGCAATTTCTGATACAACTGGGCATTCTGCAGCGCGATGATGGCCTGCGAGGCGACCGCTGTGAGCAGCTCCAGATGATCGGGCGTGAAGACGTTCGGTTCAGGGCTGCCGAATACGGCCACGCCGTATGACTCGAAGCCGACGCGCAGGGGCACGATCACCGCCGTGACGCAGCGGTGCATCGCGACGAACGACGCCAGATCGGGATCGGCCTTGGGATCGTCACAGATCACCGGTTCGGCACTTTTGAGCGCCTGCGCGATCACGCCGCGCGTTCCGGTGATGCGAGCGACTTCATCGCGCGCCGTCAGCCGCCGCGAGGCGCTGACCACTAACCCGTCCTGGGTGAACAGCAAGATCATGCTCACCAGCCGCTGCGCCACCGAGCCGAATTCGCGCAGGCCCATCGCGCCGACGTCCAGCACGGCATCCAGGATGCGCTCGTAAGACAGCGTGGCGCTGAGCGTCGAAGCCATCTCGAAGATCGCCCGGGCCTGCTCGCGGCGCGCGCGCAATTGGCGCAGCTCACCTTCGGCCTCGGTGCGCATCGCCTGAAGCACCAGGGTTTTCACCCGTCCCCCAATCGTTCCAGATACCAGCGCGGCCAGTCCCAGCAAGAGCAGCGTGCCCACGGCCTGACTCTGCTCTATGCTGGTGAGCGACTTGCCCAGCACGTTGAAGGCGATGTACGCACCCATGATCGCGCCGGCCGTGACGACGTTCGTGCGCCAGTCGAAGCGCAGCGCCGAGGTCAGGATGGGGAATAGGGTGTAGAAGATCAGGGGATTGCTCACGCCGTTGCCACTGGCGATCAGACCGATCGCGAGGATCGTATCGCCCAACAAGGCGATGAACGGGACCGGGCGTGGCGACATATCGACAGCCAGCGAGATCACCAGTAGTAAGTTGCCGACGCCGGCCAGGATGACGATAGACAGTAGGGGGATGGGCAGTCCCGAGCCGCTCGCTTCAGCCTGAAGGACGATGACGACTCCGGCGCCAATCAGCAGCAGCCAACGCAACGTCGTCAGCAGCCCATCGATCTGGTAGAGAGGTTTGGTCGTGCGCATAGCCTCAGGGGAAAAGACTCGTCATCAACAAAAAGGCCGCAGCGCGCCGTGTACCGGGCGCATCCGCGGCCGCTGTGGTGGGCGCGACAGGACTTGAACCTGTGACCCCACGGATGTGAACCGTGTGCTCTGACCAGCTGAGCTACGCGCCCGGACGGCCTGCATTATAACATCCTCTCATAGGCTTGGCAACCAAAATCGGACAATGGCATGGCTCACCAGTCAAGGCTCGCCGGAGCGCGTCAAGGGCCAGGGCTTTTACATTCTCCCCGGGCGCGGCCCGATCTGTCATTCTGAGCGCCAGAGGCGCGAAGAATCTCAGGGCAAAGCGCGAGATGCTTCGGCGCTGCGCGCCTCAGCATGACAGGCCGGACGACTTTGTAAAAGCCCTGGGTCAAGGGCAATTGGTCGTTGACAAATGCCTATCGGCATGGTAAACTCGCCGGCAACAATCGAAGACTTGCGATGCTCTTATCCAGAGAGGCGGAGGGACCGGCCCTGTGAAGCCTCGGCAACCAGACGTGAGTCTGGTAGTTGCGTAGTCCGGGAGTCGTGTGGTCAGCGCACTGCATGACTGCACGGCTAATCGACTACACGACTACACGACTACACGACTATGGTGCCAAGTCCGGCAGAAGAGAGTTCTGGAAGATGAGAGATCAAGCGTATGTGATCCTCTGCCTCTTCTGCTTCTGCGAAGGGGCAGTTTTATTGTGCCGCAGGTCCGAGAAATCTACTTTGGGAGATACCAGATGAGCAGTACATTTATGAAGTCCCCTCAGCTGTACTTCACCTCCGAGTCGGTGACGGAAGGCCATCCCGACAAGATGTGCGACCAGATCTCGGACGCCGTTTTGGACGCCATGCTGGAGCAGGACCCGCGATCGCGCGTGGCATGTGAGACCTCGGCCACGACCGGCCTGATCTTGGTAATCGGTGAAGTCACCACGCGCGCCCACGTCGAGGTTCAGGATGTCGTGCGCAAGACCGTGTCGGACATCGGCTACACCGATGGCGCGTCCGGCTTCGACGCGCGCACCTGTGGCGTGATCGTTTCGCTCAAGGGCCAGTCACCGGATATTGCGCTGGGCGTCGATAAAGCCGCCGAAGCCAAAAGCGGCGAAATGACCGACGAACAAATCGAAGCGGTGGGCGCAGGCGATCAGGGCATGATGATCGGCTTCGCCTGCGACGAGACATCGGAACGGATGCCCCTGCCGATCGCATTGGCGCATCGCCTGTGCCGGCAGTTGAGCCATCTGCGTAACGATGGCGCGCTCACCTGGCTGCGGCCCGATGGCAAATCGCAAGTCACGATCGAGTACGCCTACGGCAAGCCCAAGCGCGTAGACACCGTGTTGATCTCCACCCAGCATGATGCGAATGTGTCGCACGCGCAGATTCGTGAAGGGGTGATCGAAGAGGTGATTCGCAAGGTCGTCCCGGAGCACCTGCTCGACGGCAAGACGAAGTACTACGTCAATCCCACGGGTCGCTTCGTCATCGGTGGCCCGATGGGCGACGCCGGCCTGACCGGCCGCAAGATCATCGTCGATACCTACGGCGGCATGGCGCGACATGGCGGCGGCGCGTTCTCCGGCAAAGACCCGACGAAGGTCGATCGCTCGGCGGCATATTACGCGCGCTATGCAGCCAAGAACCTGGTCGCCGCAGGACTGGCCGAGCGACTGGAGATTCAGGTGTCATACGCCATCGGCATGGCTCGCCCGCTGTCGATCATGGTTGAGACGTTCGGCACAGCCAAAGTCCCGGAAGAGAAGATCGTGAGTGTGCTCAACAAGCACTTTGACTTCCGGCCCGGCGCGATCATCCAGAACCTCAATCTGCGCCGGCCAATTTACCGGGCGACAGCAGCCTACGGCCACTTTGGCCGGACCGACATTGACGCGCCGTGGGAAGCCACAGACAAGGTCGACTTGATCCGCGCCGAAGTCGGGCTGGTGCCGGAACCGGCCTACGCGGCTTAAGAACCATCCGAAAACTTGCAGGTTTCACTTGCCCACGTAGCGCGCCTAGCGGCCCACTGCCGCACAGCGGCAGACATGGGCAAGCGGTGGGGTCAGCCTGCCTCGTCTGAAGCGGACTATACTCGACGCGGGAACAATCTGCGGTTTTGCTCATCGACCGCGTCCTCGCGGTCGATCCGGATAGACGCCCGCGTGGACGCGGGCTTTGAGCAGCAAAAGGCGCAACTTGTGATCGCGCGCAGTATAAAGTCCACGCTCCGAAGGATAGGCCCTAAGAACCAGGAACCGGGTTTCTACATAGAAACCCGGTTTTCTTTTGGGCACTGTTGTTATGCGTTTGTTATGCACAGTTTGCCGGTTGTTATGGGCATATTACTGTGGTCGGGGATAATCAGAGCAAATCCGGCTCCCCAGAGTCCAAACTCGCGTCTAGCCGGATGGCGATGCCGCCTCGCTACCTAACCTATTTGAGCATCTTGGGCGGTACTAGTGAGACCTTCCTCCCCCGTGGGCCTCACTGGTCATTAAAAGCCCCGTCTTCCCCCCAGACGGGGCTTTTGCTTTCTGGCACAGACTTGACCGATTGACACACTTTTCGATCACACTTATAATCCGCCTCAGATTCGACCGCTGAGACAATCTATGCACCTGCATTTGTTGGCGCCCGCGCACCCGTGCCCAAACTCGCCAGGCGATCGGTCTGGATAGGCTTGCTGGCGCTTGCAGGGATAGTCTTTGATCGAGCCGGCCCTCTCCAGACCCACACGAGGGGCCGGTTTTTTGTTGGGATGCGAACGGTGGACATCAAACAGCTCTCGGAGGAAATGACCCGCTTCGTCTCCAGCAAAGGCTGGCTCGAAGCGAATTCGCCGCGCCCCCAAACGTCGCGCAACATCGCCGTCTCGCTGGCGATTGAGGCGGCCGAAGTGCTGGAGCATTTTCAGTGGGGTGAGGCCGATGTCGACACCCAAGAGTTGAGCAGCGAACTGGCCGATGTGTTCCTGTATTTGCTCGAGCTCGCCGCGATCAGCGGCATCGATCTGGAGCGAGCGGCGCTCGACAAGCTGAAGGTGAACTATGGTCGTAGCTGGGAATGAGCGCGCGCCGTGGCACACGCCGGATAAGGTTCACCGCCGCACGGCGGCGAACCTGGGCAAGCGGAGTGGGGTCAGCCTGCCTCGCCCTCGGGATGGTTTTCGGATAGGCTCTAAGCCACGTTGGGAACCGATCGCGGGAGTGATCGGATGAAAATCCTCGCCGTGAGCGATCAAGTGGTAGACAGCCTGTACACGGCCAATGTCAAAGATCGCTTCGGCGACGTGGATCTGATCTTAGGTTGTGGCGATCTGCCTTACTTCTATCTGGAATTCCTGGTGTCGGCGCTCGATCGCCCGTTGTACTACGTGAACGGCAATCACGATAAGTCGATTGAGTTGACGGCTGACGGCATGCGCCGCATCACTGCCGCCGGCTGCGATCCGATCGGCGGTCGAGTCGTGATGGCGAAGGGGCTGATCATCGCCGGGCTGGATGGATCGATCCGCTACAACTACGAGAGTCCCTATCAATTCACGCAGTCGCAAATGAACTTACGCGCATTACGATTGGCTGTGCATCTGATCCCGACGCGCATGCGCTATGGCCGATGGCTCGACATCCTGGTGGCGCACTCGCCGCCGTTCGGCGTGGGCGATGGCCCGGATCCGGCGCACATCGGATTCCGCGCGCTGAATGCCTTGATTCGCTATCTCAAGCCGCGCTATCTGCTGCACGGTCATCAGCACGTCTATCGTGGGCGGAAGCCGGGTGTGCGGGTGGCATCGACGATGGTCTTGAACGTGTTTCCATACCGCGTGATCGAGTGGGGGCATGACGATGCCGGATGAGATGTTCCGCGCCGATGCGGATTATCATCGCGCCCGCCGGCGTGCTTTGTTTCGCGATATCCTGGCGCGCCTGTCGGGCCGCAAAAACCGCCTGTTGTCGTTTGAAGAGGTCAAGCGATCGCTCAATCTGGGCGGACCGATCTATCGCGGCACGCGGCCCGTCCCGGTGTCGAAGATCATCGGCAGCGTCGATCGCTACCGCGATTTCGACCGCGAGTTCCTGCCCAAGCAGAACATCACCGCCGATCGGTGGAAGAGTATCGCCCACGCTTTCTACAAGGATGTCGATCTGCCGCCGGTGAAGTTGTACAAAGTGGGCGACGCTTACTTCGTGCTGGATGGTCATCATCGCGTATCGGTCGCGCGCGAGCAAGGCGTCGAGTTCGTCGACGCCGAGGTGCAGGAAGCGTACTCGCGCGTACCCGTCGGCGCCGACCTGCAGGCTGAAGATCTGAAAGTGCTGCACGAGTACCGCGAGTTTCTGGAACGCACGCGGCTCGACGAAATCCGGCCCGATCAGCGAGTGCGCCTGACGATCGCCGGCGGTTACCGGCAGCTCCTCGAGCACATTGCGACGCACCGTTACTTCATGGGGCTTGACTTGCAGCGCGACGTCAGCGAAGAGGAAGCCGTGGCGCACTGGTACGATACGGTATATGTGCCGATCGTCCAGGCGATCCGCGACTATGATGTCCTGCGTGATTTCCCGGATCGCACCGAGGCAGACCTGTACCTGTGGATAGTTGATCACTTGTATTACTTGCAGAGTGCACAACATGAAGAGGCCGATGCCGAAGATGCGGTCGAGGACTTTGCCAACCACCCGAAGAAAATCCGGCTGCGGCAAGAGGCTCGCATCGCTTCGCAGACTCAGGAAGAACAACCCGGGGCCGAGGATGACTCCGTTCCGTCGTAACAGGCTGTTTTGAAAACCAGTGAATAAGGTGGCCGGCACTTTCGTACCTGGCAAGCACGGTCAGTTTTGCGCCAGGGCTTTCCCAAAGTCATGCGCTGCGCCCTGACCGGGAACGCCGAACGGTGAACCGTCCGGCTGAAAGCGTGGAAGCCCGGTCAACCGGGCTACCGGCTAATCGGCTTCAGCCGATTTCCACGCTTTCAGCCCGGAGCGGCGACTCCCGGAGCAACTTCAAGACAGTCTACGAGGCGCGAAGAAAGATGCCCCATCCCAAAGGTCTGATCGCCAGTGTGTTCGGCAGCAATTCGCCCAGGGAGGGCGAGTCGAGCTACGCACAGGCACGCCGGTTAGGTTGCCTGCTGGCGCACGCCGGTTACGTCGTCGCCACGGGCGGATATTTTGGCACGATGGAAGCGACCAGTCGCGGCGCGAAGGAAGGCGGCGGCCACGTCATCGGCGTGACGACCTCGGTGTTTGATGGCATTCGCATGGGAACCAATCCCTACGTGGACGAGGAAATCAAGTTCCCTTCGTTGTTCCAGCGGCTGCATCATCTGGTCGCCTTCGCCGATGTGTGGGTGGCCCTGCCGGGTGGCATCGGCACGCTGAGCGAAGTTGCGCTGACGTGGAGCCTGATGCAGGTGGGCGAAGTGCCGCGCCAGCCGTTCGTCGTCGTCGGCACGCTGTGGCGCGACCTGCTGAAGAATCTCTCAAGCAGCGGTTACGTGGCCTTGCACTACCATGACTTGATTGCATACGCCGAGACGGTAGAGGACGTTGTGCCTTTGTTAAGGCGTGAAACGTAAAACGTAATCACGTTTTACTCCACCTGCACTTTTCATCAGGAGCCTCTCATGGTCGACAAACTGACTCCCCGCGGTGAAGATTTCTCGAAGTGGTACAACGAAATCGTTCAACGCGCAGAACTGGCCGATTATGCGCCGGTACGCGGCTGTATGGTTATTCGACCGAGAGGATACGCGCTGTGGGAAAACATCCAAAAGACCTTTCGCCGGGTTTCAAGTTCAACGCTTGGGAGATGCGCGGCGTGCCGCTGCGCATCGAGGTCGGGCCGAAGGATGTGGATCAGGGCCAGGTCGTCCTGGCGCGGCGCGACGCGCTTCGCGGCAGCCAGACGGGCAAGTCGGCCGCGCCGCAGGCCGGGATACTCGATCGCGTCCGTGAGATGCTCGATACGATCCAGGCCGATATGTATCGCGCCGCGCTGGCCTTCCGCGACGCCAACATCCGCGATGTCACCAACTACGGCGACTTCAAGGCGGCGATCGAAGATGGCTTTGTCCGCGCGTGGTGGGCCGGCAGTGACGAGGACGAACTCAAGGTGAAGGAAGAGACCAAAGCCACCATCCGCTGCGTCCCGACGGATCAGCCCGGCGGCGAGGGCAAGTGCTTTTACACTGGCAAGCCGGCGACGGAGGTCGCCATCTTCGCCAGGGCCTATTAGGGATTGTTTGAACAGGGTTGAGATTCACCGCCGAGGCGCAGAGAACGCCGAGTTTTTCTAAAGACTTCTCTGCGACCTCAGCGTCTCTGCGGTGCAAACTCGGTTTTCCAAACAGTTTCTTGTCAGACTCCAGCCGGCCGTCTTGAAGCGGCCCGGCTGAATACACAAGGAGACTTTCATGCAACACGACCCGACTGCCGTTCAACAGGTGCAAGAGCAAATTCGCGCCGCCGGAATCAAGTTCATCAACCTGCAGTTCACCGACATCATGGGCATCGTCAAGACGGTCGGCATCCCCGTCGATCAGTGGGAGGGTGTGCTCAAGCATGGCCTGTGGTTCGATGGCTCGTCGATCGAGGGGTTCGCGCGCATCGCCGAGAGCGATATGCTGCTGCACCCCGACCTGAGCACGTTTGCCATCATCCCCTGGGACACCGATGTGCCGACCGCGCGCGTGATCAGCAGCGTCTACACGCCCAACGGCGAGCCGTTCGAAGGCGATCCGCGCAATGTGTTGAAGCGCGCGCTGGCCGCCGCCGCCGAAATGGGCTTCGACTACTACACCGGCCCTGAACTGGAGTTCTTCCTGTTCAAGCCGCACGCCGATGGCAGCCTGATTCCGCCAGTCCCGCACGATCAGGCCGGTTACTTCGACGTGAGCACCGACCTGGCGCACTCCGTTCGCCGCCAGATGGTCACCGCGCTGAATTCGTTCGGTATCACGGTCGAGGCTCTGCATCACGAAGTCGCTATCGGCCAACACGAAATCGACTTCCAGTACGATCGCGCGCTGCGCACGGCCGATAATGCCGTCACCCTGCGCATCACGTTGAAGGCGGTCGCGCAACGCAATGGCCTGCATTGCACCTTCATGCCCAAGCCCATCGCCGGGATCAACGGCAGCGGGATGCACACGCATCAAAGCCTGTGGCAAAACGGCAAGAACGTCTTCGCCGACCCGTCCGATCCCTACGGCCTCAGCATCCTCGCCAAGAAGTTCATCGCCGGGCAATTGGAGCACGCGCGCGGGATGTCGGCGCTCATCGCCCCGCTGGTCAACAGTTACAAGCGGCTCGTGCCCGGCTACGAAGCACCGGTGTACCTGAGCTGGGCGCGCGTCAACCGATCGGCGCTGATCCGCGTGCCGAAGGTCAGCCCGGGCCGCGTGGAGGCGGCCAGCCGCATCGAGCTGCGCTGCCCCGATCCCTCGGCTAATCCTTATCTCGCCTTCGCCGCGATGCTGATGGCCGGCCTGGATGGCATTAAGCGCGATCGGCCTGTCCCGCCGGCCAGTGA
>Ga0209323_10002575_pt1 | contig 12060 bp, 10 predicted proteins | sample Rifsed19ft2_FD_184014 | JGI IMG/M metagenome (GOLD analysis project Ga0209323, IMG submission 184014) | Soil microbial communities from Rifle, Colorado, USA - sediment 19ft 2 (version 2) | ecosystem: Environmental > Terrestrial > Deep subsurface > Rock core/Sediment | place: Rifle, Colorado...
CACTGCAAATTGCACAGTCTCGTAGTGCGAGGCTTTAGCCTCGCTAACATTTGCTTGACTTTTGAAGATATTTAGGTTATCTTAAAATTTTATGAGAAAATCATCAAAAGGTATTAATTACTGCTTAAAAAACCTCATTATCCTATCAATTATAATTGCTGTTTTTCCTGCCTGTTACATGAATAAGGAGAAAAAGATTAACCGCCACATGAAAAAAGGGGGGGAATATCTCAACTCCTCTCAATATAGAGAAGCTGTTATTGAATTTAAGAATGTTATTCAAATAGACCCAAAAAATGTACAGGGACATTATAACCTCGGTATTACATACTTAAGGCTTGGCAGTATTCCAAACCTTCAGCTTGCTTTCCAGCAATTTAGCAAAGCAATTGAGCTTGATGCAAATCTCATGGATGCGCATTTGAAAGTAGGTGAACTTTACCTTCTCTCCCGTGAATTTGATAAGGCAAAAGAAAAGGCAGAGTTAGTCCTTAAAAAAGAGGCTAATAATCAGGATGCCAAAATACTCATAGCTAACGCCTTCGCTGGAAAAAATGATTTTGGTAAAGCATTAACCATCATAGAAGATATTCTCAAAACAAACCCTGATTCAATAAAGCCTTATATGTCAGCAGCAGGCATTTATCTGGCGAATAAAAATATTTTGGCAGCAGAAGAGACCTATAAAAAAGCACTCTCAATTAAAAGTAATAGTATGGAGCCGCGGCTGGCGCTGGCAAATGTTTATTTTCAGCAGGGGAAAATTTCTTATGCAGAGGATGAACTTAAAAGGGCTATTAAACTTGAACCAAAGAATAGGGTTGCACGGATTGCCCTTGCAAATTTATATCTTTCAACAAAAAAGATAGATGAGGCTGAGAAGATATATGAAGAAATTATTGCCCTTTATCCGAAAGACCCCGGCAGTTATATCATGCTGGCTAGTTTATATAGAATTACCAAAAAACCTGAAAAAATTCAGGAAACATTTAAGCGAGGGCTTGAAAAGAACCCGGATGCGGTAGTATTAAAAAGAGGAATGGCTGAATTACTCCTTGAAACAAATAAACTTAATGAAGCAGAAAATTATATAAATAATATATTAAATGAACACCCAAAGGATGCTATAGGACTTGCACTCAGGGGCAGACTACGGCTTGCAAATCGGAAGTTTCAGGATGCCATAGAAGATTTCAGGTCATCTGTAAAAGAGGAACCTAATTATCCATATTCTCACTATTATCTGGGAATTGCTTATGAAATTACAGGTAATTTTCAGTCAGCACAGTCAGAATTTAACGAGACACTAAAATTTGCCCCTAATTTTGTTGAAGCCAGGTTATCACTATCTGCTCATTATTTAAAATCCGGAGACTATAACCTATCTATGAAAGAGGTGGAGAAGGTTCTGAGTGTTCAGGCTAACAATCTTGTTGCGAATCTGCTGGCAGGGGATATAAAGCTTCAGCAGAGGCAAGTGGATGAGGCATCTGCATATTTTAAGACTGTCATCAATAACTTTCCACAGGACCCGAGAGGATATGTAAAACTTGGCATTACATTTCAAATACAGAGGAAAAATAAAGAAGCAGCAGAACAATTTGAAAAGGCACTTTCCATAAATCCAAATTTAATAGATGTTCTCGGTATGGTGGCTGCAATATATATATCTGATAAGAAACCTGAAAAGGCTATTGAGAGGGCTATGGCTCAGTTAAACAAATCACCAGAAAACTATCTTATTTATCATCTCATAGGAAGAATTTATATTACAATAAAAGATTTTGAAAATGCTGAAAAATCTCTTAAAAAGGCTATTGAGCTTAAAAATGACTTTTTAGCTGTTTATATGGACATGGGAGGCATTTATGCACAGAAAGGCGCTATTGAGGACGCTATAAAACAGTATAATAAAGCAGTTAAGCTAAATCCTAAACTACTGCCTCCTTATGTAATACTCGGGGTTATATATGAACAACAGGGAAAGATAGATGAAGCCATAAAGCATTACAAGAAAGCCCTGGAAATAAATCCTGAGTTTGCTCCTGCCGCAAATAATCTTGCATGGACATATTCTGAACATGAAGGTAATCTGGATGAAGCATTATCACTTGCCGAAACAGCAAAGAAATTACTCCCCACAGACCCGTCAGTATCTGATACGCTTGGATGGATATATTATAAAAAGAAGGCGTATCTTAAAGCTATAAATCTTTTCAAAGAAAGTCTTGAAAAATCGCCTGATAATCCTGCTATCCTTTATCACCTGGGTATGGCATATTATAAGAAAGGAGACAATAAAATAGCAGAAGAAACCTTGAAAAGTTCTCTCAGAACAAATAAGAAATTTCCGGGGGATGAGGAGGCAAAAAAGGTTTTGCAGGAATTGAAATCAAAATAATTTTATTATTTCTCTATAAGGGCTATAATAGCAGAAAATATAAACATACTTACAATAAAAAGATAGATTATTTGCCTCATTGTTTACCCCTTTCATATTTAATTACTGGCTTAACTTGATATTGAATTGATTCCAGAATTTTATAAAGTATTCTATTCCTGAAACAAGGCTCATGACCATTGCAACCCAAATTGTTATTGTACCCAAAAGCAAAAAATTTACAAATAAAATTTTATAATTTAGGATTAAAAACATTATTGCAATTATCTCAAATACCATTTTATATTTTCCCCACCCGCTCGCAGCAATTACAATCCCCTGAGACATTGCAACAGTCCTGAGCCCGCTTACAGCAAACTCCCTTCCTATAATTACTACAGCTATCCATGCAGATATTCTGTCGAGTTCAACCAAAGGTATAAGTGCTGCGGTAACAAGTATCTTATCTGCAATCGGGTCTAATAACTTGCCAAGGGTTGTAACCTGTTTGGTGGTTCTTGCAAGATAACCGTCAAGCCAATCTGTAAATGCCGCCACACCAAATATAGAGGCTGCAAATAATGGGCTTATCTTAGCTGAGGATATTAAAAATACTAAAAAGAGGGGAATCAGAAATATCCGTATTATTGTAATCTTATTTGGCAGATTTAATCTATGCATTAAAGTCGGGGCACCTGTTTTTTATGATGCTCTATGAGGGACTTAAAAATATTTTTTACTTCAGAAATAGTTTTTGGCTTATTGCTGTTGACCATCTGATAAAAATCATTCCTCATGCCAAGGGATAGTCTTTTTGAGAGTGATTCAACATGGCTATCTACACCATTAATCCCTGTTACAGGCCTTTTTGTGATAGTAGGTTTATCTACAATTAGTTTTTCTGACATTGTTATTCTTGACAACTATATTTTAAAATACTATCATAAAAATTAATAAAGTAAAAGCCTTCGTTATCGCTTATAAAAAAGGGGTAATGCAGATAAATTTTGCGGAGGAATAAAAATGGCAGAGATTACAAAAGAAATGAGTATAAATCAGGTAATTGCAAAATATCCGAAGACGGTTGGGGTATTTAATCAGTATAATATAGATTCATGCTGCGGGGGACATGAGAGCCTTGAGATTGCCTCAAAGAAAAACAATGTAGATATTGCCAAGCTTATAGAATCACTAAGCAAATTCGCTGAAGGCAAGTAAAATTGCCTATAGTCCGAAGTCTTTAGTATTTTCACGCCTCTAATCCTATTCTATTTTTTATTGCATCAAATCATTAAATCCTATACCATCATTGCATGAAACCTTGGTATCAGATGACAGAGGATGAGCTTTACAAAGAGCTCAAGACAGGTAGAAACGGGCTTTCCGCAGATGAGTCTCAAAAAAGGTTATCTCAATACGGGCATAATAGACTTGAAGAAAAACCGGGGAAGAGTCCACTTCTTATATTTTTTGAACAATTTACAAATATCCTCATTTTAATACTGATAGTTGCTGCTGTCATATCTGCCTTCATAGGGGATTTAACAGATACGATAGTAATTCTCGCTATTGTTTTATTGAATGCAGTAATTGGTTTTTTTCAGGAATACAGGGCAGAGAGGGCACTGGCGGCCTTAAAAAAACTTGAGATACCTGCCGCAACAATTATAAGAGATGGTAAGCACCAGCAGATACCTGCCACTGAGATTATGCCGGGAGATATAGTAGTTCTTACTGCAGGAGAAATAGTGCCGGCGGATATAAGACTTATTGAGAGTCCAAATCTCATGATAGATGAGTCATCTCTTACAGGAGAGTCCACACCGGTAGAAAAATCCACAAATATTATAAGCGAGGAGACATCTCTTGCAGACCGCAGAAATATGACATTTAAGGGAACTGTAATCACTTACGGCAGAGGGGTAGGGGTTGTAGTAACTACAGGAATGTCCACAGAATTGGGCAGAATTGCGTATCTCCTTCAGGAGACAGAAAAAATTAAGACCCCCCTTCAGATAAAACTTGATGTAATGGGGAAGAGGCTTGCAGTGGCTGCACTGTTGCTCTGTTTAATAATATTCATTGCAGGTGTATGGAGAGGAGAATCACTTCAGCTTATGTCCCTTACTGCTATAAGCCTGGCAGTAGCCGCTATACCTGAGAGTCTTCCAGCAGTCATTACCATTGTCCTTGCCCTCGGTGCTTACAGGATGTCAAAGGTGAATGCACTTATCCGTAAACTCCCTGCTGTGGAGACACTCGGCTGTGTAACAGCTATCTGCTCGGATAAGACAGGAACACTCACACAGAATAAGATGAAAGTGGAGTTTATATATGATGGAAAGGAGTTAAAGAAGAAATGGAGCCTTGATACATCGGACATGAATCTCATATTTAAGGCAATGACTTTATGTAATGACGCCTCCATTGATAGTGATAAGGGGATTGGAGACCCAACTGAGATTGCCTTGCTTAAGGCTGCATCAAAGTTGGGCATTAATAAGAGTGAATTGGAAAAAAAATATCCGAGAATAAATGAAATCCCCTTTGACTCATTTAAAAAAAGAATGACAACAATCCATTCATCTCCTGAAAATCAGGAGATTCATCTGGCTTTTATGAAAGGCTCTGTAGATAGTCTTCTGGACACCTGCTCAATAGATAACAATATAAAAGGACAAATTATTAAAGAAAATGAAAAGATGGCGGGTGACGGTATAAGGGTTCTTGCAGTGGCATATCGGGAGATTAAAAAGGGGATATCTACTGCTGAGGTTGAGAAAGAATTTACATTTCTCGGACTCGTAGGAATGATAGACCCGCCGAGGGAAGAAGCTTATGAGGCTGTAAAGATATGTATGAAGGCGGGTATTGTGCCTATTATGATTACAGGTGACCATCCATCAACTGCCAAGTCAATTGCAAAGAGGCTTGGCATAACAAACGAGAACGGACAGACTATAACGGGAAGAGATATGGAGGTATTAGAGCCTGCCCATTTGAATAATCTTCTTTCATCTGTGAGGATATTTGCGAGGGTATCGCCTGAAGATAAGATTCGCATTGTTTCGGCATTAAAGGAGAAGGGGCATATTGTGGCGATGACAGGTGACGGTGTAAATGATGCCCCTGCATTGAAAAAAGCTGATATAGGCATTGCAATGGGGATAACAGGGACAGATGTAAGTAAAGAGGCATCGGACATTATATTAAGAAACGACAATTTTGCCACTATTGTAAAGGCAGTTTATGAAGGAAGGGTTATATATGACAATATTAGAAAATTCATACGATATATGCTTTCTACAAATTCAGGCGAGATACTTACTATGTTTTTTGCACTTATGATAGGAATGCCTCTCCCGATTTTGCCCATTCAGATATTATGGATAAACCTTGTTACAGATTCTTTTCCGGCACTTGCATTGGGAGTAGAGCCTGCAGAGAAGAATGTAATGAATAGGCCACCAAGAGACCCGAAGGAAAGTATTTTTGCAAGGGGATTATGGCAGCATATTATATGGGTCGGTTTATTGATGTCCTTCGGCACACTCGGTGTAATGGCATGGGGACTTAAGTATGATGACCTTGACCATGCGAGGAGCATGGTATTCTTTACCCTTGCAGGTTTCCAGATGTTTCATGTTATGGCTATCCGCTCCGAGAGGGAATCAATATTTACCCTTGGGCTCCTTTCAAATAAGGCACTCCTTGGTGCAGTGGTATTAACATTTATATTACAGCTTATGATAACATATACCCCGATATTGCAGAGGATATTCAAAACAGCCCCACTAAGTTCAATAGAACTGTTTATTTGCGTAACTATATCATTCAGTGTATTTATTGCAGTGGAGGTTGAAAAGGCATATTTCAGACTCAAGAGTCGCTAAACCATTGGAGGGAGAAATGCCAGATGTATTAATGGAGACGGATTTAAAAGGTATTAAGTTTTTAAGACGAGGAAAGGTAAGAGATATTTATGAGTTAAGGGATTATCTTTTAATCATCGCAACAGACAGGGTATCTGCATTTGATGTTGTTTTGCCAAATGGTATTCCTGAAAAGGGTAGGGTTTTAACTCAAATATCCCTTTACTGGTTCAATCAGATGAAGAGGATAATTAAAAATCATATTGTGGCAACAGATGTAGAAGACTATCCTGAAATACTTCATAAATATAAAGATGTATTGAAGGATAGGAGTATGCTTGTGAAAAAAGCAAAGCCGTTGCCTGTTGAATGTATAGTGAGGGGGTATCTCTCTGGCTCAGGATGGAAGGAATATAAGGAAAAAGGAACAGTCTGCGGGATTAAACTTTCTGAAGGGCTTATAGAATCTTCAAGGCTTGATGAGCCTATTTTTACGCCGAGCACAAAGGCAGAGGAGGGGCACGACATAAATATAAACTCTGATGAGATGAAAAAGATTGTTGGTGCAGATACTGCTAAACAGCTTAAAGATATAAGTCTTAAAGTTTATAAAAAGGCAAGGGAGATGGCTGAAAAAAAGGGGATAATAATTGCCGATACAAAAATGGAATTTGGTTTATATGAAAATGGAATTATTATAATTGATGAGCTTCTTACACCTGATTCTTCGAGATTCTGGTCAATAAAAGATTATCAGACAGGCAAGGGGCAGGACAGTTTTGACAAACAGATTGTAAGGGATTATCTCCTTACCCTTGATTGGGATAAAAAACCCCCCGGACCAAGGCTTCCTGAGAAAATTGTGAAAAAGACAGCAGAGAGGTATGAAGAGATACTGAAAATTCTAACAAAATAAACCTGACCTGAATTACTTTAGGTCGGTCTGCTGTCCTCAATTGACTTTAGGATGCCATTTAGAATGTCAGCAGGTTTTGGCGGGCAGCCGTGAATATAAACATCTACAGGAATAATTTTGCCGATTCCTCCAAGGGATGCGTAACTTTCTCCAAATATACCGCCGTTATATCCACAGTCCCCGACTGCAATAACGAACTTTGGATTAGGTGTGGCATTATATGTCCTTATAAGGGCTATCTCCATATTTATGGAAACAGGACCTGTAACGAGGAGTATATCAGCAAATCTTGGAGATGCTGTAAAGTGAATACCAAATCTCTCGCAATTATATATAGGATTATTCAGTGCATGAATTTCAAGCTCACATCCATTACATGAGCCTGCGTCTATCTCTCTTATTGTAAGACTCCTCCTGAAATACCGTTTAATAGCCTCTTCCAGTCTTACACCAATAACCTCAATCTCAGTCTCTTCTGCAGGGGGGAGAGGCTCAGTAACAATACCTGTTCTAAATATCTGATGAAGTATTCTTAACATAGATTAAGGATTGAAGATTGAATATTGCAGATTGAATATTGAAAAATAAATAAATCCTTTGTCAATTTTCAATCGTCAATCTTCAATTGTTACAAGTCATGCCCCGAATATGATTGATTAAAACTTTTGTTACAAAGCGGGAAATCAGGGACAATATTCCCATGAATTGCCTCCTCAAGTGCAATCCAGTTTACAGTGGATGGGTCTCTAACCATGCACCTGTTGATCCCGCCCTTTGGACATGACTGAACCCAATAGACAATCTCACCTCTCCACCCCTCTACAATTGCAAAACCAGACTTATCAGGTGATGGAGGCGTAAAGCCTTCTCTGATTTTACCTTCTGGAAGGCTATTCAATATCTCCCTGATTAATCTAATAGAATCTCTTACCTCCTCAATCCTGACCCACCCCCGTGCATGGACATCACCCGAACCGAGGACTGTCATTTTCGGGACAATACGGTCGTAGGGTGGGAAGGGGCTCAGGATACGGCAGTCCATCTCCTGACCACTTGCCCTTGCTACAAATCCGACAACACATAATTCCTTTGCCTTTTCAGGAGGTAAAATCCCTGTGTCCCTTACCCTGTCCTCAAGAGACGGATTTTCATCATAGATAGTAACAAGCCTTTCAAATTCATTTGTAAGCCAATCCATTTCTGCCAATATTTCTTTTTTAGCATCTTTGTTTATATCCACACTTGTTCCGCCCGGTATAATCTTGTCCATCATAAACCTGTGACCGAAGATTTTTAAGTTTGTGCGAAGGAGTTTTTCTTTAAGAATTGTGAGTTGATATAGCATAAATGCAAATGCTGCATCATTACAGATTGCCCCTATATCTCCGAGATGGTTTGCAATCCTCTCCCGTTCAAGCATCAATGCCCTCAGCCATAATGCCCTTCCATGCGGATTGCATCCTGTCATTGATTCCACTGCATGAGAATAACATAAGGCATGGGCAACGGTAGAATCACCTGATACTCTCCCTGCAAGTTTTGCCCCATCCTCCCATGAAATAGATTCAAATCTCTTTTCTATACCCTTGTGGACATAGCCAAGTTTCTCCTCAAGATTGATTACATCCTCACCAACTGCCTGAAATCTGAAATGTCCCGGCTCAATAATCCCTGCATGGACTGGCCCCACAGGTATCTCATAGACACCTTCACCTTCAGCCCGTATCCATTGATATTCACCTTTTACTCTGGGGATGGGCTTTGAGGCATCAAAGGACTTTCTAAGTGGATAGACATTCTCCGGCCAGTCCTCATGCTTTATCCATGGCCGTGAATCTGGATGCTCCAGAGGGACAACGCCCATAAGACTTCTCATCTGCCTTTCAAAACGATAGGCAGGGACAAACTTCTTCGTAAGACTTGGAAATGTGGGGTCATTTAGAGGTGTGTATGTTTTTACAATCAGATACTCTGAATCTTTTGCATAACAGACATAAATGCCGAATCCTTTGCCAAAGGAAGTCTCATCAGTCGCCCATTCTGCAACAAGCCTTGCCCCGGCAGTCTTCATTGACTTTGCCGCCTCTGCAAACCGTTCTTTGGGGATTTGATAGAGTGGCATAGTGGCAGGATACTGGCTGTTATCCTGTCTTGCATCTGAGCCAAGAATAGAGGTTGTTATTTGTATTAGTACATTCATTTTAATAACTCCACTGCCGTATGAAACCACTGTGAGAGAAAATCTGGCATATATAATCCTATAATGAGAACCAATACCAGGTGCAGGATGACGGGTATATGGGCTGCCTTTAATGGATGCTGGTTTGCAGGGATTAGTCCTGCAACCATTGGTTGAACTCTTCTGAAAAGGGCTGCAAATGCAACTCCAATCCCGATTAAGAGTAAGGGGGTTAAAAGCGGCGCATCTTTCATTGTTGCGGTCAGTATTAAAAACTCGCTTACAAAAACCCCGAATGGAGGCATTCCTACAATAGCCATGACTCCAAACATCAGCCCCCATCCGACAAGGGGATTTCCCTTAAGAAGCCCTTTTATCTTATCCATCTCCTGTGTTCTGTGCATCTGGGAGGCATGCCCTGCTGTAAAAAATATTGACGACTTTGTCAGACTGTGAACAAGCATATGCAAAAGTGCGCCAAAGGTGGCGATTTGTCCGCCAAGACCGAAAGCAAAGGTTGCTATGCCCATATGCTCTATAGATGAATATGCAAACATCCGTTTTATATCTTTCTGTCTCAGGAGCGAAAAAGCAGCCACTAAAATGGAGAGAAGCCCAAACCCCATCATTATATAACCTGCCTGATGAGTACCTGTAGCACCATCTACAAGAACCTTACATCTTACCAATGCGTAGAGTGCAATATTAAGCAGAAGACCTGAAAGGACTGCTGATATAGGTGTGGGTCCTTCGCTATGTGCGTCTGGAAGCCAGTTGTGAAGAGGGGCAAGACCAACCTTTGTGCCATATCCGACCATCAGAAATACAAAGGCAAGTGAAAGGACAGTCGGCTCAAGTTTATCACTTACCTGACTTAAGTTTGTCCATAGGAGTGCCTCACCGCCCTCGCCTAAAACTTTTTCTGCAGCAAAATAAAGAAGTACTGTTCCAAATAGCGCCAGGGCAATTCCTACACCGCAGAGGATAAAATATTTCCATGCCGCCTCAATAGCAGTCGGTGTGCGATAGAGTGAGACAAGTAAGACTGTAGACAGAGTGGCAAGTTCCATTGCTATCCATAAGACACCAACATTGTTTGTCAGAAGTGCCAAAAGCATGGCAAAGATGAAGAGTTGAAACATGGCATGATAAAATCTCATACCCCAATGACCAACGCGTCCGTGTTCCCTTTCCCATCTCATATATCTCCTGCTAAAGACAGCCGTTGTCATAGAGACAAATGATGTAAGGACGGCCAGATAAACATTAAAGGCATCAACGAAGAAAAATTTTCCACCTGCAACCATTGGCCCATGCATATAGACCTCTATAGCCAGTCCAACCCCGGCAGCAAAAGTCGCTGCAGAACCAAGAATATTTATTTCAGGTGCGAACTTTCTATCCCCGACAAAGGCGAGGACAACTGCTGAAATGAATGATACGCTGAGTAAGATTAAAAGTGTCAATCCTCCTCCTTCAATTTTGTCATCTGTTCTACATCCAGACTGTCAAAGGTTGTGCGAATCTGAAAGAAAAATATCCCAAAGATGAATGCAGCTATTAAAATATCCAGTGCCACTCCAAGCTCTACAACCAGAGGCATACCGTAGGTTGCACTTGTAGCGGCAAAGAATAGGCCATTCTCTAATGCCAGGAATCCTATTATTTGTGTAACGGCATGTCTTCTTGTAATCATCATCAAAAGACCGAGCATGACAGTAGCAAGTGCAACAGCAAGGGTAGAACGGGTTACCAGTGTTGAAAGCTCACGAATAGGTGCGGTCAAATAGTATGAAAATATCACAAGTGCAATACCAATCAGCATAATAGTGGGGACATTTACCAGATGCTCCACCTCTTTATGGATATGCAGTTGCTTCATAAGAAAGTGCAGAATATATGGTATTAGAATTACTTTTAATGCAAGTGTTAAAATAGACGAGATATACAGGTGATGAGAACCTGATACATACCCCACTATTGCTGTGCTTATAGATAGAAAGAGTCCCTGCCATGCAAATAAATGGAGGAGTCCATACATCCTTCTCTGGACAAGAAGCCCAAAGGATGTAAGGAGTATAAGTGCAGCCATGATACTATTTACCTGTGCCGCAAGGTTTATAGACATGAATGAAAATTACTCCAATATAAAGTATGAAAGCATTCCAAGGGTAGATAATAAAAATGCACTTCCTAAAAACTCAGGGACACGAAAGATCCTCATCTTTGCAAGACCTGTCTCTATCAATATAAGCCCAATGCCCAAAAATCCCATTTTAAGTATCAGAAAGATGATACCGGCTGATATATTAATTAAATTTACCGATGTTGATATCCCCCACGGGAAAAATGATGCTATCCCGATTGTTGTAAAAAGGAAAAGTTTGATCATCCCTGCCCATTCAATAAGGGCAAGGTGTCTGCCTGAATACTCTAATATCATTGCCTCATGTATCATAGTTAATTCAAGGTGTGTGGCGGGATTATCCACAGGGATCCTCCCTGTTTCTGCAAGCGAAATCAATACAAATGCCAATAATGCAAACGCCATTGAAGGCCTTAAGATAAATTCTTTATGGATGACCACATCTGCCATATTGGAGAGGGATGTGGTCTGGCTGATCAATGATACTGTAAAAATTGCCATAAGCATCGCAGGTTCGGCAAGTGAGCCTATCATCATCTCACGGCTTGAGCCCATGCCGCCAAAAGC
>Ga0209323_10002576_pt1 | contig 12053 bp, 10 predicted proteins | sample Rifsed19ft2_FD_184014 | JGI IMG/M metagenome (GOLD analysis project Ga0209323, IMG submission 184014) | Soil microbial communities from Rifle, Colorado, USA - sediment 19ft 2 (version 2) | ecosystem: Environmental > Terrestrial > Deep subsurface > Rock core/Sediment | place: Rifle, Colorado...
CCTCCCAGCCGCCGGCCTTCCATTTTTTGTCGCCGGCGCTCTCTTCCACTACCTGCCCTACAAGATCCCCGCCCTCCTCGCGCGCTTCTTCGCGACCGAGGCGGTGGAGCGGGCCACGATCAAGCTTCTGACGGGGCTCGTCACCTTCCCCCTCTTCTACGCGCTCGCGGTCCTACTCAGCGGCCGGCTTCTCCTGCTCGCGATCCTCCCGCCCCTCGGGATCTTTTCGCTTCTCTACGCCGAGGCGGTTTCCGAGCTCTTCCGCGAGGTCCGAATCTTCTTCTGGCACCACCGACCCGACGACCGACGGGAGCGGCTGAAGCTCTGGCGGGAGGAGCTCGCCGCCGAGCTCGAGACCCGGCGTCAGGAGTATGAGGCGCTGGAAAACCGCCTTCCCGGATGAGACCATAGAGGTACACCAAAAATCTGCGATCGCCCTTCTTGGGGCCGGTCCATATGTCCGAAACTCCTCCGCAGAAAATCGGGAAGTACGAGATCCGCGGCCTCGTGGGAAAGGGCGCGATGGGTGTCGTCTACAACGCCGTCGATCCCGCCCTCGGCCGCGCGGTCGCCATCAAGACGCTCTCGCTCTCCGCCCTTTCGGGCTCACCTCATGAAGCCGAGCTCAAGCTTCGGTTCCTCCGCGAGGCCCGCTCCGCGGGAATGCTCCAGCATCCCAACATCATCACCGTCCACGAGCTCTTCGAGGACGGCGGGACCGCGTACCTGGTGATGGAGCTCCTCGAGGGCGCCGCTCTCTCCTCGCTCCTCAAGCGGAAGAAGGAGTTGACCCTGGGGGAAAGGCTCTCAATCGTCGATCAGATCGCCGCCGGGCTCTCCGAAGCCCACGCGCATCGCATCATCCATCGCGACCTCAAGCCCTCGAACGTCTTCGTTCTCAAGAACGGTGTCGCGAAGGTCCTCGACTTCGGTGTCGCCAAAATGGGCGAAGGCGAGCTCACCAAGGCGGGAACGGTCTTCGGCACCGTGGAGTACATGGCGCCGGAGCAGGTGCGGGGAGCGAGTGTTTCCGCCCGCGCGGATATCTTCTCCCTGGGAGTCGTCGCCTACGAAGTGCTCTCGGGACGAAACCCGTTTCGCGCGGAGACGCTCGCCGCCTCGGTGTTCAAGATTCTCTCGGACAACCCGGAGAGGCTCGCCTCCGACTCCGCGGGCATTCCGCCTGCGATCGACGCCATCGTTTTCCGGGCCCTCGCCAAGGCCGAGATGGAGCGCTTCGAGTCTTTGTCGGAGCTCCGGACGGCGCTTCACCAAGCGGCCGAAACCACCGGTATCGTCCTCAAGCCCCCGACGCTCTCGGACAAGGAGATCGTCATCAGCAGGGAATCGGCCGACGCCGCCGGGGCGTCGCTCGAGCCGCGAATCTCTCAATGGTCCCACGTCGCCGCCCAGGCCGATCTCCTGGAAGAGATTTACCAGGGCGGGGTCGCCGCGTTCAACGCCGGGAGCTTCGCGGAATGCGTCGAGAAGATGAGCCAGGTGCTCGATGAGGTCCCGGTCCACGCCATGTCCCTGCACTACCTCGCGATGAGCGAGGAGAACCTCCGGCGCCAACGCCTCCGCGAGAGCGATCGCAAGGAGGTAACGGCGCTCCTCACCGCGATGCGCGACGCCCATCGGAAGGGAGAGGCGGCGGCGGTCATCGAGAAGGCCAATCGCCTTCTGGCGCTTGACAAGGAATCGCTCGAGGCCAGGTGGTACCGGCGGAACGCGGAAGCGCGTCTTCGCGCGGTCTCCGTCGGAGTCGGCTCGAAGGAGCGCGCCGCCGCCGGACGCTCCGTCGCCGGGACCTCGTCGCGTGAAGGGGCGAAGAGCTTCGGGTACGTTCCCGCCAAGGAGTCGCGCTTCCATCCCGCGCAGAGACGCGAGGTCGAGGTCGCGGCGCTGTCGCCGACACGCGAGTCTTCCGGAGGCAAGGGGGTCTGGTTCCTCGTCGGGACCGGTGTCCTGTTCCTCGGTCTCGTGGGAGTCTGGATTTCGTCCATCGGCAGCTCGAAACCCGAGGTCAAGGCCAGTCCTCCGACACTCCCCGGAGTGCGCACCTCTCCCTTCGAAGGCATCGATGAAGATGGCACCGTGCTCCTCCAGGTGACCCGACCCACACCCTCATTTTCGGTGAAACAGGTCATCCCCACTTCCATCGTCGCGGGAACTCCGACCAAGGTCGGGCTCTTCGGTGAAGGCCTCGGCGACCATCTCGTCGTCGTTCCCGGCCCGGGCGCTTCCGTCCTCGCAACCGAGGTGCAGAACGAAGGCCTTCTGGAGGTAGAGATTCTCGCGGAACACGAGGGCGAGATCCTGGTTGAGGTGACGAACCCACAGGGCCACAAGGAAACTGTCCGCATCCAGGTGGAGCTCCACTGATCTGTTTCGAAATGGACTACCGGGGAATCCGCATAAGGCTTCTCCCGCAGTCAACTTCCTCGAGAGGCGACACTTCTGGCCCAGGATCGCCCCTGGCACGGATGTTGCACTGACATGGACCTCGTGTTCCCATAAACTGACAGAAAATCAGGCCTCTAATTCGCATTGAAGCGTTCTTATGTCGAACGGCACCTGGATCCCTGAAGTCGTCTCGCGGGCCGAGCCGGAAGGGCTCGACTACTATCCACCGGAGACCGAGACCCATCTGCGGGACTACTGGTACACCGTCCTCAAGAGACGATGGCTCATCCTCGCGGTCTTGACGGCGGTTTTGGGCTGGTTCGCGGCCCGCACCCTGATGCAGACACCCATGTACTCGGCGACGGCGGTCCTTCAGATCGATCGCGGCAAGATCAACCTCGTCCAGGAGGTCATGATCCCCGACTACTGGAGCGGGTACACCGAGTTCTATCCGACCCAGGCCCGCGTCCTTCAGAGCCGGGATCTCGCCCAGCGCGTGGTGAAGCAGCTCCGGCTCTGGGAGCATCCCTATTTCACCGGCGGCGGGAAGCTCGAGCCCACGGACGCGAACCTCGAGAACCTCTCGGGAGCGGTCCTGGGCATGCTCGGGGTCACGCAGATCCGGAATACGCAGTTGATGGAAGTCCGCTTCACCACCGCCGAGCCCAAGCTCTCCGCGGATCTCGCGAACGCCCTCGCCCAGCAGTTCACGACGTTCAACAGCGACAGGGAGTCGAACCTGGCGCGGAATACCGCGGGATTCATCCGCGAGCAGGTGGAGAAGATCCAACAGGAGATCCAGGAGAAGGAGAAGCTCCTCCAGGACTACAGCCAGCGCGAAGACCTCATCATGGTGGACGAGAAAGAGACGAGCGTGATGAAACAGCTCGATCATCTCAATACCGAAGTCACCCAGGCGAGGGCGGACCGTGCCGCGGCGGAAGCGCGCTACCGGAGCATCGCCTCCGCCGACCCGGGTGCGCTCCTCGAAGTCCAGAGTCATACGACGGTCGAGGCCCTGCGCGGGGAGCGGGCGGCGCTCGAACGTGAGGTGGCGGTCCTCACCTCCAGGTTCAAGGACGACTGGCCGGAGCTAAAGCGGGCGAAAGAATCCCTCCAGGAAGTCAACGAGAGGCTCGCGAACGAGCAGCGCGCGGTGGCGACGAAGGTCGTCGCTGCGGCGGAGATGGAGTATCGGGAGGCGCGCGAGCGGGAGATGCTCCTGGCTCGGGAGGCGAACGCCGAGAAGGGCGCGGCGCAGAAGCTCAACAAGCTCACGACCGACTACAACCAGATCAAAGCCGAGATCGACAACCAGCGGATGATGCTCCAGCAGCTCCTGCGCAAGCAGTCGGAGACCGGTCTTACGGCGGAGCTCGGCGAGCAGCAGCCGGTGAACGTTCGCGTGGTGGAAGCGGCGCTCGTGCCCCGGGGACCGAACGGACCGGGCCTGAGGCGGAGTCTCTTTCTCGGAACCATCGTGGGCCTGGGGCTCGCGCTCGGCCTCGCGTTCTTTCTCGACTACTGGGAGACCAACATCTACACCATCGACGACCTGAGGCGCCACGTGCCCCTTCCGTACATGGGCATGGTCCCGCGGCTCGAGGGAGGTTCCGACGCCATGTGGGACGGCTTGAGCCTGAAGAGCTTGGCGGCGGAAGAGATGGAAGGTGAGCCCGGCCGCACGAGCATCAAGAGGCTAAGCACCACCCGCACGGCCCTGGCGCTCGCGCAGCGGAAGGTGGCGTCGCGATCGAAAGACGACGTCTCCATGGTCGCCGAGCGGTTCAAGTTCCTCCGGGGCTCGCTCCTGCTCTCGAAGCCGGGAAGCCCCCCGCGCGTCGTCCTGGTCACGGGCCCGGACAAGAACGCGGGAAAGACCTTCGTCGCCTGCAATCTCGCGATGTCGCTCACCGACCTCGACAAGAAAGTGCTCATCATCGACGCCGACCTGAGGAATCCTCAGCTCCACAAGATCTTCCGGTTCAAGAACCGCGCGGGCCTCTCGAACGTTCTTTCGGGCCAGACGACGCTCGAGAACGGCTGCGTCGTCTCGACGCCCATCCCCAACTTTTTCGCGCTTCTCGCCGGCCCCCCAAGCCCGACACCGGCGGAGCTCCTGGGCTCGAAGAAAATGGAAGAGACTCTCGCCGAGTGCGTCCGGTGCTTCGACTACGTGGTGCTGGACTCCGCGCCGCTCCTCCCGGTCTTCGATTCGCACTACCTCACCGTCAAGTGCGACGCGAACCTTCTCGTGGTGCGGAGCGGACAGACCTCGCGCAACGCCGTGAAACAGAGCCTCGACCTCATCGATCGCGTCGGAGGGAAGGTCACGGGAGTCGTCCTGAACGACGTGAACCTGTCCGATTTCGCCCAGAACTACTACTACACCTACCACAGTTACGAGTACGGGACCTACGCGGAAGAGACGGTGGAACGAGCGGGCTGAGCTTCCCGATGGAACCACTGCTCGCGGCACTCAGGGGCCTCGCTCTCGACTCCGAGACGGCTACCGCCGAGCGCGTCGCCCCTTTGCTCTACTTCGGCTCGCGTGGCGCCGGGTCGCCGGCCCTGAGAAGAGTCTATTATGAAAGCGCGGCGAGGAACGTGCTGCTCTTCGACGCCCTCGATGAGCTGACGGCGGCTCTCGCCTCTCGAGGCGTTCGGCCGGTACTCCTCAAGGGCGCGGATTTCGCAACGAGCCTTTACCCGAGCGCCGCGCTTCGCCCGATGAGCGATCTCGATCTCTGGGTCGCCACCGAAGAAGTGACGCTGGCCGAAAGCGCCCTCGCGTCCCTCGGCTATCGGCCGGCAGTTCCGGAGATGACCAAGGGCCTCGCGCGCGCCATCCGCCACGCGCAGCTCTACGTCTCCGGAACGAGAGGAGACGTCGCCGTCGACCTCCACTGGTCTCTCGTGGGCCACGATACCGATCGCAGGGCGCCGCCGAGCCTCGATTGGTTTCGAAGCCGGACACGTCATTCAAGACTCGATCCCACCGCGAGTCTCCTCTACCTCGCGGCGCACATGAAGCTCCAGCACTACGACGAGCGCATCCCCCTGATCTGGCTCTCGGATTTCTATCTCCTGTCCCAGCGCCCCGAGATGGAATGGGAGGCTCTGTTCACGGCCGCTCGAAGCTTCCGCTGGGAGGCTGGCCTCGCGGCCACCGCCGCCGAGGTTTCGGCCCGGCTGGGCCTCGAGCTCCCGCCCCCCCTTGCGGCCTGCGCGCGAACGGTCCCGATGGCGATACCCGAGCACAAGGGAGGTCCGGAGCGCGCCTGGAACGAGCTCTCGACACTCTCCTTCCGCGGGCGCGCGGCCCTTTTGAAAGCGTATCTCTTCCCCTCTCCCTCGTACGTTCGCTTCCGGTATCGCCCGCGCCCCGTCTGGGCCTGGCCGCTTTTTTATCCAGTCCGCTGGGCTCGGCTCCTTTCGAGCGCCGCATCGCTCGCGGTGAAACCGCGCCGCTCCCGACCGCTCCTCGGGGAGACTCCGTGAGCGCTACCTATCTCGTCGATCCCGGCGCTTTTCCGGCTCGCACGGAGGGAATTCCCTGGGGCGGAGAAGAAGCCCGTTTCGGAGTCGCCGGCATCCCCCTCCGGATCGAGGGATTGAGCCCACTCCAGCGGGCGACGCTCGAGCCTCTCTATACCTTCTCCGCACACTCGCCGAAGGTGGGCGTTTCCCTGTTCCAGGTCGACCCCTCGGTTTTCCGCACGATCGACCGCCGCGGCTGGAACTATTCGCTCGATTTCGACTACGGTCCGGATCATACTCACCTGGTGGGAATCGACTGGATGGCTCGCCTCGAATGGAAAGGCGACACAATATCGGCGGGCATGTGGGTATCGATGGAAGAGTCCGGCGCCTTCCACGGCGCTTTCGAGAACTTCCTGCGGGTCCTCGCGGCCCACGTCCTGCTCCTCGAGGGGGGCGTTCTCCTTCACAGCGCCGCGGTGGTCTCATCCGGAGAAGCTCACCTCTTCGTTGGACCCTCGGGCGCCGGCAAATCCACGATCTCCCACGCCGCACAATCCACGGGGCGTTCGGTCATAAGCGACGATCTGAACGTCGTGACCTCCGAATTCGTGCTCGAGGGAAGCTCGTTCTTTTCCGAAATCGGAACGCGCCACGAGGGCTCCTATCCCTTGCGCGCGATCTACCGTCTGGAGAAAGGGACCGAGGACGCGCTTCGTCCCATGGGAGAGGGAGAGGCGCTCGCGAGCCTCATCGCCTGTGCCCCGTTCGTGAACCACTCGCGCTTCCTCGCGCACCGTCTGTGGGCGAACCTCGGGGCGCTCGTCGCCAGAACGCCGGCCCACGTCCTCACGTTCCGGCGCGAGGGGACCTTCTGGCCGCTCATCGAGTCATGACGAACGACGCTGCCATTTTCAAGCCGCGACCCGACGTGCGGTTCCGCGTGGTGGGAGACGAGGCCGTCATCGTGCGTCAGGAGGACGCGGAGGTCATCGCCCTCAACGATGTAGGGGCGAGCGTACTCTCGCTCCTGGATGCGCGCCGGAGCGTCCGGGAGGTCCTCGAGGCTCTCCTCGAGCAGTACGACGTCGACCGGGAGTCGCTTTCGAGCGATCTCGCCAGATTTCTCTCTGAGCTTCGAGACGCGGGAGTGGTCGAGGAAGCGTGAGCTACCAGAAGACGGCCGTACGGACCTGGAACGAGAACATCTTGTTCTCGGCGCTCGTCGAGCTCACCTATCGCTGCAACCTCGACTGCGTCTTCTGCTACAACGACCTCGGCCTCCAGGGAAGACCGATGACGCTCGACGACTACCAGCGATTCTTTGGGGATCTCGCCTCGCTTTCATGCCTTCACCTGACGCTCAGCGGAGGGGAGCCCCTCGTCCACCCCCAGTTCTTCGAGATCGCGGCCAAAGGCCGGGACCTGGGGTTCGTCCTCCGCATCAAGTCGAACGGCCACTCGCTTCGAGGCCGGACGTTGCGGCGCCTCAAGGAGGAGATCGATCCCTTCGTTGTCGAGGTGAGCCTTCACGGGGCTTCGGCCGGAACCCACGATCGTCAGACGCGGGTTGCGGGCAGCTTCGAAAGGCTTCTCGCGAACTTCGAAGAGATGTCAGCCGAGGGTCTTCGCTTCAAGATCAACAGCACCCTCACGCGGTGGAACGAATCCGAGATCGAGGGGATGTTCGCACTCGCGGAACGTTTCGGGGCGCCGCTCACCGTGGACCCCGACGTGACCCCTCGCGACGACGGAGACCTCTCGCCTCTCGATCTCTCCGCGACTCCGGAAGGTCTGAGGCGTCTCTTCTCTTACGGAAGAACTGACGACGTCGTGCGTCAGGGAGACGCGGAGCTTCCCACCGTCGATTCCAAGAAGCACTGCGGCGCGGGCTCTTCGGGAATCGCCGTCGATCCCTTCGGGAACGTCTATCCCTGCGTCCAGTGGCGCCGGCCGGTAGGGAACCTCCACCAGCGCTCGATCCGGGACATCTGGAGCGGCAACGCGAAGCTCGAGGAAGTCCGGCGATTATCGGAAGAGGTGAAACGGAACCTCGCGCGTGGAGGTCCGGGGATGTTCTGTCCGGGAACCGCGGAAGGTCTTACCGGGAGCCCGATCCCTGGCCTCCCGCTACATCCGAGCTCGATGAGTCTTTAGCTCGAGAGTGGCCCCGTCGGGCACATGCCAAAGTTCGCCTTCGCCGGGGGCCGTGGAACGCAGAGAGCGGCCATCGCTTCGAGCTTCTCCCGATAGAGGATTTCGGGGCGGCGATACGGTTTCTTCGAGGAAGAGTCCTTCCGGCTCTTCTCGTCTGGTTTCTCGGTTTTCATTTCGTTCATGATACCAAATGGATCTCAGGGCCGGAAGCTCATGGTGAAACCCACCTGGAGACGGTCCTTGGCGAACGCCTGCACGTTCGACTCCCGCTCGAAGTAGTCGGAGGCGACTCCCACCGTCCAGCGCTCGGTGATGCGAACGTCGAGCGCGAGACGAAACGTCCGGTGGTCGTCGTAGATCTGCTCCTCGCCTTCCTCGGTCTCGGCGGGAAGAGGGTAGCGGTTCTGTCCGATCGAGAAGCCCGGCGTCACCGAGAAGCGCTCGGTGATCGGATAGGTGAACGCCGCTCCCCACCGGTTCTCGACGAAGAACCAGTTCTCGTCGAAGATCGAGGGCACGACGTCGCGGGAATAGAGGGCCTGCAGGCGCTGTCCCTCGCCGAAACCGAAGGTCACGTCGACCGAGCCGATGAGCCCGGTGTAATCGACCCGTTCCCGATCGATGGGCGCGACGCTGCGAAAGCCGAGAAGGAACCTTCCGTTGACAAACGACCCTGCAAGAGGGAGCTCGGCAGTGGCGAGCGGGTCTTCACCGCCAGGACTGAACTCGAAGCCGAACCGAGCGCCGTGGGAATCCGCGTCGCGGGAGGTGTCGTCGAACCGGAAGGTCTCGAAGAAACCCTCGGCGATAGCGCTGGTCTTCGCGGTCAGCCTTCGCTCGAAATCCAGGAAGGCGCGATCCTGGTCTCGGTTGAGCCGGGCCGCCACCGTGGGGTCGTTGAGCCCCTCCTGGATCTCGAAGAGCGACCGGCCGTAGCCGAAGCTAAGGAGATGCCGCCAACCGAGCGCGAGCGCGAGAGAGCCCTCGAGCTGGTTCGTCCTCTGCTCCACAGGGAAGTCGAACTCCGAAGTGGGCCGTCCGGTCTCGTCGCGGAAATCGTCGGTGACCTCGAACAGAAACCGCCGACCCCCGAACCCCGCGCCCACCCGAGTGATGTCGAACCAGCGCCGAAGGTCGATCTGCTCGCGGTAGTAGACGTAGTCGACTTCCTGGTAGACGTCGAAGAACGCGGCGTTCCCGAGCGGCAGCGAGAGCCGAATCCCGGGGCCCACCCTCGCGGTCACGTCGCTCTCGGCGACCGAAGTCGAGAGCGCGTTCGAATCGTACCCGGACGAGATCTGGAACGAAGGCGTCACGTAGATCGGCCCCAGGCGGAAGAAGCCCCGCCGCACTCCCAGGAGCTCGCGCTCGATGAGATCGACCGTCTGCCCCTCGGCGGAAGACGCGACCGCGATGAAAACGGCGAGGGCCGCCGCCACGTTGGGCCTCAAACTGGCGAGTACTCCCGAAGCGAGTTGTCGGCGCCGAAAGAGCCCGCGCTCGGCCGGAGGAGAAGCCGGCCGATCGTTCGGTGCCCGAAGACCTCGCGGATGAGGTCCCGGTGCCAGTCGAAATCGGCTTTCTCTCGGATCAGGCTTTCGACGCCGTTCGCGCGGGCGATCGCGATCAGACGCTCGACGCCCCAATCGCCGACGAGCTTCACGCTCTTGCGGAGCTTCAGGCCCGACGCGATCTCTTCCTCGAGGAGCTCGCGCCAGCGCGCCTCGTAGGCAGAAAGGCTCGCGCTATCGAGCCGGTCCTTGACGAGACACGAATCCAGCACGTCCCCCGCGATTTCACCCGTGAGCATGCCGTAGTAGATCCCGCCGCAGGTGGTGGCTTTGATATGTCCCGCGGCCTCGCCCACGACCACGATGCGATCCTCGTAGCTTCGCGGCAGAAATCCGAGCGGAAGAACGCTGCAGCGGATCGGTCCGTGCGGCCCCTGGATTCGTTCGGCGAAGTCCGGGCGAGAGAGGAACCGCCGCAGCGTCGCCGGACCGTCGCGGTCGCACAGAAGACCGACCTTGGCCCGGCCGTCCCCCAGAGGCACCACCCAGGCGAAGCCCTCGGGCGCCCACTCACGGCCGAGATGGACCTCGACCCTTTCCGCGGCGAAATCGATCTCCGTCTGGACGCCGAGGAGGGTATCCGGTATCTCGTCGAAACCGAGCTTTTTCAAAAGGGGCATTCCCGCCCCGGTTGCGACGACGAGAGCGCGGCAGGACAGCTCGACACCGTCGGAGCTCACCGTGACCCGAACGCCGTTCTCCGTTCTTCGCACTGAAGTCGCCCGCTGTCGCAGTCGGATCTCGGCTCCCGCGGCCTCGGCCCGTTCGCCGAGGTAGGAATCGAGCTCGCTTCGGAGCACAACGCGCGCGAGGGGGCGTTCGCACGCGAACGACCACCGCTCTCCCCGGGGTGAGATGAACTCGATCTCCGAAAGCGTGTGCCGGGTGAGCGTCGCCGGGAGGTCGAAGCGTTCGAACGCCTCGAGCCCGAGGATGCCGCTGCAGTTCACGGGGTTTCCCACCTGCTCGTGCTCTTCGAGGACCGAAACAAGGAACCCCGACTGGGCGAGACGGCGAGCCGCGGACAAACCGGCGGGACCGGCGCCTATTACCAGGACGTCGTAGTCGTTCAAAACTTCTCACCTCTCACTTCCCACTTCCCGCGGAAAGTGATCCAGAAGGAGACCAGGATGAGCTTGATGTCGAGCCAGAAGCTGTGCTTTCGCACGTAGAGTCGATCATAACGGAACTTCTGCCGTCGCGGTATGTCCCGAGGGGCAAAGATTTGCGCGATTCCGGTGAGTCCGGGGATTACCTCGTGCCGTTCGGTGAATCCTGGAATCTCTTCGAGGCGAACCGAGCGGCCGTCGCCCTTGAGCTCGACTTCCTGGACGGCGAGCGCTCGAGGACCGACGAACGACATGTCTCCCTTGAAGATGTTCCAGAGCTGGGGAAGCTCGTCCATCGCGCTCTTCCGCAGGATCCTTCCCACCGCGGTGACCCGCGGGTCGTGCTCTCCCGCCTGTACGGTCCCGAACTTCCTGTCGGCATCCGGCGCCATGGAGCGGAACTTGTAGCTCCGGAACGAGACGCCTCCCCTCCCCACGCGCTCCTGGGAAAAGAAGACCGGACCGCCGTCTCCAAGCTTGATCGCCAGAGCGGCGACGGCGCCCACGGGAATCGCGAGGACGAGCCCCACTCCCGAAAGGAGAACGTCAAAGACTCGTTTCGAGAGCGGCGTCCTCGCGAGAACGGGGTACTTGGAGTCGTTCCTGGAAGAGATCATGGTAGGCGCGAACTTGTTTTCGTCGCTCGAAATGGGCCGATGCGCGCCGGGCGTTCTCGCCGAGCCTTCGAGCGAGGTCGCGGTCGCGGTAGAGCCGCGAGATCTCATGAGTCATTCCTCCCACGTCGCCCGGGGCGACGACGAGTCCGCACTGGTGCTCTTGGGTGATGGACGCCGCCTCCGAGTCTTCCTCGACCGCGGCGACGTAGGGTCGACCGGCCGCCAGGATTCCGTAAAGCTTGCTGGGCACGATGTAGCCCGCGAGACCCCGCTTCAAAGACACGAGGAAGACATCGGCGGTGGCGTAGGAATCCCGCATCCGCTCGCGGGGTTGATACGGAAGAAACCGGACATTTTTGAGACCGCGCTGTACCGATTGTTCCTCGAGCGGCTTTCGCCGCACCCCGTCGCCGATGAAAAGGAAGGTGACGTCTTCGAGCTCGGAAGCGACGTCGAGAACCGAATCGAGGTTTTGGGACAAACCAATGTTACCCGCGTGAAGGACGACGAAGCGATCGTGGAGGCCATGCTCGCGAGAGAACGGGTTGTCCTTGGGACCCGGCGAGAGAAGCCCGGAGTCGGCCCAGTTGTGGATGACGGTTATCTTCTCCGGGGACGCGCCCTTTCCCTCCACCAGTCGGCGTTTCATGGTCTCGCCGAGGGCGATGATGCGATCGGCGCGGCGTACGAGAAAACGATTGACCCTCTCGAGG
>Ga0209323_10002579_pt1 | contig 12044 bp, 16 predicted proteins | sample Rifsed19ft2_FD_184014 | JGI IMG/M metagenome (GOLD analysis project Ga0209323, IMG submission 184014) | Soil microbial communities from Rifle, Colorado, USA - sediment 19ft 2 (version 2) | ecosystem: Environmental > Terrestrial > Deep subsurface > Rock core/Sediment | place: Rifle, Colorado...
GCGTTGGGCTCGGAGAACCCCTGGCACCACATCGTCTCGGCGATCGTGATCGCACCCAGGTGCTGCTTCTTCTGCTGCTCCGTGCCGTAGACGATGACGGTGGGTCCGGCCCAGCCGACGCCGATGGTGCTGTAGCCGATGGGGGCGTTGGCGTAGGACATCTCCTCGTTGAATATGAGCTGCTCGATGACGGAGAGGCCGAGGCCGCCGTATTCGACCGGCCAGTGGGGGGCCACCCATTTCTTCGTCGCCAGCCGTTGCGCAAACTGGCGATAGACGTTCATGTTCTCGTCGCTGCGCGTAAAGTGATCGCCCGTCCAGTTTTCGGGCAGGTTATCCTTCAGCCAGTCGCGGATCTCCTGGCGGAACGCCTCTTCTTGTGACGAAAAGCGAAAGTCCATAGCGCACTACCGTATACCATGACGCGTACGTAAGGTGCAACCTTGCCCGCCACCTCACTTTTGCGCGAAGCCCAGTCCCATCTCCTTCAGGCTGGCGTATGGCGGCTGGCCATTACGCGCGATCACGACGTGGTCTAGCACGTCAACGCCGAGCAGCCTTCCCGCCTCCTCGACCTGCTTCGTGAGTGCCACATCATCCGGGCTCGGCGATGGGTCTCCCGACGGGTGGTTGTGGACGATAATCAGGTTCGGACAGCCCTCGCGAACGGCGTCTCGAAACACTTCAGCGATGCGCACGATGGCGCTATGCACATTCCCTTTGTATATCTCTTTCCACCCGAGCACCTGGTTTCGCGTGTTGAGCAGGATCACGCGCAAATGCTCCTGCTGGAGGAGCGCCATCTCCGCTCCGAGCAACGCATACACGTCTTCCGGCGAGCGCACGGTGGTTCGATTCGGCGGCGCGGACATGATCCTTTGGCCGAGCGCCAGCGCGGCGATCACCTGCGACGCCTTGGCCGGACCCACGTGTTTTTCAGCACATAGCTCCGTGAATGATGCTCGCCCGAGCGCGTTCACCCCCTCGAACCGCGTCAGCAGGCGTGTCGCGAGGGCGACAACGTTCTCGCCCTTGCTCCCGGTCCGCAGCAGGATCGCGAGAAGCTCCGCGTTCGAAAGCGCATCCGGGCCGCGCAGGCGGAGGCGCTCCCGCGGACGCTCGTCTGAGGGCATGTCGCGGATGTGCGGTTGGTACGCGTCGAGCAGGTCAACCACAATCGGCCTGAGCGTACTTCGTGGCCTGCGCGGATGTGAAGACCGCAATGGCACTCCCGTTAAACTGAGTGCCTGCAGCGACGGCTACTGCGGTATGACGATCACGTCGCCGGGCTGCAGCGATAGTGCTGCTTCCTCCGTCAGGCCGTTCACCGCCAGCAGGTCCAGATAGCTGATCCCGTACGCCGCCGCCACGCCGGAGACCGTGTCTCCCTCCTGCATCGTGTACTGGATGCGAGTCGGCGCCGGCGCGTCTGTCGGCGCGGGCGTCGCCTCAGGCGGGGGCGTAGCCTCTGGCGACACGCCCGGAGACGGGGGGGGCGATGACTCGGTCGGCAGTGCTAGCGGCGAGGTCGTGGGCAGCGGTTGAATGGCCCCGGACGACTCGCCGGGTAAGGACGGCGGCCGGATAAGGAGCCACAGCGCCAGGACGCTCGCGACGAACAACCCAACCAGCGATACGCGAAAGACTGCGCCCGATGGCGTGGCGTTGACGGGGTCCAGGCAGTCGGCGCAGTACACCTGCGCGCCCGCTACAGCGGGATCATCGCCGTGATCAGGGCAATAGGCATTGCCGCAGCGGGAGCAGCGTTGAATCGCCTCCTGATCGCAGGCGTAACATTCCATAGCGGCGCGCCGCAACCGCACTCACGCCCGGCAACGGCCCGCCTATTGTAACCGCTATTGCATCTCGGTGGTAGCGCCGGCTTCCTGGAGCTTCTTCACAACAGCCTCGGCGTCCGCCTTGGAGATGCCTTCCTTCACATTCGTCGGCGCCGCCTCGACGAGGTCCTTCGCCTCCTTCAGTCCCAGCGTCGTCACTTCACGAACGGCCTTGATGACGTTGATCTTATTTGCGCCCACGTCTTTGAGGACCACTGTGAACTCCGTCTTTTCTTCTTCTGCCTCTGCCGGGGCCGCCCCGTCGCCGCCGGCGGCCGACGCTCCGGACGGCGCCGCCACGGCAACCGGCGCGGCCGCGGTGATGCCAAACTCGTCCTGGATCCGGTTGTTCAGGTCCCGCAACTCCAGGATGGTCATCTCTTTGATGATCTCGAGGACCTCGTCCACTTTGTTCGCACCTTTTGCCATTACCTTCCTCCTTATGTTCCTTCGTTCATCTAACGCCTATCGATTGACATCTATCCAGTCTCTATCTGTTGCGCGCGAGCCTCGATCAGCCCAGGAAGTTCGCTGAGAAGCGCCTGTACCAGGCCCGAAAGCTCCCGCAGCGGCGCCTCCAGGAGTCCCACGAATCCCGCGAGCGGCGACTGCATCTGTCCCATGAACTGGGCGAGCAGCACCGGCCTGGGCGGGATGCGCACCAGCTCACGGATATCCTGCGCGCTGAGCACACTGCCGTCCATGAAGCCGCCGCGGAGGGCGAAACCCTGCGGCGCCCCTTGCGCGTACCCCGAGAGCGCCTTTGCCGCCTCAATCACGTCACCATAGCTCATCGCCAGCGCGGTCGGCCCTTCGACGATCTGCAGCAGGTCAGAGCGCCCGCTTTCATCAGCGGCGAGACGCAGGAGCGTGTTCTTCACCACCTTCACCTCGATGCCCGCCTCTCGCAGCCGGCGCCTCATCTCCACCATCTCCTTTACGCGCAGGCCACGAAATTCGGCGCTCGCCACGAGCGTCGCGCGCTCGATGCGCTCCTTGAGGTCCGCTACCGTGTCGATCTTCTTCTGTGTGGGCATAGGCTCTCCTCCAACAAAAAAACCCTTGCCGAGAGGCAAGGGACAATACATCCGCCGCGTGGAGGCCTGAAGGCGCTCCGCTACATTCGATGTGCTCTCGTCTCACTCACCTCGGCGGGCTGGCGTATTATGTCCCTCCTGCAGGACGCCCGCTGTCTATGGCAAAGCTTTCTTCTTGCTTCCTACCTCTTACTTTCTGCTGCCTGCTTCTTCGCGATTATACGGCGGCGCCGGTGGTCATGGAAAGCATGGCCGGTATGTCCAGCTTTATGCCCGGGCCCATCGTTGTCGTTAACGTCAGGGTGCGGATGTACTGTCCCTTCGCGCCGGACGGCTTCTCGCGCACGATGGCGTCAATCAGAGAAGTCAGATTCTCCATCAGCGCCTCTTCGGAAAAGCTGACTTTACCCAAAGGGACGTGGACAAGGTTCGTGCGATCCGTGCGGAACTCAACCCGGCCCTGCTTGGAGTCCCGAATCGCTTTTGGCAGGTCTTCGGCCTCCACCACCGTGTTCGTGCGTGGGTTAGGCATCAGGCCGCGCGGCCCCAGAACGCGGCCCAGGCGCCCCACCTTGCCCATTATCTCCTTCACCGCCAAGGCCACTTCGAAGTCCAGCCAACCGCCTTCGACTTTCTTGATCAGGTCGTCTGCGCCCACATGGTCCGCGCCGCCTTGCTCTGCGATCCGCGCGGCCTCGCCCTCCGCGAAGACGAGCACGCGCTGGCCCTTGCCAAGCCCGTTCGGAAGCACTAGTGTGCCTCGCAGTTGCTGGTCCGCGTGACGGGTATCCAGGCCCGTCCTGACGTGCAACTCCACCGACTCATCGAACTTCGCGTACGCCGTTTCCTTAACGAGAGCAACAGCCTCCTTCGGCTCATAGGCGCGATCGCGGTCGATTTTTTCGATCGCCGCGCGGTAGTTCTTGCCGCGCTGCGCCATGAGTAGCCCCGGTATCGGGACCAATCTTCCGTTGACTGTATCAACGCCGAGCAGAAACTGCTCGAGTGTGACTACGCCGACCAGAGCCGGCTGGCCGTCATCGCCGAAAAGACATGTGGTTGTCATCACCTTCCCATCAAGGCGAACAGGGACCTCCCCCACCTCTTTGGTGACGGTGCCACCGTCCGCAAGACGGAAGAGTTCGGTGTGCGTCGGTGTGATGCCAAGGTCTTCCAGGATACGGCGAGGCATCATCGAGAAGGTGGCCCCAGTGTCCACATTGGCCACAATATCGACAAATCGCGATCTGTCCTGGCTTCCGAGGCTGATAGTTATGTCGACGTGTCCCATTGGTCCGTCACCTACTATGACTCTGCTCCGGCCCTGAACCACCATCATCCACCACTCCCGATCTCTACGCCCATGCTGCGCGCGGTCCCTTCCACCATACTCATCGCTGCGTCGATGTCGTTCGCGTTGAGGTCCTTCATCTTCGCCTCGGCTATCTGCTTGACCTGCGCCCGGCTCAGCGCTCCCACCTTCTCCCGCTTTTGCGTCGCGCTGCCCTTCTCGATGCCAAGCGCCTTCCGGATGAGATCGGAAGCGGGCGGCGTCTTCAGGGCGAAGGTGAATGAGCGGTCTTCGAAGACCGTTATCTCTACCGGGATGATACTGCCGGCTTCGCGCGATGTGCGCTCGTTGTACTCCTTGCAGAACGCCATGATGTTGGCGCCGTGCTGACCCAGGGCTGGACCAACCGGCGGCGCCGGTGTCGCTTGCCCTGCCTGCAGCTGGAGCTTGATTATCGCCCTTATCTTCTTAGCCATACGAATTCAGACCGTGCAAAGCAGTTTCCGGCCTACAGCCGCTCCACCTGGAGGAAGTCAAGCTCTACCGGCGTCTCTCGGCCAAATATGGACACGGCCACCTTCACCTTACCCTTTTCCGCGTTGATCTCTTCCACTGTGCCCACGAAGTCCGCAAACGGCCCATCGACGACGCGCACGCTCTGGCCAGCCTGGAAACCCACTTTCACGCGAGGCTCGTCTGACCGCATCTGCTTGATTATCGACCGCACCTCAGCCTCATCAAGCGGCGTCGGCGCCGTGCCGGAGCCCACGAATCCCGTTACGCCGGGCGAGTTCCGCACCACGGTCCAACCCTTGCTTGAAAGCGCCTTGTCCTGCTCAGTCGCTGCTGGGTCTTCCTGGCGCAGCGTGATCATTTGAACGAGGACGTAGCCCGGAAAGATCTTTCGAGGCACCGTGCGGCGCAGCCCGTCCCGGATCTCGATCTCATCGACTGATGGGACGACTACTCGAAACACGAGGTCTTCGGCGTCCATGGACTTAATGCGCTGCTCCAGGTTCGTCTTCACCTTATCCTCGTAGCCAGAGTAGGTGTGAATCACATACCAGGAGCGGCCGGGCGCGAATAGTTCGTCCTCAGAGATGGGTCCCTGTCCATTGGTTTTCCGTTCGAGGGCGGGCTCTTCCTCAGGGACTTCACTTGACGCTTTCCGCTTTTTCGCCAACCTCAACCCCTAAGAAAGCAGCGTCTGCTCGATCAGCCAGCCAAAAGCGATGTCGATGGCGCCCAAGATCGCTCCCATGATCAGCGTCACGATCACTACCACTACGGTCAGGTACACCGTTTCCTGGCGCGTCGGCCAGACCACTTTGCGCAACTCGCTAATGATGTCCATGACGAACCGCGGCCGCCAACCCAGAACGCCGCCGCGGCCCGAACCTTTCGCCGCGCCGGCCGCCGTCGCGCTGGCGCGCGGGATCGCCCGAGTTGAGGCGCGCGCTCCTGTGCGCTCCTTGGGCTGTCGCTGTCTGCGCAAAGAACGGTTCATAGAACTATCCTATCGTACCTCTCGGTGCGGCCTGTGTGCGCGGCAACGCGGGCAGAACTTCCGCAGCTCGATGCGGTCCGGGTCGTTCCGCCGGTTCTTTTGCGTCGTGTAGGTCCGCTCGCGGCATTCGGTGCACGCCAGATCTATCACAACGCGGTCTTCTTTCTTTGCCACTGCTACTCCAGCACCTTCGTCAGCACGCCGGCACCCACGGTGCGCCCGCCTTCACGAATGGCGAAGCGCACGCCTTCTTCGAGCGCAACCGGTGAGCCCAACTCAGAAGTCATCTTGATGTTATCGCCCGGCATCACCATCTCGACGCCCTCCGGCAGTGCGATCGAGCCGGTGACGTCTGTTGTCCGGATATAGAACTGCGGGCGGTAGCCGTTAAAGAACGGCGTGTGACGCCCGCCTTCTTCCTTGCTCAAGCAGTAGACCTCGGCCTCGAACCTCGTGTGAGGCTTGATCGACCCGGGCTTCGCCAGCACCTGTCCCCGCTCCACATCCTCGCGCTCTACGCCGCGCAGCAGACAGCCGACGTTGTCGCCGGCTTCGCCGGAGTCCAGTGTCTTGCGGAACATCTCCACTCCCGTGCAGGTAGTCTTTCGCGTCTCGCCGAAGCCCACGATCTCAACCTCTTCACCCGCCTTGACGATGCCCCGCTCGACGCGCCCGGTCACCACCGTCCCGCGACCCTTGATGCCGAAGACGTCCTCAATCGGCATCAGGAACGGCTTGTCCTTGGGCCGCTCCGGCTCCGGGATGTAGTCGTCGACCGCCTTCATGAGTTCCCATATCGGCTGGTATTCCGGCGCCTCCGGGTCTTCTGATGAACTCTCCATGGCCTTCAACGCGCTGCCGCGAACCACCGGTATATCATCGCCCGGGAAGTTGTACTTGGTCAGGAGCTCACGTACCTCAAGCTCGACAAGGTCCAGCAGCTCCGGGTCTTCCATCATATCCACCTTGTTGAGGAAGACCACCATCGCCGGCACTTCTACCTGTCTGGCCAGAAGCACGTGCTCTCGCGTCTGCGGCATTGGGCCGTCGTTGGCCGCGACGACGAGGATGGCGCCGTCCATCTGGGCCGCTCCCGTGATCATGTTCTTGATGTAGTCCGCGTGACCGGGACAGTCGATGTGCGCGTAGTGCCGCTTCTCCGTCTCGTACTCCACGTGGGCGATGGCGATTGTGATACCGCGCTGTCGTTCTTCCGGCGCCTTATCGATGCTGCCGAAATCACGGTATTCTGCCATCTTCTTCAGCGCCAGCACTTTGGTGATAGCGGACGTCAGCGTCGTCTTGCCGTGGTCAATGTGGCCGATCGTGCCCACGTTTAGGTGCGGCTTCGTGCGCACAAACTTCTGTTTGGCCATTCGGGTTTCCCTCCTGTTTTCTTGTTCGCGGGTCAGGCCTGCGTTCCGGCAGGCAGGTCAGGTGACAGGAGCCTGACTCACCAAATCATAACCCGCATTCTGGGATGAGGGAACAAGCGCGCTCCAGCGCCCGTTTCGTCCATCCCGTCTCCGTTCGGTTCAGTTCTCTCCTTGCTTACGCTGGAGCCCACGACCGGACTCGAACCGGTGACCCCGTTCTTACCAAGAACGTGCTCTACCAACTGAGCTACGTGGGCCTCTTCCCACTCTCGCCTCTCTACTACCAACTGTCAACTAACCTGGTGGCGGGGGCAGGATTCGAACCTGCGTAGCCCGTAAGGGCGCCGAGTTTACAGCCCGGTGGTATTAGCCACTCACCCACCCCGCCATTGCTTGGGAGTTAGGAACCAGCATCATTGAACAAAGCCACCGCCCCTCTGGCTCCCTACTCCTGGTTCCTCTTCGTCTGGAGCCGAAGGGGGGATTCGAACCCCCAACCTGGCGATTACAAATCGCCTGCGCTACCATTGCGCCACTTCGGCCCCCGCCCGCCATCAAGACGAACCAAAAAAAGGACGCCCCAGCGGAGCGACCATCCGTAAGTATAGCAAAAACCGCCGTCCAGTCAATGCGGCGACTGGCGTCCACTGCGCTGGTCCTTGGAATCCCCAGTTTACCGAAGCACGTATCCACTGCAAGCCGCAGGAGGGTTTCACTGATGACACGTCGTTATCTAGCCGGGAGCGTCCTCGTGAGCGCAATCATGGCCGCTTACGCCTACGGTAGTGATGGAGAGGGCATTAGCGGCAACGAAGACGGCGGCGAAGCCAGCGCTCGCCAAACAGTGGAGATAACGCTAAAGGACTTTTCCTTCACACCCGGAAAGCTCCAGGTGGAGGCCGGCAAGAGCTCGAGATCAGGCTGACGAATCCCGGCGACGCACCACATACGTTCACAATCGAGGAATTCGACGTCGATGCTGAGCTGCAATCCCGCGCAGAGACCACGGTCCTAGTCACGCCCGCAGAGGCCGGCCGGTTCACGTACTCCTGCCGCTTTCACAAGGCGCAGCAAATGGAAGGCGCCCTCACCGTCGGCGATCAAGGCGAGGTCGCCGTTCCTTCTCCCACTCCCGTCACACCCGACGACACGTACGACGGCTACTGATCCGCGGAGGCCGGATCTCCAGGCGACCGCGCTCAGGAGTCGGCCCACACGAGCGCCCCGTGCTATAATCGCCGAGATATAATGGCCGCTACTGTACAGGCGAACCGGACCTCAGGCGAGCGCGCTGCGCTTCTCCCCTACGCCGGCTTTCAGATGCGCTCCGTGGCGTTCATTCTGGACCTGATCGTGATGGGCTCCTTCTTCCTTCTCTTCTTCACCATCGCCTTTCTCCCTATCGCGCTGTCCGGCGGCTCTCACCTATCGGACAGTGAAACGCGCTGGGTGTATGTCGTTCTGCTCAGCTACATCCCGTTCGTGCCGCTCCTGTTCTTCGTCCTCTGGGCCTGGCGCGGACAAAGCATCGGTATGATGGCTGCGCGCATTGAAGTCACTGACCGCGACGGTGAGCCACTATCCGCGGCGCGCGCCCTGCTGCGGACCGTCCTCTGGCCACTGAGCATGTTCCCTCTCGCCCTCGGCGCCGTGCCAATCCCGTTGGATGATGAGCGGCGCGCTCTACACGATATGCTCGCTGGCACGGTCGTGCTCGAACTTCCGTGAGAGACGAGGCCTCGTTCCTCAAGATCGCCTCACAGTGGCTGACCGTCGTCTTGTTATCGTTCACGCTTGGCGCCTCATTCCTCTTCGCCACCGCGTTTCAAGTGACTTCAGAAGGGACCGCTCACCGAATCCTGCGACGGGGCGTCGCGATTACGACCGACGTCGACGCCCTGTTGCCGCGCCTGGAGACCGACCTCCGCGCTGCGGCCGAAAGCAGTGAAGGGGGGACGGTGCGTGTCCCCAATTTCCCGGTACCGGTTGATATTCCCCGGGAGGAAGCCAGCCGCATCGGCGGCCCGGACCTGCACACGCGCATCCTCGACCAATCGGCTGAACGGCTTTACGAAGATGGGATGTCCGCGTGGGCGGAAGCGGACACCGACGGTCGCCAAGACATCGAGAGCATCTCTACGGCCGGCGGTCTGCACCGGGCCTTCGGCCTGGCGACCCAGAAGTGGAGCACCGTCTTCCTGGCTGCCGCCGTCCTTTTCGGATTCCTGTCACTCGTCCTCGCGACGCTCCTCTGGATCGGCCTGAAATCCTACATGCGGCTCTTGGCCATCGGCGCAGCGATCGCGACTGCGGCAGTGAGTTCGCTCGCCGCCGCAGTGGCTGTCCGCTTCGCCCTGCGCACGGCCGAGACGGAGGCAGACGCCTTCGAGCAGCAGTTGATCGATCTAGGTGTCGATACAGTTTGGCTGTTTATACGCAACTACCTGATCCTCAGTCTGCTCGGCTTCGCATTCCTGGCGGTCTCCTCAATATTCCTCTGGTGGCAGTCCCGCCCCACCTCCCATTCTCCAGTGAGGCACATGGACACGGCGGCCTGACAGATGTCCTCGTCCCGGCGCGCTGTCGCTCTCGGCGTCGCGCTCACTATCGCACTGGTTGCGGCCTGCGGCTCGGACAATGGCGACGAGACTGGCGAACCCTCGCCGACACCGTCCGTTCCCCAGCCCGCGGCCACCGCCAGCGTCTGCGCCGGCTCAATTCCACCGCTGACGACGGGTCCCGTTACCAAGGAACGCCTCAAGGCTGCGGTGCAGAAAATGGGCGAAGTACAACGGGCCGCTGAAGCTGGTGACGACGCGTCGGCGCGCGCCGCCTTCGCGGGCGACACGCACGCTGTCACCCACGACATCGATCAGCCCCTGCGGGCCGCGGACCCGGTCCTTGCCCGGGACCTCTGCGAGAGTATCGTTGTCGTTGAACAAGAATTCAACGGAGCGGGCCACCTGGAAGCCATCGCGGCTGAGGCCGTTATCTCCGCGCAGCTCCTGGAAGACTCCGGCAGGGCGATGGGCCTGATCGAATAGACCCCGCCGTCCTGAGCGACGGCTGCTTAGCTCAGGCAGATGCCACTGTGGCGGCGAGGTTCCAAGCTATAAGAGCCTGAGCCCCGTGTGACTTAGTACACTACCGAACGCGGCCTTCCGCCAGGCCCGGTAAATACCCGTTTACTTTACCGTTTCTCGCCCATTGCGCCCTCGTCTCGGCGTAATCTCGACGCGCGACCCATGTCTCTTCAGTTAAGCGCCATTCCCGACGACGCGTCGAACCAGTGGAAAGAGGAAGACGAGACGATGCCCAAGAAACTCCTGTTGCCGCTCATCGGCACGATCACCGTTGCGGCGGCCGCGATCGCCTTCGCCGGGGGGCCTGACGCGACCACAGCCACGACGACGCTCGACGCCGAGGAACAGACCTTCCTTAATCTCATCAACCAGTACCGCCAGCAAAACGGCCTCGCCACGCTCTCGATCAACCCGAACCTGCAAAACGCCACGGAATGGATGAGCACGGACATGGGCGTCAACAACTACTTCAGCCACACGGATTCGCTCGCGCGCAACCCGTTCCAGCGGATGAGCGACTTCGGCTACAGCTACAACACGTGGCTGGGCGAGAATATCGCCGCCGGCACAAGTTCGGCCCAAGTTGCCTTCGACCTCTGGAAGGGCTCGCCCGGGCACAACGCCAACATGCTCAACTCGAACTACAAGGTTGTGGGGATCGCTCGCGTGTACACCGCCGGCAGCGGCTACGGCTGGTACTGGACCAACGACTTCGGAGGTTACCTCGCTTCCACGCCTGCGCCGACACCGCCCCCCACTCCATCGCCCTCACCCTCGCCCACACCAGCACCAAACGGCGACCCGGACGGCGACGGCTTCACGACCGGTGTGGAGGCCCACGTCGGCACTGACCCGAATGACCCTTGCGGCAACAACGGTTGGCCCGCTGACCTCTCGCCGGACAACGCCCTCAACGTTGCGGACTTCGCCACTTTCATCTTCCCCATGCGGCCGGACGGGTCTTTCAATAAGATGCACCACGTGGTTCCTGATCCGCTGGACCCAACGCTCGTGCGGTGGGACCTCGATGGTAACAACGTGATCGGCATCCCCGACTTGAACGCGCTGAACCCGGGAACGTCAGCACCGACCGCTAGGCCGCCAATGCTCGGCGGACAACCGGCGTTCTTCACTAACCTGGGCCAGTGCCCCTTCCCGCCATAGGGCCTCCTCTCGTCTGGCGGGCGACGCGCTCGCTCGCTATCGTGTCCCTAATCCCGTAACGTTCCCCGCCTCGTCCGCCGAGCTGACGAGCAGATTCGCCTCCAGCTGCGGTTTCTCCGTCTGAATCACGATCTCCGCGTCCGTTTCCGGCATCCGCAGCCCGGCCGCGGTGGGCGTCCGCCAGACGAGTTCATGACCCAGCCGGTCGCGGTAGAACGCCAGCCCTGCCTCGATGTCGGGGACCGGTAGCTGAAGGCAGTCTATCTTGCGGAAGAGCGGCTCGGACATGTAGGGCATCGCGCGTTTGGGGCGAACAACACTCGCCCCCGAAATTTAACTGAAAGCCGACGACTGAGTAACCTAGGACTTAGTCCAATCGCTCGATGACCGTCGCCGTTCCCAGGCCGCCGCCGCAGCACATCAGCTGCATCCCGTAACGCCCGCCCGTGCGCTCCAGCTCGTGGAGCAGCGTTGTCATGAGCCGCGCGCCTGTTGCGCCCAGTGGGTGGCCCAGCGCGATTGCCCCGCCGTTCACGTTGACTTTGCTCATGTCCGGTTTGACCTCGCGCTTCCACGCCAGGATCACGGAAGCGAACGCTTCGTTGATCTCGATCAGGTCGATGTCCTTCAACTCGAGGTCGGCCTTCTTCAAGACCTTCGGCGTGGCAGTAATCGGACCTGTCAGCATCAGCACAGGATCGGAGCCAACCACGGCCTGTCCGATGATGCGAGCGCGCGCCTTCAGGCC
>Ga0209323_10002581_pt1 | contig 12039 bp, 10 predicted proteins | sample Rifsed19ft2_FD_184014 | JGI IMG/M metagenome (GOLD analysis project Ga0209323, IMG submission 184014) | Soil microbial communities from Rifle, Colorado, USA - sediment 19ft 2 (version 2) | ecosystem: Environmental > Terrestrial > Deep subsurface > Rock core/Sediment | place: Rifle, Colorado...
TTGGTATTCGCATTGACGTAGGTAGCATCCATGATCGTGAGCGTAGGGAAGCGCATCGCCATCAACGTCCCCAGCAGACCGGCCGGGTTGTCCTTCCAGGGACGGTAGAAATTGGCGTGATAATCCCAGTCGTCGCCCGGCTTATACTCTCCGACAAAGCGCGACATCACACCGGCATAGTTCTTGATCGCGCCGGTCATACCCATGATGACGTGCGCCTTGAGCACCGGCAGGTTGATCAGTTTGAGGGATGAATCAGCATAGGCGTGCCCGTTCCAGATACCGCGTTTCAGGCTGATGCGCGTACCTCGGGTGGTGGTGAACTTTGGATAATTGATCGGATAGTTGCCGGCCAATACGTAGCCGTGTTGATCGTCGCCCTCGTCGAATTCACCCACGGCGGTATGGCCGATCAAGCGCCAGTTGTACAGTGACACACGATCGGTGCGGAAACTCTCGACCATCTTGCGGATCGACTGATCATGATGCAGCGACTCGTCGTTGTTCTGATTCGGGCTGTCGAGATAGTCTTGCGTCTGGCCGTTCTCGACGACGACAATCTCACCTCGAAAGCCGGCTGGATGATCGATCAGGCGTTGAATCAGTCCACGCACGACGTCGGTCGAAGTCATGCCGCGCTCGGCCCATTGGCTGTTCACCTTGAGCAATACAACATCCCTGGGCGCAATGAGGCCATTCGGCCCGCCCCACTGGATGCGGCTGTCCATCTTGTACAACATGACATCGTGCTGAGCCATCAGCGCTAGCAACGCATCCAGGCCAGCGTGATACGGCGTGTCCCAAGTTGGAGCGGGAACCTCGCTGATATGAAACACATTGGATTCACCCGGCACGCTTGGAGCCGGTGGCGAGAATTTCAAGTAAGGCTGCCGATAGTAGTAATCGTATAGTCTTTCCCACTGGCGCGCCGTCGGTTCGAAGAAAAGCGAGCCTAACACCGCTCCCGCTCCCCCGATCGCGCTCCACTTTAGAAACTGGCGTCGCTTCATCGAGACTGACCTCCTCGAACGAATCTATTCTATCTCAACACACGTCTCCAGGTATAGCGGTACTTTTGGACACTCCCAAGGATACCTCGGCATTATACTCTTCTCTAACAGCACGGATACATGATTCTAACTTCTATGGCCTAAAATGCTGGTACCAAAGCATTCTAGCAGCGGTCGATACCGAACTCCATGATGCGAGTCCTGTTTATCACTCCGTATATTCCATCGTTGATCCGGGTTCGTCCCTACAACCTTCTCCGGACGCTGTGCGCGTCGGGCCATCAGATACACCTGGTCGCACTCCAGCCACCCGAAGATCGAGAGGCATCCCTAGCCGACTTGCGCGAGTTATGTGAGCGGGTGGACGTGTTTCCCTTGACACGCGGTCGAACGTTGTGGAACGCAACGCTGGCCTTGCCGACCACACTGCCGCTGCAAGCCGCCTATTCGCACCACCCGGAGGCCGAACGGCATCTGTACCGGCTGGTCGAATCGGGTCGATTCGATGTCGTTCACGTCGAGCATCTTCGCGGCGCGGTGCTGGCGCAGCGTTTGAGAGGGATTCCCCGCGTGTTCGATTCCGTCGACTCCATTACGTATCTGTTCGAACAGGCCAGCCGGTTCGCGCCTCGGTTCCGCCAGCGGCTGATCGCCCGGCTCGATCTGGGTCGCACCCGCCATTTCGAAGCGCGCGCCCCTCTCAGTTTCGATCGGACGCTTGTCACCTCGCCGACAGATGCTCACGCCCTGCGGATGCTAATCGGTGATCGCTCTGATGGGCGCATCGTCGTCCTGCCTAACGGCGTCGATCTGGATTACTTTCACCCCACATCCACCACGCCTGATCCGGCGACGATCCTGTTCAGTGGCAAAATGAGCTATCACGCCAACTCGGCGGCGGCGCTTTTCCTCGCGCACGAGATCATGCCACGGGTGTGGCAGAGGCACCCGGAGGCCAGGCTAGTGATCGCCGGCAAAGGTCCCTCACCGGCGGTTCGCGATCTGGGCGTGGATTCTCGAATCACCGTCACGGGATACGTCGATGACCTGCGCCCCCATTTTGCCCGCGCGACGATAGCGCTCTCGCCGCTGCTCTACGGCGCTGGCATTCAAAACAAAGTGCTCGAGGCGATGTCGAGCGGCGTTCCCGTCATTGCCACGCCCCAGGTGTGTTCGGCGCTGCGGGCGCAGCCGGGCAGAGATATGCTCATCGGCGACGCCGCGGAGCAGCTGGCCGCTCACACCCTCAGCCTGATCGACGATCCGGAACGGCGTAACCGTATCGGGGCCAGTGGACGATTGTACGTTGAACGGTTCCACAGTTGGCCTGAGATCGTGCGAAGCCTGACCACCGTCTATGAAGAAGCGTGCGCAATGTCTCCAGCCACACGCGTGCGGCCTTGACAGGCAACAGCCTGATTCCATCGAACGCAAGAAAGGGCAATCTATGAAACCGGTTCATGTAGGCGTCATTGGCGTCGGAATGATGGGCGAGCGCCACTGCCGTGTGTACTCCAACTTACGCGGCGCGGAACTGATCGGCGTATACGACACTGATCCCGGCCGGGGTCGCGAGATAGCGGATCAGTACGCTGTGCGCTACTTTGAGTCGCCCTTCATGTTGTTGCGCGAAGTCGACGCCGTCACTATCGCTACCCCTACACAGTATCACTACGACCTGTCCGTTGAGGCGCTGAAGGCCGGTGTGCACATACTCGTCGAGAAGCCGATGGCGCACACGTTGGACCAGGGCGAGCGCCTGGCGGAAGTCGCCCGCGCCAGTGGGCTAGTCGCGCAGGTCGGGCACATCGAGCGGTTCAACCCGGTGTACCTCGAACTGAAGAACGTGGCCGACGACTTGCCACTGGTCGCCATCATCATCCGCCGCCAGAACTCCTTCGACGCCAGCAATAAGGATGTCGATGTGATCTACGACTTGATGATCCACGACATCGACCTGTTGCTACACCTGGTCGGCCAACCCGTCGAAGACCTCACGGCCTACGGGCGTTCGACGTACAACGGCGCCATCGACCATTGTGTGGCGAATTTCTGCTTCCGCGATGGCCCGATCGCCACGCTCATCGCTTCGCGCATCACCCAACAGAAAGTGCGCGCGGTCGAAATGACGGCGCGCAACGCCTACGTGGAAGCGGACTTGCTGAGCAAGAGCCTGGCCATTCACCGGCGCGTGTTCAGCGAATACGTCAGCGCCAAGTACCGGCAGGAGAGTGTGATCGAGCGCATCCATATCCCCGTGGCCGAGCCGTTGATGCTCGAGCTCCAGCACTTCATCGGCTGCATCCGGGATAACCGCCGGCCAGATGTCTCGATCGAAGACGGCCTGGCGGCGATGCACTACGCGACCCGTATCGCGGAGTCGGTCCGCTTGACCGCGCAGGCGGCCGAGCTATCCCGCGCCCGCCCGCTGGAAGACCCGCATTCCGCGACCACAAGATAGCAGGGAGATGTCGAACATCCAATGCGGAGAGGCGTCACATGAGAATCGCGTCAATTGTCGGCGCACGTCCAGATTTCATCCAGGCTGCACTCGTCAGCCAAGCCCTGCGCCGCCGCCATGAAGAAGTCTTGATCCATACCGGTCAGCACTACGATTACCAGATGTCGCAGGTGTTCTTCGAGCATCTGAGACTGCCCGAACCCACGCTCAACCTGGATGTGGGGTCCGGGCCACACGGCCAGCAGACCGCCGAAATTCTCGCGCGACTGGAGCGCGCCCTGATCGAGTATCGGCCCGATCTCGTCCTGGTGCGCGGCGACACCAATTCGACGCTGGCCGGCGCACTGGCCGCCGCCAAACTGCACATCCCGCTGGCCCGTATCGACGCCGGCGAGCGTTCCTTCAACAAACGCATGCCGGAGGAGATCAATCGACTGGTGGCCGATCGCCTGGCCGATGTTCTGTTCTGCATCACCCACACCGCCATCCGTCAACTGACCGACGAGGGCATCGTCAACAGCGTGTACTTCACGGGCGACGTGATGCTGGACACGCTTCGGCAACACCTCGCCCTCGCGCGCCAGCGATCGCGCATTTTGTCGGACCTTGCGCTGGAGACCGATGGCTACCTGCTGGCAACGGTCCATCGCGCCGGTAATACGGACGATCCAGATCGGTTGCGCAGCATTATCACCGCGTTCAACCGCATCCGCGAACCGATTGTGTTCCCCCTCCATCCGCGCACGCGCGCCGCTATCGATCGCCTTCGGCTGCCGCTGGCCTCTCACATCCGATCGATCGAGCCGGTGGGCTATCTGGACATGCTGGCGCTGGAAAGCAACGCGCGCATCATCCTCACCGACTCGAACGGCGTGCAGCGCGAGGCGTATTTCCTGTCGATCCCGTGTATCACTCTGCGCGACGAAACCGAACTGATGGAGACCGTGACAGTCGGCTGGAATCGGTTGGTCGACTGTGACCCGGATCGCATCACAACCGCCCTGCGCGAGTTCACCCCGCCAGCCGATCACCCGCCGCTCTTCGGGGATGGGCACGCCGCAGAGCGGATCGCCAAGATCCTTTCGAGCGAGACGATTGGGTTCGGGCAGTACTACGATCGCGCAGCCACCCAATGGGCAGTTCAACCCGCCACCGCCAGGGTGTCTGCCCTTCCCTAACGACCATTCGCAAACCACTTCGATCCACAAGTTCCCCAATCGCCTGCGCGTTGATCGATCTCGATGAGATCAAGCCCGATCGGCGTGTTAAGAGGCCGGCCCTCATACATCATCCTGTGTTCGACGAATTAAAGTCAACGCCACCAACATTTCGCAAATCAACCCTATTTGATGTTGGGATGCAGTGTGTGTTTAATACTTAACTCTAACAACAGCACTACCTCAGCCTAACATTTTGTTGCTACCGTGTAGCAGATTGAGGCGACCGCAGAGATCGCCCCTGCAGTGGACGGGACGAGTTTACCCAAGGGATTGTCAAATAAAGTCTTCGTCTTGCCGGATTCGATCATCCTGCCGAGAGTGGAGTGTATGCGAACGCTGCGACTGACTTCCGTCTCTGTCTCTAACCCGGCGACCGAAACGAGGAAGCGAGTCATGGGGACCCTGACCTACATTTTGCCAAGCGTATTCTTAAGTGTCATCGGCCAACTCCTGTTGAAGCAAGGCATGTCCGGAATGGGATCGCTAAGCCTCGGCAACAACAACGTCGTCGCGCTTATCTGGCGTATCTTCACAAATCCCTGGATCATTGTCGGCGTAGGGTGTTACGTCGTGGGCCTGCTGTTCTGGCTGATCGCGCTGTCGAGAGCCCCTCTCAGCATCGTCTATCCCTTCGCCGCACTGACGATGGCGCTGGTCGTGTTCAGTTCGGCGCTTGTCTTTGGCGAACAGATCACGTTCACGCGCCTGGTCGGCGTGGCGGCGATCGTCCTGGGCGTGGCCGTAGTGGCGCGGAGCTGATTCGATGCGCCCCGACATCGGCACGGAGAGTTATCCGGCATGACCACCCAACCGCTTCTCCAAGACTGGAACGTGGTTCAACCCTCACGGACCGAGGTGCGCTATACTGAGTGGCGCATCCTGCGCGTGGCGTTACTGGTGCTGGATGCGCTTACAATTGGCGCGGCAATCGGCCTGTCTTACGTGCTCCGCTTCACCGCCGATCTGCCGCTGTTTTACATGCCGCAAGAGATTCCGGTCAATGTCTATTCGACTCTGGTCTTCTGGCTGATCCCGGCTTGGCTGATCGTCTTCAGCCTATACCATCTGTACGATCCCAATTACCTGTTGAGCGGGCTGGATGAGTATAGCCACATCGGCCAGGCAACCACGATGGGCATGATGCTCCTCATCGTGGTCTCCTTCCTCGACCCGACATTCATCATCGCTCGCGGCTGGTTGGTTCTGGCCTGGGCCTTCACGACGATTGCCGTGATCGCAGAGCGGTTCAGCGTGCGCCGCATCGTGTACGCAGCGCGCACGCGCGGGCGCTTCATGACGCCGGTGCTGCTGATCGGCGCGAATGAAGAAGCCCGCGCCGTCGTCGAGTACTTCCGTGAGGCGCCGGCCCACGGTCTGCGCGTCATCGGCTTCCTCGACGATCGCGTGGACGTTGGCCGCGAAGTCGTGCCCGGTGTGCGCGTCCTGGGCATGATCGACGATGCCTCGGCGGTGATCGAACGCTATGGCGTGAATGAGATCATCATCGTCACCAGCGGACTGACGCACGCCGAGCTACTCGACGTCTATCAGGCGTTCGGCCTGCGCCAGGACGTGAGGCTGCGCCTGTCGGCCGGTCTGTTCGAGCTGCTGTCCACCGGCATGCACGTCAACTCGGTCGGTAGCGTCTCACTGCTCACCCCCAATCGCGTGCGGCTGTCCATCACGGAACGGATCATGAAGAAGGCGACCGACCTGGTCATCGCCACGACGGCGCTCGTCGCCTTGTCGCCGATCCTGATCGCCATCGCCATCGCCATCAAGCTCGACTCGCCCGGCCCGGTCATTCATCGCCGCCGCGTGCTGGGCGCGGGCGGCAAATCGTTCGACGCCTTCAAGTTCCGCACGATGGTCGTCAACGGCAACGAAGTCCTGGCACGCCATCCCGAATTGCTTGAGGAATTGAAGCGCGACATGAAGTTGAAGAGCGACCCGCGTGTCACCCGGGTCGGCGAATGGCTTCGCAAGTTGAGCCTGGACGAACTGCCGCAGTTGTTCAACGTGTTGCTGGGGCAGATGAGCCTGGTCGGGCCGCGCATGATTGCGCCGGAAGAAGCCGACCGCTATGGGCGCAGGCAACTCAACCTGCTGACCGTGAAGCCAGGCATCACCGGGCTGTGGCAGGTCAGCGGTCGAAGTGACATTTCTTACTCCGAACGGGTCCAGCTTGACATGAGCTACATTCGCAACTACAGCATCTGGTCGGATTTGGCCCTGTTAGCCCGCACCATCCCCGCCGTCTTGAAGAAAACAGGAGCCTATTGAATGAAAGCATTAGTTCTGGCCGCCGGCAAAGGCACACGACTCGGCGCGCTCACACACCATATACCTAAACCCATGTTGCCAGTCGGAGGCCGCCCGCTGCTCGAGCACATCCTCGAGCTGTTGCGGCGGCACAACATCACCGACATCGCCATCAACCTGCATCACAAGCCGGAGGCGATCCTGCGCCACTTTGGATCGGGCGATGTGTGGGGCGTGCACCTGCGCTACTCCTACGAAGCCGCCCTGCTCGGATCGGCGGGCACGGCTCTGCGTCACCTGGCGTGGGTGTATCCCGATTCGTTCCTGTTGTACTACGGTGATGTCTACACCGATGCCGACTTGACCGAGCTGATCGAGTGTCACCGATCCAGCCAGGCTGTGGCCACCATCGCCGTGAACCAGGTAGACGACCCGACCCGCTGCGGCATCGTCGAATTTGACAGCGATCGGCGCATCAGGCGCTTCGTCGAGAAGCCGCCGGCAGATCAGGTTTTCTCGCGCTGGTCCAACTCCGGCATCTACGTGCTGAATCCGGAAGTCCTGCATTTCGTGAGCGACATTCCGGCCGATTTCGGGAAAGATGTGTTTCCACGATTGATCAATAGCGGCTTGCCGGTTCAGGCTTACCCCATCACCGGCACACTCATCGATATCGGGACGCCGGAAAACTTCGAGCGCGCTCAGCAATTGTTTGCGGCAAAAGCGGCCCCTCCGCCGCCCGTTCCCTTCACCCGCCTGGGACTGACTTCGACCACGGCGTAAGGAGCTCAAGTTGGCACTCATCGCGCAAGCACCGGTACGCATCAGCTTCGGTGGCGGCGGGACCGATCTGGCGGCTTATTACATGCGCTACGGCGGCCTGGTCGTCAGCACAGCCATCAACCGCTACGTGTACACCATCGTCTCCAGCAGCGCCTTCGACTCGCAGCAGATCATTTCGGCCAACTATCACACCTTCTACCGGCGTTCGCTGTCCGAGGATCTGATCTGGGACGGCAATCTCTCGCTGCCCAAATCCATCCTGCAATATTTCGGCGTCCAGACGGGTCTCGATATTTTCCTGGCGTCGGAAGTGCCGCCGGGGACCGGGCTGGGATCGTCGGGCAGTGTGGCGGTGTCCATGATCGCCGCGCTGCTGGCCTGGCAGAACCGGCCCCTCGACAAGGGCGAGATCGCCGACATCGCCTGCCACATCGAAATCGACCGCATGGGGATGCCGGTCGGCAAGCAAGACCAATTCGCATCGGCCATGGGCGGGCTGAACGTGCTCACCTTCACGGCGGATGGCGTGCAAGTCGATCCCATTCAACTCAACCCCTATACGCTGGATCAGCTTCAGCGGAACATCTTGTTGTTCTATACCGGCCAGGCGCGCGAGTCGTCCAACATCTTGAAGCACCAGCGCAATGCCAGTGAAGAGAACCGGCCCGAAGTGATCCAGCGCCTGCACACGATCAAGACACTGGCGCTGGATATCCGCGACGCGCTGATCGCAGGCGACCTCGACGCCTTCGGGAAACTGATGCACCAGTCCTGGTTGAACAAGCGAGGTTTGGCCGCCAACATCACCAACTCGGACATCGACGAGTGGTACGAGGTCGCGTTGAAGTCCGGCGCGATCGGCGGCAAGATCACGGGTGCGGGCGGCGGCGGCTTCCTGATGCTGGTGTGCCCGCCCTACCGGCAGTCGGCTGTCACGCGGGCGCTGGGCGAGCGCGGCTTGCGTCGCATGGATTTCGGTTTCGATTTTACCGGTGTGCGAGTGGTATCGACTGAAACCTCGGCATTGCCGATTCGATAAAGTCCAATCATCTACTAAACTCTAACCGGCAGGTTACTGGGGTCTAACATTTCGTTGTTAGAGTGCTGCTGTACTTCGGAGTCCAATTGACAAGACATCGGCCTGCCTTGTTCGCCAGGGAGAGAGATTCCTCGTGAATGCATCGAACGTTTTCCAAAGTTACACCGCTGCACTTCAGAGCGTCTTGAGTGACTTGCCACAGGGTGACATTATCCGTATGATTGACGAGATTGTGGAAGCCGGTGAGCGGGGCAGCACGATCTTCATCCTGGGCAATGGCGGCAGCGCGGCGACGGCCTCGCACTTCGCGTGCGATCTCGCCAAAGGGACGCAGCGGATCGGCGTGCGGCCCTTCCGCGTCATCGCGCTCACCGACAACGTGCCGTTGATTACCGCCTGGGGCAACGACACCTCGTACGATCGCATCTTCGCCGAGCAGCTCCGGCCGTTGGTGCAGCCCGACGATGTGGTCATCGCCATCAGCGGCAGCGGCAATTCGCCCAACGTCCTGGAAGCCGTGCGCCTGGCTCGCGAGGCGGGCGCGCGAACGATCGGCTGGACCGGGTTTCAAGGCGGCCAGCTGAAGGACCTGGTGGACGTGTGTGTGATCGTCCCTAGCCACGTCATGGAGCAGATCGAAGACGCGCACCTCATCATGGAACACGCCATCTGCACAACGCTGCGCGCCGTGCGGCAGCCGCAGTTGCTACAGGCCGAACCGCTCTCGGTAGTCAAAGGAGCATAACCCGTGCGCGCCATCTTCCTCGATCGCGATGGAGTGATTTGCGAGAATCGATCCGACCACGTCAAGTCGTGGAATGAATTTCACTTCCTGCCGAACGCGCTCTCCGGCCTGGCGCAGCTGGCTCGAACCGACTTCGCTTCGATCGTTGTGACGAACCAGGCCGTTATCAATCGCGGCCTCGTGCCGGCCAGCGTGATCGCCGGCATTCATCAACACATGCTCAACCAGGTGCAGCGTGCCGGCGGCCGCATCGACCACGTGATGGTTTGCCCTCATCGCACCGATGAATTCTGCGCGTGCCGCAAGCCGCAGCCTGGCTTACTCCTGCGGGCCGCTGCTGAGATGAATATCGATCTGGCGCAATCGTACCTGATCGGCGACGCCGTCACGGACATTCAGGCCGGGCTGGCCGTCGGCTGCACGTGCTTCATGGTGATGACCGGTCGCGGCACCAAGCAGGCCACGCAGGTGTATGGGCAGGCGCTGCCCGGCGTGCGCTACGCGCGCGACTTGAAGCACGCCATCCAGATGATCCTCTTCCTCGAAGTCTTCGGCGCGGACCATCCGGCGTTGGTTCACTCGGTGCAACCACCGGTCACGCGCCCGCTGGTTTTCCCTGCGTTCCAGGGCCAAACCCTATGATCGATCTGCTGCGCTATTTCCTGGCCGGGCAATCGACCAGCGTTCCACGCTACCTGCTGGAACAGCTGCTGTTTGCCTTGTTCGGCTGGGTGCCGAGCCTGATCGGCATCGGCCTGCGCGGGCTGGCTTACAAGTTAGTCATCCAGAGCACGGGCCTGCCCTTCATCGAGAACGGCGTGCGCATCCTCCACGCCAAGAACCTGCGCCTCGGTCGAGGCGTGTACATCGATCACGGTGTGTATTTGCACGCCTTGCCAGGCGGAATCGGCATCGGCGATCGAACGGTCGTGATGCACAACTCGATCCTGCACGTGTTCAACTTCCGCGGCCTGCCGCACGCGGGTATCACGATCGGGCGTGATGGCTTCATCGGAGAAGCGAACGTTATTCGCGGCCAGGGCGGGGTGACGATCGGCAACGACGTGTACACCGGCCCACTGGTGCAAATTCTCGCGGTGAACCACGTCTACACCGATCCCGACCGGCCGATCCGCGAGCAGGGTATCACCGCGCAGGGCATCGTCATCGAAGACGATGTGTGGCTGGCGGCAGGCGCGATCGTGCTCGACGGCACGCACATCGGGCGCGGCAGTGTGATCGGCGCGGGCGCGGTGGTGACCGAGGATATTCCACCGTACAGCATCGCCATCGGATCGCCGGCGCGCGTCGTCAAGGATCGGCGCGAAGCCGAGAACGCCAAGCGCGCCGCCCAATCGACGATTCACCTGGGAGAACTGGAGCGCTTACGGGCGCGCCGGGCGCAACGCAACTAGAGGTGTTTCGTGCTGCGTGCTCCGTTCACACAACACGGAACACGCACACGTTATAAACCTGAGGAGCATCGATCGTGACGACCCTATCCATCGTCATCCCCGCCTACAATGAGGAACGCGGCATCGCCGAAATCATCGAGCGCGTGCTGGCCGTGCGACCGGCCCTGGCGAAAGTCGGGGTAGAAGGCTTCGAGCTGATCGTCGTGGACGACGGCTCGCACGATCACACCGCCGCGATCGTGCGCCGGTATGCCGACGTGCGCCTGATCTCGCAGCCGAATAAAGGCTACGGCGGCGCACTGAAGACGGGCTTCCGCGAAGCGCGCGGCGACCTGCTGGCATTCCTCGACGCCGATGGCACTTACCCGCCGGAAGCGTATCCCGACTTGTGCCGCGTCGCGCTGGAGCAGAACGCCGATATCGTCGTCGGTTCGCGCATGACCGGCAAGAAGAGCGAGATGCCGTTGACGCGCCGCGTGGGCAACACCTTCTTCGCCGCGTTGCTCAGCGTTTTGAGCAGCACGCGCGTCAGCGATAGCGCCAGCGGCATGCGCGTCATTCGCCGGGCTGCGATGGACCACCTGTATCCCCTGCCCGACGGCCTGAACTTCACGCCGGCGATGAGCGCGCGCGCGATCTTCGAGAACATGAAGATCGTCGAAGCGCCGATCGAATACAGCGAGCGCGTGGGCCGCTCGAAGCTAAGCGTGATCAAAGACGGCCTCCGCTTCTTGCGGTCGATCGTTTGGACGGTGGTGACGTACAACCCGGTGCGCCTGTTCGGACTGGTCGGTTTCGGGCTGATCGCGCTGGGCCTGCTCGTCGCGCTGATCGCGGCGGGCACGTCTCCGGAATTCCCGCGCCTGTTCGCCGCGCTGGTGCTGGTCGTTGCCGGCATCAACCTGTTCTCGATCGGCACGCTGTTCAACTACATCGTCTCCCTGTTCCATCACCGCCACATCCGCCAGGGTCTTTTCGGGCGACCGATGCTGTACAAACCGCTCGAACGGCACTTCGGCTGGTTGGGCACGCTGGCGATCGTGATCGGCCTCGCAGTCTACTTCTTCGCCGTGATCCAGAACTGGACCGCGCCCCCCTCGCCCG
>Ga0209323_10002582_pt1 | contig 12035 bp, 18 predicted proteins | sample Rifsed19ft2_FD_184014 | JGI IMG/M metagenome (GOLD analysis project Ga0209323, IMG submission 184014) | Soil microbial communities from Rifle, Colorado, USA - sediment 19ft 2 (version 2) | ecosystem: Environmental > Terrestrial > Deep subsurface > Rock core/Sediment | place: Rifle, Colorado...
CGTGAGGCCTCCCCTTTTAGCCCCGCCTGGAATGCAGCCATTACTTGTTGCCGATATTCATCCTTGACTGTGCCAACCCAATCCCATTTGGCAATATCAACCCCCTCTTTTATAAAATGTTCCTGCCTCCCGCCTTTATTTATAAAAAGTAGATTTCCTTTACCGTCAAAAACCTTGATACAAATTGGGGTCGATTCTATTATTTGCTCATAACGCTTGAGGCTATCTTTTAACTTTTCCTCTTCGGAAGAAAATATTGGTGGAGAATCTGTCATAATTTGCTTACCTTTTCAAATTAAATTATACACCCCTCCGTTTCAGAGAATACTTTAAATAAAAAACTCTACGAGATGTGAATTTTGCTTCGTGGTATTATAAATTGATGGCAGGTAGAGAGGAAATTCACGAAAAAGCTTCTCTTTTTGGAGAAGCAGTTTTTGCGGCTGATGATGGCCTGATTACTACTTTTGCAGTGGTTGCTGGTTCGGCTGGAGCTTCCTTTTCTCCTACAGTAGTCTTGATTTTAGGATTTGCAAACCTCTTTGCTGATGGACTTTCGATGGCAACTGGAAAGTATTTGGGGGTTAAAAGCGAGCTCGATTATGAAAGAGCCGAAGAAAGAGTCATTCCAAAACACACCACTCCCATAAAAACAGGTTTAGTTACATACGCGGCTTTCGTAGGGACTGGACTTTTACCCCTTTTGCCATTTATCTTTAAATGGGGCGGTGAATTTATACAGTCAGCAATAATTGTGGCAATTTCTCTATTTAGTATAGGGAGTTTTCGGAGTTTTTACACAAAAAAAAGTTGGTTTAAAAGCGGAATTGAAATGTTAGTAATCGGAGGCCTTGCGGCGTCCCTAGCTTATTTTGTAGGCTATTTATTAGATAGATTTGTGGTATAGAGGCCTCCGGCCCATAGGGCCTTAGGCCCGGGGGGAGGTGATATAAAAAATGCAAAAGAAAGATAGAAGTATGTATTCCCAGGCATTGATTGCAGGAGCTGTGTTTTCTGTAATATTAGCCGGAGTCGGATACATGGGAGTTGACATTTGGCTTGCTTCGACTCAATGGCTTTTGGTTGCAGCAGTTCTTGCTCTTTTCGGGCTGTATCTTAAGTGAGGCTTGAAACGTAAAAATTTTAATAAATATGTACGTTTCGGAAATAATGCGGTAAATATGCGGGAAATAAAATAGGCCGCTAAAATTTGACAAAGGTAAATTTTGGTGTTAACCTTCGGCCAATGAGAAGAAACGTTGTTATAGGTCTAATAGCACTGGTCATCATAGCAGGTATAGTCTATTGGTATCAAAAAAATAAAAAAGCTTCTGAGCTTCCGTTCTCACCCCAGCCAACTTTTGAGGAAACCTTTGAAGACAAATTTAATATCCAGGTTCCCGAAGACGTGGATAAAGCGGAACTAAAGGACGTATCAGGCGGGGACGGGAGCGGGCTTGCTACCAGGAAATACGATTCAGGGCGATTTACCCATGCAGTTTTGGCCGACCTCCCCGGTCCGGAATCTGGGAATTTCTATGAAGGCTGGTTAGTTCGGGGGAAGGAAGGTGATGAAAACTTCGCTAATATCTTAACGGGTAGGTTTATCCTTGCCAAGGGAGGATATATGTTGGAGTTTACATCACTAACTGATTTCTCTGAATATTCAAAAGTTGTAGTTACGCTTGAAACTCTTGACGATAAAAAACCCGAGAAACATATCCTAGAGGGTAGTTTTTAAGCACCAAGGCTTGAGATAAATAATTCGTTATTTATTTTGTGTTTTTGTGTATGCTATTCTAGGGTAGTGAAAAGGAGCCTGCTATTAATTCTACTAATATTACCCTTTCTTTTTCCTAAGGGAGCTTCTGCAAGCCTAATCGTGATTGATAAGAAGGGAGAGATTGTCTGGAAAGTGCTGGCAAGCGAGGCAACTTTAGGAATACCCAAGGCTTCGGAGATTGTTATTAAAAATGTAGCCGGGAGCCTCCCCTCTGGGAGCTCATTAGTTTCACTATTAAGAGATGGGGATAAAATTACTCTTTCAGTTAAGGATGGACAGGAAGAAAAAAGTCTGGATGTAACAGCTATTGGCGGCGAAATAGTTGAAATTGAGGAGAGACCACAAGTAAGACAGGTCAAAATCGGCGTATTGGGTGAGAAGTTTCTTATCGAGGAGGAAGGGACGATTGCTCTGACCAATTACCCCATTAAAATAGACCCCGGGAGAGCAGAGCTTTCGGTGGTTACAGCTTCCGGGAGCAGAATTCTGCCTTTTCTTCCCAAGGAGGCACTGGAAGTTGCAATCCGTGCAAAGACAATTTCGGTCCTAAAGGAAGGGGAAACAATGGAGTTGTCTGAAGGAGGGGCGGGCGATTTAGCCTACCATATTCCAGGAGAAAGAATTCTTAATTTTCTGAATTTATTTAAGTTCGAGATTCCCGTTAAGACTTCTATTTCAGCACTCACCGGAGAGGTATTGTCAGTCGAACAGCCAACCTGGCTAAGAATCTTCGGATTTATGTTTAGTTAAGATTTTATTTATTAATAGTGCCCCCCCAAAAAATAATTATTTGGTTCATGCACAAATTGCCAATAGAATATAAAATTAATATATGAGCGAAAATATTCTTCTTTCTGTTTCGGATTTAAAAGTTGAATTCAATAACCACATAATTTTGGATAATCTCAGTTTCGATGTAAAAAGAGACAGCACTCTTGCGATACTTGGGCCAAATGGAGCAGGAAAAACGGTTTTATTTAAGGCAGTTTTAGGTCTAATTCCTTATGAAGGGAAAGTAGTCTGGGCGTCTGATGTAAAAGTTGGTTATGTTCCCCAAAAGCTTTTTGTAGGCAAAGACATTCCATTAACCGTTTCTGAGTTTCTGGGAATCAAAGAGAAAGACGGCAATAGGGTATTGGAAGTTCTTAAAGAGGTGGGGCTTGGAGAAGACATTTCCCAAGAAGTACATAGAGGCGCTAGGCTGCTTAAGACGAAATTAGGAGTACTATCTGGAGGAGAACTCCAGCGGGTTCTTATTGCTTTTGCACTCCTGGGAGGCCCTAACGTGCTTCTTTTTGACGAGCCTACGAGTGGAGTCGATATATCCGCAGAAGAAACTGTTTATGCTCTAATTAGTAAACTTAAGGAAGAAAAAGATCTGACGATTATATTTATTTCGCACGAGCTTGAAGTAGTTTATAGGTTTGCAGACTCAGTACTTTGTCTCAATAAAGAAAAAGTGTGTTTCGGCCCACCCAAAGAGGCTATTGATAAAAAGAGTCTAGAAGCCCTTTATGGGGAGGATGTTCACTTTTATAAGCATCACAACCACGAACACTATCACAAAAATGGACACTAATTTATTATTCTTAATTTTTATTGGAGCTTTAGTAGGTGCCTCATCTGGATACTTAGGTTCTTTTATGGTTCTTAAACGAATGTCTCTGGTAGGAGATGCGTTGAGCCATGTTGCTCTACCGGGGATGGCGATTGCTTTAACGTTTGGGATAAATCCAATGTTAGGAGCCTTTGTTGCATTAACTTTAGCTATAATTGGAATTTGGTATCTGGGGGAAAAATCAGAAGTATATCCAGAGGCCTTGGTTGGAGTATTTTTTACCGCAAGCTTGGCAATAGGAATTTTGGTCACTCCCGAACCCGAACTTTTAGAAGCTCTTTTTGGCAATTTAGAAAGTATAAATTATATAGAAGGATTGGTTATTGTTGCCTCCACGGCAGCTATCTTTTTTGTAACAAAAACCATCTCCAAAAAACTTCTCCTTGGGGTTATCTCTGAAGACCTTGCAACATCATCCGGAGTAAAAATACCACAGGTTAATTTAATCTATCTTCTTATGGTTGGATTGGTGGTTGCTCTGGGTGTTAAGTTTGTGGGGACATTACTTATGGGGGCTTTGGTTATTGTTCCGGCAGCAGCGGCTAAAAATTTCGCCAAAAATATTAGAGATTTCTTTACTTTAGCGTCTCTTTTAGGAGTATTATCAGTATTTTTGGGGATTTTAATAGCCAGGGTAGTCGGGATTTCTTCCGGACCTAGTATAGTTTTAGTAAGCGTTGCATTTTTTGGCATAAGCTACATTCTCAAAAAGTAATGGTATTCTGGGATTAAATGACTGATTTAAATCTTCTCGTTGCTTTTTGGGCTGGATTAATTTCTTTCTTCGCCCCGTGTGTAGTACCCCTTCTGCCTGCTTATATTGCCAGATCGGACGGAGTTTCAGTGAATGAACTTACCGTGAAGGGTCATCCGCCTTTTTTCAAAAAGATTTTTCTTTCAAGCATTTTTTATATCTTGGGATTTTCAATAATTTTTGTGCTTTTGGGGAGTGCGGCTGGGGGTGTCGGGCTACTACTTAGGAGATATGATATTTGGATTACTCGTTTTGGGGGTTTAATAATTCTAATATTAGGTCTTGAGTTTGCCGGGGTTTTAAAAATTCCCTTTTTGGCTTACGAGCGAAAAATTCGCCTTCCGTCATGGAGCAAAGGATTGGGATATTTTAGAGCATTTTTTATTGGGGTAGTTTTTGCAGCAGCTTGGACTCCTTGTGTCGGAGCCGTTTTAGGTTCCATTCTGACTCTTGCCGCAGTATCTGGGACTGCCGCGAAAGGTGCGCTTCTGCTTTTCGTATATTCTCTAGGGGTTTCTATCCCATTCCTTTTAGTTTCTTTAACTCTGGCATCTTTACCAAGATATTTAAGTTTTATTTCCAAAAGAATTAGGGTTATTTCAAAAATATCGGGGCTAATTTTAGCTATTTTGGGACTAATGCTTTTGACAGATACTTATAAGTATCTAAATGCCTGGCTTTTTGGACTTGCATATAAACTGGGATATCAAATAAAATAGACTCTTCTGATATACTTGAAATAGAAATATGCAAAATAAGGGAATTTGGGTAGGTGTTGGGGTCGCAATTGCCGTACTTCTAATTGCGCTATTTTTCTTGGGAAAGGGGAAGGGGAGGTCGCCAGCTCCAAACACAGCAAACGAAGTTACTCCCATAATTACGCCCACACCGGCAGTTGAAGGAGAAGGGCAAAAGGTAGCCCGCGAGATTACAATTGAAGCCAAAGAATTTTCTTATTCTTTGGATAAAATTACTGTCAAAAAGGGCGAAAAGATTAAGTTGACTTTAGTAAATACAGGGCGAATGTCGCACGACTTTGTTATCGAAAAGATGAATGTAACTACTGAACTTGCCGGACCAGGTAAGTCAGTCTCAATAGAATTTACTATGTTTGATGCTGGGTCATACACGTTCTATTGCAGCGTTGGGAACCACAGAGCTATGGGTATGGAAGGGACATTAATAGTAACAGAATAATGACATTAACAGTTTATTCAACCACAACTTGTCCTTACTGCAAAATGCTCAAAGATTACTTGAGCACTAAGGCAATTCCTTTTACCGAGAAACTTGTTGACCAGGACGACGCAGCAAGGGAAGAAATGACCAAGGACTCTGGGGGATTTTTAGGCGTCCCTTTCACCGTTATCGCCCAGGACGATGGTTCAAAGGAGACAATTGTTGGATTTGATAAGGGAAAGATAAATCAGGTGCTAGGCATCACAGGTTAGGTAAGAGTACCACGAGTATCGCGGGAATGGATAAATCGGAGAAGAGTTACCATAAACTTATTGTTTGGCAAAAGCTTCGAGAATTACTCCTGCTCACTTACAAATTAACAGAAATTTTTCCGAAGAGTGAAGAGTTTGGAATAAAGTCACAAATGAGAAGAGCGGCAGTCTCTGCTATTTCGAATTTTGTAGAGGGCTATCTCAAAAAAAGCAGTAAAGATAAAAACAGATTCATGGAGATATCAGAGACCTCTTTACTAGAAGTTGAGGCACAGAGCGAAATTTGCCTCGACCTCAAGTATTGGTCGTCTAAGGAGTACGCCGCCTATGACAAGAAAAGAGCTGAAGCAGGCTATTTCCTTCATCGTTATAAAGGAAAGCTGTCTTAGCCCATGGTACTTGTGATACTTCAAATTCCCGTGGTACTCTTATTCGAATGATATTCGTAAACTTCAAGACCTTTGAGGAAGGAACAGGAGAAAACGCCTTAAAACTAATCACGATTCTTGAGGAGGCATCCAAAGCTTTTTCTATACCTGTAATTCCCGTTCTTCAAGCTTTAGATGTCAAAGAAGCGGCTAACGTTTCAAACTTGGAAATTTGGACCCAACACGTTGACCCGGTAGGTTTTGGCGCCCATACGGGGACCATTCTACCGGAAGCAGTTTTTGGGGATGGAGCAAAAGGCACTTTTTTAAATCATTCAGAGCATAAATTTACAGAATTTGCAACTCTCATGGAAGCCCATAAAAGAGCCAAAGAAGCTGGTCTTAAAACTTTAATTTTCGCTGGCGATGCAGCCGAGTTAGAAAAAGTTTCCGGGCTTAAGCCCGACTATCTTGCATATGAGCCGCCCGAGCTTGTGGGAAGCACAACAACTTCAGTTTCATCTACTCATCCGGATATTGTTGCTAAGGCAAGTGAAATTTCAAAAAAATACTCTCTACCGTTAATAGTAGGAGCCGGGGTTCACTCCCGGGAGGATGTGGAAAAAAGTATTGAGCTAGGAGCCATGGGTGTTGCGGTAGCAACAGACATAGTCAAGGCGTTAGATCCAAAGAAAGAATTAGAAGATTTATTGGCAGGTTTTAAATAGTCAAAAGTGAAAAGTTCAACCCATTCGACAAGCTCAGGGTTGATACTGAGCAAAGTCGAAGCATCCAAGTTAAAAATTTATTTAGGGGCGGACCATAGGGGATATCAACTTAAAGAAAAAATAGCCAGGTGGTTATTTGAGTGGGGGTACGAATTTTTGGATTTGGGGGCAGATCACTTTGACCCCAATGACGATTATACAGTTTATGCCCAAGATGTCGCCTCGCTAGTTGCCGATAAAAAAGGATCATTGGGGATTTTACTTTGCGGGAGCGGTGTTGGCGTTGAAGTCACCGCCAATAAAATTGACGGAATAAGGGCATCAATTGGAAAGTCCAAATATCAGGTTAAGGCAGGAAGAAATGATGACAACATGAATATTTTGGTTCTTGCGGCGGATTATACAAAAGATGACGAGGCAAAGGAAATGGTAAAGGCGTTTCTTACGACAGACTTTTCAAGAAAAGCAAGGTTTGTCAGGCGACTTTCAGAGGTCAAAAAGATCGAAGCAAATAATTAATCCTGCTGTTACAATAAACTAATGCTCATCCCCAGACTTGAAACTCAAGATCTTTTTGGCAAGAAAGTTTTAATAAGGTTAGATTTGGACGTAGGATCCGAAGATTTTCGAATTTTAGCCGCAAGAACTACAATTGACTATTTAATTTCAAGCGATGCAAAGCTCATAATCATTGGACATTTAGGGCGTCCCATGGGAAAACACGTAAGTTCCCTCTCTTTGGGAAATGTTGCCCAAAGATTAAGAAAACTACTTTCGCACGAATTGGATTTTATTCACGAAATTTCGACATTTGCTGTTAAAGAAAGAGTCGATAAATTAGTCGAGGGCCAGGTGGTTCTTCTTGAAAATTTGAGATTCGACCCGCAGGAAGAAGGAAATGGGGACGAATTTGCAAAGAATTTAGCTTCTATAGCTGATTTATATGTTAATGAAGCTTTCGCGGTAAGCCATAGAACCCATGCATCGATTGTCGGAGTACCCAAATATTTGCCTCATGTAGCAGGCATCAGATTTTTCCAGGAAGTAGATAATTTGAGTAAAGTAATTGAGAATCCAATCAGACCCGTTGTTGTGGTTATTTCGGGCCTAAAAGAAGATAAAGTATCATACATTGAGAGCTTTAAGGGATTTGCCGACAAGATTCTTGTTGGAGGCAGACTTCCGGATTTTGTAGCTGAAGAAAAAAAGGGTAGTGACCCAAAAGTTATTTATGCAAAATTGAATCCAGATAGAGAAGATATTACAGTTCATTCGATAGAGGCTTTTGAAAGTGAAATTTCAAAGGCAAAGACTATAGTTCTTGCAGGCCCGATTGGAAAGTTTGAAGATCCTGGGCATAGATTAGGAACTGAAAGAGTGTTTAGTGCAGTTGCGAGGGCCTCTGCGTTTAAAGTAGCTGGCGGGGGTGAAACTCATAAAGCAATATCTACATTTGGTTTGCAAAGTTATTTTAACTGGTTGTCAGTCGGCGGAGGGGCTACTTTGGAATTTCTTGCAAAAGGAACTTTACCCGGAATCGAGGCCTTGATACACTAGGGTTACTGTCATGGTAAAGATAGGAATTAACGGTTTCGGGCGGATTGGAAGAATTGCTTTCAGAATTGGTGTATTAAAACACTTGGGAGAGCTTGAGTTTGCGGCGATTAATACTTCAGGAAGTATGGACACTTCGGGTTGGGCACATTTAGTCAATTACGACACAATGTATCGGAAGTTTGCTATCGAGATTAAGTTTGAAGAGGTGAAGAAAGCCTCTGAGGCAACAGACGAAGACCCTTTAATTGGCTATTTAGTTTATGAAGGAAGAAAAACACCCCTTTTAGCCCAAAAGGATCCGACAAAAATTCCTTGGGGAGTCTACGGCGTTGAAGTTGTTATTGAATCAACTGGAAAATTTACAACTGAGGAGGACGCCAAAAAACACGCAATAGGCGGCGCAAAAAGAGTAGTTATTTCAGCCCCTGCTAGGGGAGAAAATGTAGGGACCTACGTTTTAGGGGTTAATGAATATAAAGGTAACGCCGAAGTCATTTCAAATGCTTCGTGCACAACTAATTGTATTGCACCAGTTGCGGCAGTAATGCATTCCGAGTTTGGTATAGAAAAAGCCATGATGACCACTATTCATGGTTATACAGATGACCAAAATCTTCAAGATAATTCACATAAAGATTTAAGACGGGCAAGAGCGGCTGGCGAGAATATAATTCCCACAACAACTGGTGCAGCAATTGCAACTACAGAAACAATCCCAGAGCTAAAAGGTCTTTTTGACGGTATGGCTTTAAGGGTTCCGGTTGCAACTGGTTCAATTACGGATTTTACCTTGCTACTTAAAAAGAAAGTGACTATTAAGGAAGTTAGTGAAGCTTTCAAACGTGCCAGTGAAAATGCAATTTATAAAGGTGTATTGGCTGTTTCAAACGAGCCATTAGTTTCTTCAGATATTATAGGCAGAAGTGAGTCTGCCATTGTAGATTTATCACTAACTCAGGTAGTTGATGGTAATTTAGTAAAAATTTTTGCGTGGTATGATAACGAGTGGGGATATGCCAATCGATTGGTCGAGCAGGTAATTAGGATCGGTAATACCATTGGGACGAATACTGCTCCCAGTGATCCAATATCACTCTCTTTCAAAGGCTCTTGAATGACACATACTGCGGGAGACGACCACCTTTTCGATTACTCAAAAATTACCGATAACATTTATATCGGAAGCGATTTGTGTAAGGGGAATTTTTGTCCAATCCACTCCGAGCAATTCAAAAAATTGGGTATTTGTGCGGAACTGAATTTAGAAAAGGAAAGAAAGGAAACTCCACCGGACGATATCGACATCTATGCCTGGTTGCCAGTTGCCGATGAACACCCCCCGTCGCCGGACCAGCTTTTAATAGGGACAGCGATAATAAACGAAGCAGTTGGGAATAAAAACATTATTTATATACATTGCAAGTACGGGCACGGAAGAAGTCCGACGATGGTCGCGGCCTATTTTATAAGGTATAAAAGTATGAGATTTGGTGAAGCAGTCGCTTTTGTTTCCCAGAAACGAAAAGAAATTCATCTTAATGAACTCCAGATTAAAGCATTGGAAGATTTCGCAACAAAATGGTCGAAGTAATCCCAGCTATTTTAACTATAAGTCCAATTGAAGCTAAGGAGCTAATATATAAAATCGAGGCGTCCATGAGTCCGGCTGAACCCTTAGTTAGCAGGATTCAAATAGACATAATCGACGGAGTCTTTGCAGAAGAAAAAACCATCGACCCGTCTTCACTGGGTGATTTGGATACGACTCTAAAGCTAGACTTTCATTTAATGACTAAGGAACCAATTGATTGGGTTGAAAGAGCCATACGGGGAGGGGCAGACAGGATAATAGGGCAAATAGAGCAAATGTCAGATCAAGCGGCTTTTGTCGGGAAAGTTCAGGAGGGTGGAGTTTTGGTGGGTTTAGCTATTGATTTAGATACCCCTATTTCACAAATAGAACCTGAAATACTAACTAGTTTGGATGTGGTTTTGGTAATGAGCGTTAAAGCGGGTCGGGGAGGTCAGGAATTTGAACCAAAAGTCCTAGATAAAGTGAGGGAGCTAAATAAAATTAGGAAAAACGACCCTACCCCTTTTAGGATATGCGTTGACGGAGGAGAGACAATTTCAACAGTTGACGACACTCACTTTGCTGGCGCCGATGAGGTAGCAATAGGAAGAAGACTTTTTGAAGGAGACTTTACCCAAAATCTGAATAAATTTCAGGCAGCGGCTCATAATCTAGATTTAAATAAATGAGGAAGATAAAACAGATATCTTATTTCGGCTTTGCCGATGCAGCAGCCAACGACCCTTTATATAAGGAAGCCTACGAGATTTCTAAATATTTAACGTCTAAGGGCTATATCTGCATTAACGGGGGAGGACCTGGGACCATGAGGGCCGTTTCAGAGGGGGCAAAAGCTGCTGGGGGGTATGCGATTGGAGTAACTTTCTATCCAAAAGATATTACCAATTTTGAAGGCCGCGACCCGGCAAATCCGCTCGATGAGGAAATAAGAACCAAGAACTATCTAGAAAGAACTTTAAAACTTCTTGAGCTTGGGGATGCTTATGTAATTTTTAGGGGCGGTACAGGTACAATCTCCGAATTCGGTATGGCCTGGGGGCTAGCCAGACTTTATTTTGGTCACCACAAACCCCTAATTCTTTATGGAGAATTCTGGAATGACATAATTACATCATTCGAGCGCAACATGCGTATTCGTCCAGAAGACCTTAAGGTTTATAAAGTTGCCAACACCCCCGAAGAAGCTTATAAAGCTATCCAAATTTTTGAGGGAGCACTCGCCGAGCAGGAAAATGTGCACAAGGAGGAGAAAGCATTCCAGCTATGACTACTGAGGAATTACAAAAGAAAGCAAATGAAATTCGTAAGGTTATTATAAAAATGCTTCTTGCGGCCGGGTCAGGACACTCGGCTGGTCCCTTAGGGATGGCTGATATTTTTACAGCCCTATACTTTGAAATATTAAATATTGATCCCAAAAAGCCCGACTGGCCAGAGCGGGATAGGTTGATTCTTTCCAACGGCCACATTGCCCCAGTTTTATATGCAACAATGGCCCACCGGGGATTTTTTCCAGTTACCAAACTCAAAACCTTAAGAAAGTTAGGTTCCGGCTTGCAGGGGCATCCGGAAAGAACGAAACTTCTCGGTATTGAAACTACTTCGGGACCTTTGGGAAGCGGCCTAGCCCAGGCCGCAGGTTATGCCTATGCTGCCCGCATGGATGGGGCGAGATTTCGAGTCTTTTGCATAACCTCCGACGCCGAACATCAGGAGGGCAATCATTGGGAGGCAGTGGCTTTCGCAGGAAAGTACAACCTCTCAAACCTAACATGCATAGTTGACAGAAATAACATACAAATATCGGGACACACCGAAGACATTATGCCTCTGGAGCCTTTGGAGGATAAATACAAAGCATTCAATTGGCACGTAATAGGAATTGACGGCCACAACATCGAGGAAATTATAGATGCCGTAAATCAAGCCAGAGCGGTTTACGAAAATCCCACGGTTATTATTGCCCATACAATTCCCGGAAAGGGCGTTTCTTTTATGGAAGGACTTCCAGAATGGCACGGCAAACCCCCCGATAAAGAGCAGGCAAAACAAGCCTTACACGAACTAAGAACCTTGGGTGGAAAAATAGTGGGAGAGCACGAATGATAGAAAAAGATAGAAAGGTTAAATAAATGGGCATTATGCCTCCTGAGCCTCAGCCGGGGTGGGTACCTCCTACCCC